>JACCDP010786989.1_pt1 | contig 37438 bp, 28 predicted proteins | sample 7445841 | NCBI WGS metagenome assembly JACCDP01 (sample SAMN15323441, study PRJNA562643) | freshwater metagenome | isolation source: river surface water | place: USA:Blue River Watershed | collected 2017-08-17 | reverse complement strand
TTCTTCATTATTAGATACAACATCAAATGGTGCGCCAGCCTCACTAACAGTGACTGCACTTGACTCAAATGGCGTTGCTTTATCGCCTGCAAAAACTTGCACAGTCACTATGCCAGCAACAAGTTGTGTAATAACCGGGTTGAGCAACACGGTTAGTTATAAGTTCTCAGCTACTGCCACAAATGCTGGCGGAACATCTGCATCAGGTGCTGCCTCTACGGCAGTCACTCCTGCCGGTTATGTAGTTACATATAACGTCGCTGCAAATGGCGGTTCGACTGCGACCGCTTCAGATACCTTCAATGTCGGAACACCGCTTACCTTGCCGGTTGCGACAAAAGCTGGCTACACATTTGCTGGTTGGTATAGCGCTGCAAGCAGTGGAACATTAGTTGGCCCAGCAGGTGGCGCTTACTCACCATCTGCAACCACAACTGTTTATGCAACTTGGACAGCAATTACCTACACGATTATATATAACGGAAACGGAAATACGTCCGGAGCTACTCCTGCTAATGGCGCTTACACAAGCGGATCTTCTGCTTACACAGTGCTTGGTGCTAATACTTTAGCAAAGACCGGATATGACTTTAGCGGTTGGAACACCGCGGCTGATGCGAGTGGTACTAACTATGCAGCAACTGCGGCCTACTCAACTTCAGCTAATTTGAGTCTTTTTGCTAAGTGGACGGCAACGAACTACACAATTACCTACTCGATGAATAGCGCAACAACTGGAACGCTACCCACTCAAAGCACAAAGACAATTGGACAAACCTTCCAATTAGCTGCAGCTACTGGAATTACCAAGACTGGATTTACCTTCGGTGGCTGGTCAGATGGCACAAATACTTATACTGCCGGTACGAACTACACAGTTGGCTCGGCAAATGTAACGCTGACAGCAGTATGGATAGCCACTTATATAGTCACTTACGACAAGAATGGTGCAACTTCTGGATCTGCACCTGCTCTATCGAGTTATGTGACTGGTGCAGCAGGAATTGCATTGCCAGGGGCCGGAGATTTACTCAAGAGTGGTTATGTCTTTGCTGGTTGGTCTGCAACTCCAACAGGTGTTGCAGTTTCATCCCCATACACCGTTAACGCAAATACCACTTTATATGCAAAGTGGTCACTAGCCTCAATAAATATTTCATTCGCAGCAGGAACCGCGAATTCTGCCGCAGTAACAGGTGTAACGCTTCCATCAAACACAACTGCAATATTTGGCTCGCTCTACACATTGCCTACAACTACAAATTCAATTACGACAGCCAATAGCGATGTATATGTATTCTCAGGTTGGTCAGATGGAAGTGCGATTTATAAAGCTGGTGATTCCTATCGAATGACAGCTTCTGCCCCAATCTTTACCGCTCAGTGGGTTCGCGTTTACGATGTTCGATACGTTCTAGGTGGTGGAAGCTCAACAGATCCAGAAATTGCAAATACCGACTCTGATTGTCAATCGAATCCGGCGAATACTGGTTTATGTGCCGATCAACAAGTAATAACTACATCAGTTGCGCCGACAAGAACAGGCTTTGACTTTACTGGCTGGGTTGATCAGAGTGGTGAGTCGGTTGCCGCAGCTAGTAGTTACACAGTTCGCGATGGCCATTACCTTCTTTATGCGGCATGGACATTTAAGAACTACAACATTGCTTTCGATGCGCAGACAGGGTCCGGGGCTCCTGCAACACAAACTGGAAACTTGGGACAGATAGTTTCGCTCTCCGCAACTGCGCCTACCCCACCGGCGGGTCAGAACTTCATCGGATGGAATACAGCGGCGAATGGTTCGGGAAGTTCATATGGTGCAGGAGCTCAGTTAATACTCGGATCTTCCGATGTCACTCTCTATGCCCAATATGCAGCCGCCACAATCACAGTGATTTACACTGGTTTAAAGAGCTCAGGCTCGTTGCCTGCGGCCCAAAGTGCTGCAAGCGGTTCGAATATTCAATTGGCAGCCGGAACTGGTTTTGCTCGCACTGGCTATACCTTTGCCGGATGGTCTGATGGTTCGCAGGTAATTTCTGCGAGCACCACGTATCAAATGCCAACAGTAAATACTCAGTTAACTGCTCAATGGACCGTCGCACTTCCAAATACACCTGCTGCACCAACCGCAGTTGTAAGCGATGCGAGTGCGGTAGTAACAGTTAATCCTGGTTCAGGAAGTGGGGGCGATGCAGTCTCATACACAATTACCGCATCGCCAGGTGGCGCAAGTTGTACTGTTTATGCACCAGCCACAACTTGTACAATTGCCCCATTAACAAATAACACTGCTTATACCTTCACTTCTACAGCAACTAATGCAACTGGAACTACATCAGCTTCTCCCGCATCTTCATCGGTAAAGCCACTCGCAAAACCAGATGCACCTAGCAGCGTTGTTGCCACAGCTTCGAATGGCAGTGCCAGTGTTTCCTTTGCCTCACCTGCAAATGTCACAGACTCTGCCCCGACTAAGTACACAATTACCTCATCTCCAGCTGGTGGATCTTGTGTACTAAATTCACCTTTTCCAAATCCGCTTGCATGCAACATCACCGGCCTAACAAACGGAACTTCATACACGTTTACTGTGCTTGCTGAAAATGCACTATTTACCTCTGATACTTCTACTGCCTCAGTATCAGTAACTCCTAAAACAGTTCCTGGCGCACCAGGTATTAGTGCAGTGTCATCTTCACCAGGTACTGCAACTGTTACAGTCACCGCGCCAGCGAGCAATGGTGGATCAGCAGTAACAGGTTACATAATTACTTCAGCACCAGGCGGTTTCACCTGTACCGTAGCTGCTTCTGCTAATCCTTTAACTTGTGATATTTCAACTTTAGTGAACGGCACGGCGTACACATTTACCGCTGTTGCCACCAATGTCGTCGGTGATTCAACCTTATCCAGCGCCTCTTCTTCAGTAACTCCCGCAGGTTTACCTAGTGCACCTGCTGCGGTGGTAGCAGTGCCTGGTGATGGAAAAGTCACCTTGAATATAACCGCAGGTGCCACAAATGGCGCAGCAATTACCGGTTATGAAGTAACAGTAAGCCCAGATGGAACCGTGGTAACTCTAACTTCAGCGCCATATGAGGTAACTGGCTTAACTAACGAATCACTATATACATTTTCTGTAAAAGCAATTAACTCAGTCGGCACAGGAAGCTCTGCGACTGTGTCCAATAGCGCGAAGCCTAAAGCGGTTATCTCGCCAACAGTTGTTACTTCTAATGCGCCTACTGGCGATGTCGAAGTTGGCAAGGTTTTAACACGAGATCTGTTCTTTACGGGAGCACCCACCCCAACAGTCACATATCAATGGGTTGCCTGCACTTCAGCTAGCGACTCGACTTCATGTTCCAACATCGCTGGTGCAACAAATACAACTTTCACAATTACCTCTGCGCAAATTGGTAGGTACATTGCAGTTAAGGGAACTGCCACCAACACCGGCGGATCGATTACAGAGATTTCGCCAACTACTGATCTTGCTACAGCGGCGTTAACAATTGCAGCCCCAAGTAGTGGTTTAAACGGCACCGAGAATTCTGCATATTCCTTGATCCCGGTTTCTACCGGCGGCAGTTCACCAAAGTCTTTTACTTTGATAAGCGGCTCATTGCCTGCGGGATTAGTTTTTAACCCTACAACGGGTGAAGTTAGTGGAACGCCAACTTCATCTGGAACGTTTACAATCACAATTGAGGTAGCGGGCGCCAACGGAATAACCGCATCATTAACTTTGGCTATCGCAATCGCTGCCGCTTATGTCCCACCAGCTCCAACTCCTGCGCCAACACCGGCGCCAGATCCGTGGTCACCTGGCGCGGCACCCACTCCAGCACCAGCTCCGATTCCAGTGCCCGTACCCGCACCCGCACCAACAACGGCCGCACCAGCCAAAGAGTCATCAGCCGCACCAACCGGAGTAGCAATGACGGGCGCAACTTTGAGCGCAAATACAACTTTTTCTGGCACTCCAGCCCCAACGATTTCCTATCAGTGGTTGATTTGCACATCTCCAACCGATGAAAGCACCTGTGTGGAAATCGTTGGTGCAACTACCGCAAGCTATGTAGCACCTTTATCAAATGTTGGTGGATATATTCGATTGAAAACAATCGCTACCAATAGCGCTGGAACCATCACCGATATTTCACCTGCGAGCGGTCCAATTGTCACAGCAGCTGCAATCACTGCCCCAACATCTGGTTTAAGTGGAACTACAGGTGAGCCGTATTCGCTTGCTCTAAATATTTCAGGTGGAAAAAACCCACTTACATTTGCAATTACAGATGGCGCAATCCCAGCTGGATTAACGATTGATCCAGCTACAGGAAAAATTACCGGCACCCCAACAGGAATCGGAACCTATACCTTTACCGTTACAGCAACTGATGCAAATGGAGTAAAGACTTCAGTGACCCTGGCAATTACTGTTACCAAACCAGTAGTTGAATATGCAATTGAAAACTTCACGTATTCGCTAAGCAACACTTCTGCAACTCTTACTTGGAAAGCAATTGACGTTCCAGCAATAATTGAAATTACCGCTTCCGATGGCACTAAAAAGAAGTTGACAGTAGCTGCTGGAGTCGGCCAAGTAGTTGTGACAAACCTTGAGCCCGGTTTTGCTTATTCAGCAACAGCGACTCCAGATGCAGCAGTTAATAGCGGTTCTTCAAAGTCACTTTCATTTGGTATCGCACCGCGTGACCCATCAAATGTTCAAGTAACTGATTCTGGTGCAAATCTAAAGGTAACCTGGACGGGAGCTGCCGGTTCTGCTCAATATCGAATTGCGTTAGTGGCTGAAGGAAAGCCAATTCAGGTATTTACAACAAGTGATACCAATATTGTGATTCCGGCAGATTTAGCAGTTGGTTACACCGTCTCAGTTGTTGCGCTTGGCGCCGGTGAACTGAAATCAAACGCTGCATCAGGTCAGTACCAACCAAAGGTGACTCCAACTCCAACTCCAACTCCAACTATTACGCCTACGCCAAGCCCAACAGCTACGCCAAAACCTACAGTTTCGCCTACCCCAAAGCCTTCTCCAACAGCGACTCCGAAGCCTTCGCCAACAGCAACCCCAAAGCCTTCGGTAAGTGCAACACCAAAAGCAACTGCTACGCAAAAACCATCAGCTACAGCAACGCCGAAAGCAACAACTTCTACAAAACCAAAGCCTTCGGCAAGTGCAACACCGAAAGCAACAACTTCTACAAAACCAAAGCCTTCGGCAAGTGCAACACCGAAAGTGACAGCTAAGCCAAAAGTATCTACATCGGCTACTCCAAAACCTTCGGTTAAACCAACACCGAAGGCAACCAGTAAACCATCTATCGCTCCAAGCACAAACAGTTCCAAAGTAACGGTAAATAATCTGAAACCTGGTCAAAAGATTAAAGTAACTGTAAAAGTTAAGGAAAGATAATGCGCAGATTTATGTTGTTGCTGGTCGTTTTACTTAATCTAAGTACTTTGCCAAGTTGGGCAGTCGATAACGTGATCATCGATCGAATAACAGCAGAGCAAGCTGAAGAGCTCGATCTCGAAATTCCGGATGATGTGCCACCTGGTTTCCACTCGGTAGAAATTGAAGTCTATGATGATGGTGGAACGCTAAGTAAACAAGAAATATCTTTCTGTAAAAACTTATCAGGCGAGGTTCATTGGGATAATCAATGTCCTGATGTGACTGCTCTCTGGACATATGAAGAGTTGATTAAAGTCGAAGAACGTGAAGGTCTTCCGAAATATAGTCCCGCTCAAGAGCCAGATAAATCGAAAGATTTACAAGTTGCTGCCTTCGCTGCACTAGCGGCGTTGGGGGCTGCAAGTTCAGCTAAAAATAAGAATGAGAATGATTCAGAGGAAAGCTCTGAAGGAGAAGATAGAGAACAAGAAGATCTTGCATCAGTTGATTCTGGAAAGTTAACACTTGTAAAGCGTGATCCTGGTCGAGGCGACTTATCCCGAACTTGGCGCAACCCGTTGACCGATGAGAACGATTTTCTCTTCTTGACGGGAACTTATAAGGCTTCGGGCTTCTCGCCGCTACTGGCCAGAACGCTGGCAGATGGCAACTATTTACGCGCAATTTTGGGCTCTTTCGCCTCAATCCTCTACCCAGTTGCTGCGATTTTGGGAGTATCAGCCCTAATCAATGTTGGGGCCCAAGCTATGGCACCAGCCCTATCCATAATTTTGGCGATTGTCGTTATTGGAATTCTCGATGCCTTTGCTGGTTTTACGGCAGCGACGATCTTCTTTACCGGAGTCTTCATAACTGGCCACATAAGTAGTCGTTCCGAGTTACTAACTGTTGCGGGATTAATGGTTATATTCTTTGCACCAGCCTTATTAGCTAGCGCAGTTCGTCCGTTACGCCGCCTAGTTACAAATAGCGATGAAGGCTGGGAACGCATCACTGATTATGCATTAGCTATTCTCTTAACTGGCTGGGCCGTTGAGAAGATGGTGAATGCGCTAAATGGCTTGGCGGCTGTTCAATTAGCTATAACATTCCAAGCAACCACAATTGCTATCTGCTCTGCGGTTTTAGTGGGAGTTCGAATAGCTCTGGAAGATATAGCTTCTTATCACTATCCAGTGCGCCTGCAGGCAGTTTCTGCAGAGCTGCAAGATCCTAAGCAGCATCAGAAATTAATTTCACTTGGCATCAAAACTTTCATCTTTGTGATGTTAGCGGTGCCATTTGTTGGTTTTAATATTCAAATGTTTATTGGAACAGCTCTATTTATCTTCCCGAGTATCGCCGGTATGACTTTTGCTAAGAAGCTTCCTAAGTTTCCACTTATTCATCGCTTTATCCCGCGCGGAGCGTTCAAGATTGTTGCAATGGTTTTTGTCGGCTTCATCTTTGCAAACTGGGTGCAGGGCTTATTTAGCAATCCACAAACTTTCTTGAAGTGGAGCTTTGTGGTGCTCACTTTCCCAGGGCTTTTCTTCGCAATTCTCGGTTGGATTGCTAAGTCACCAGAAGCTAATTGGCGCGAAAGTAAGAATGGCCGAATTGCATATCGAGTCCTAGGAATTCTGGTCTTCATTCTTGTCGTGCAGATCGTACGAGGCGTTGATCTAACAAGTTGGCTCTAATCCCGCTATTTATAGAGGCCTTACTTCATAAATAGAGCGTTTAGGCGTTTGGTTGTGAAGAACAAGCCAACACATATCATCACCATAAAGTAAGCCAGGTTGACCAATAGGTTAATTGAGAAGTTACCTGTCATGCACCCTGTCACAAGTTCAATTGCTTGTCGTAGCGGCAGCGCTTTGATGATTGCTTGAGCCCAACCTGGGAAAACAGTCAGCGGATAGAAGGCACCGGAGAATAAAAACATTGGCATTAAGAAAATATAGAAGAAGTTCATTTGATGATGTGACTTCATGTACGAGGTGATCGCCATGCCAAATGAGGCAAAACCGAAAGCGACAATAATCGCAGCTGGAATTGCTAAGAAAGCCCACCAAGTTGTTATCAAACCAAGCGCTGCAATAATTACGGTAAATGCAGTTGCATATAAACCACCTCGCATAAGCGCCCATGCAATTTCACCGAGTGCTACATCTAGTGGCCCGAGCGAGGTCGCAAGTATGGCGTTATAAAGCTTGCTCTCATTTAATTTAAAGAAGACATTCCAAGTTGAATCAAGCATGGCGCCATTCATCGCACTAGTTGCTAACAAGCCTGGGGCAATAAATGCGGCATAAGAAATCTCGCCAGTTGAAGTACCAATATTTCCAACTAATGCTCCAACACCGTAACCAAACGAGAGTAAGTAAAGAACTGGTTCAAGAAAGCCGCTAACAACTGCAATCCAAGCTGAAGATTTAAATGAGATCCAGTTGCGTAGCAATACTTGCTGTGGTCGACCGGCAAAGTATTTATCACCAAATTTGCCGAGCCGGCGTTCAGAAAGTTCAACAGCCTTAGCGGTCATCTCACTTCTCCAATCGAGCAGCAAAGATGCGGAATGAGGCGGTTAATCCAATAACTATCATCAAACCCAATACTGATACATGCATCAGAACCTGAGGCCCACTTAATGGATACTCGTAAGTGAGATACCTGCCAAGTTCAGTGGCGTGCCACAGCGGTGAAATCCAGCCAAAAAACTGCAAGAAAATAGGCATTTGCGAGAGGGGGTAGAAAGTGCCTGAGAATAGAAACATCGGGATCATGATGAAACGGCCGACAATAGTGAAGAAGAAATCTTCGCTTTCAATCTTTGCAGCAAGTGCCAACATCACGGCGGCCATTGCTGCTCCCGCGAATAAGGCCGCCGGCATCGCTAGCCAAGCAGTATCAGATTCAAGTGCCCCGAAGAAATAAAGCACTACCCAATAGATAACCACCGCAATAATGGTGCGAACCATTGCCGCTAGAAAGATACCGAGCGATATTTGCCGGGCGGTTAACGGAGTCGAGCGCATTCCGAAAAAAGTTCGCTCCCATTTGAAGCCTGCCATGGTTGGAAAGATAACCTCATCGCTACTTCCCTGAATCGCCGCGCTGGCCAGAAGTGCTGGTGCCAAGAAAGTTAAGTAGCTGACACCATCTACACCTTTGTTGGCATCGATTAATGAACCAACACCAATACCAATAGAAACTAAATAAAGGGTTGGGTTGATTACCGCAGCAAATAAAATAATTCCAGCCCATTTTGCCATATTGCGAATGCGTGCCTCGGCAACATGGAGTACACCAAATCTAGAGACTTGCTTTAAGCCGCTATCCATTATTCAACCAGAGATCTGCCAGTTAAGCGCAAGAAAACATCCTCGAGTGAACTGCGACGAACTAGCGAAGTATTTGGGTGAATTCCCTTAGCGGAAATCTCTTCTAGTAACTTCTCGCCATCTTCGGCATATAACAAGATGCGGTCGGGTAGCACTTCAATGCGTTCAGCAAGAGGCTGCAGCACATCAACCATTTCTCGATTACGATCTGAACCAAATCGGACTTCAAGTACTTCTTTAGTTGAATAATCTTTAATCAATTGAGCTGGACTATTTTCTGCCATGATCTTGCCTTTATCCATCACGATCAATCGATCGCAAAGTTGTTCAGCTTCGTCCATGTAGTGAGTTGTAATAAGTAGCGTTACACCCTGCTCTTTCAAGCGGAATAAACGATCCCAGAGAATATGGCGAGCCTGTGGATCAAGGCCAGTTGTAGGCTCATCAAGCATCAAAATATCGGGTTCGCTAACTAGTGATCTTGCGATAGTTAAGCGTCTTTTCATGCCGCCGCTAAGTGCTTGAACTTTTGTATCTTTCTTCTCTTCTAGCTGAGCAAATTCAAGAAGTTCGGGGATCTTCTTATTAATAAAACTAGATGAAAGACCGAAGTAACGACCGTAAATAAAAATATTTTCAGAAACAGTTAACTCGACATCAAGGTTATCTTGTTGCGGAACTACACCTAAGTGGGCACGAATTTGTGGGCCATTTACTTCGGGATCTTTACCGAGAATTGTGAGCGTGCCTGAAGTTCTAACCGATGTCGCTCCAATTATGCGCATAGTTGTCGATTTGCCAGCACCATTTGGTCCAAGGAAACCAAATGACTCGCCCTTTGCTACATCAAAGTCAATTCCATCGACAGCAACAAAGTCACCATAACTTTTAGTGAGACCTCGAGCACTTATAAGAGTATTTTCCACACCACAATTCTATTGATTTTCCTGTGAATTCTATAATTATTAAATATTTTAGTTGTAATACCTGAGATCAAGCCGCGCATTACCTAGAATAACGAGGTGATTAGCTCTCCAGAAATTCTTAAAGCGCTTGAAAATGAGTCTATTGAGATTCTGCGCGAGACTGCAGCGGCTTTTCGAAAGCCAGTTTTGCTCTATTCAATTGGTAAAGATTCAGCAGTTCTGCTGCATCTAGCGGCCAAAGCTTTTTATCCTGGCCCAATTCCATTCCCGGTTTTACATGTAGATACCACCTGGAAATTTAGAGAGATGATCTCTTTCCGTGACGAGATGGTTGAAAAATACGGATTAAATTTAATTACTCACACCAATCAAGAGGGCGTAGCAGAAAACATCACCCCATTTACTACTGGGATCTCTGAATACACACGGGTCATGAAAACTGTTGCCCTACGGCAAGCCCTAGATAGCAATAATTTTGATGCTGCAATTGGTGGATCTCGACGTGATGAAGAGCGCAGTCGAGCAAAAGAGCGAATTTTTAGCGTCCGCGAGGCGGGCCATAGATGGGACCCAAGGCAGCAACGACCTGAACTCTGGCGAACTTACAACCCAAGAATTACGCCCGAACAATCTATGCGCGTTTTTCCATTATCGGATTGGACTGAATTAGATATTTGGAACTACATCTTGCTAAATAATGTGCCAGTTAATCCGCTCTACTTCGCAAAAGAACGCCCCGTTGTTTTCCGTGGCGAACAAATGATTATGGTTGATGATGATCGATTCCCATTGATTAATGGCGAACAACCTGTAATGAAGAAGATTCGCTTTAGAACTCTTGGCTGTTATCCATTGACAGCTGCAGTCGAATCAGATGCCGTAACAATCGCCGAAATCGTTGATGAAGTAATGAATGTGAAATTAAGTGAACGTGCCACACGGCTTATTGATGGCGAAAAAGAAGATTCAATGGAGAAGAAGAAGACCGAAGGGTACTTCTAATGAGTAAACCAATAATTAGATTAGTAACTTGTGGCAGCGTCGATGATGGGAAAAGCACCCTAATAGGTCGTTTATTAGTTGAAACCGACAGCGTTCCGCACGACACCGTTGCAGCCGCTAGAAATGTACGTCGCAGTGGCTCAACAATCGTCGCTGGCGAAGTCGATTTCAGCTTACTTACCGATGGTCTTGAAGCGGAGCGCGAACAAGGAATTACCATCGATGTCGCCTATCGTTCAATGTCACTGTTAAATGGTCGACGTTTAATCATCGCTGATGCACCTGGCCATGAGCAATACACTCGAAATATGGCTGTAGCCGCCTCTCGAGCTGATGTGGCATTAGTTTTAGTTGACGCTGCGCGCGGAATTCGTACCCAAACTTTGCGACACCTAACAATCTGTTCGTTAATGGGTGTCAGCAGAGTCGCAGTTGTTGTCAATAAATTAGATGCTGTCGGCTATGAAGAATCAATTTACCAAGCGATTGTTGATGAACTTGCTCTGGTGGCAGAGCGTTTAGAGATAACTGATTATCAAGCAATCCCAGTTAGCGCATTAATTGGCGACAATGTGATTGTTCGCAGTAATTCAATGCCTTGGTATAACGGGCCAACTCTGCTGGAATATATCCAAACTTGGGATAAGGCAGATGCTGCAATGGATTCTCCCCATATGGGAATTCAGTTAATTTCCCGGGCCGAGAATTTCCGTGGCCTATCCGGAACCGTTTTAAATGGCACCTTCGCACTTGGTGATGAAATTGTCGTTCTGCCAAGTAAGCGCAAGGCTAAAATCTCTGAAATTGTTACTTATGATGGCAAGCTTAAATCAGTTGGTGATGGCGATGCGGCCACCCTTGTTCTCGAGCCAGATGTTGATGCCAGCCGCGGGGATTCAATTCAATTAGCAAATAAGTTCATCAACCCAGCAGATCGTTTTAGGGCAAATCTAGTTTGGCTAGGCGATCATGAATTAATCCATAGCCGGTCTTACTATCTAATTTCAGGTTCAACTCAAGTTCCAGCCATGGTTACCTCGATCAAATATAAGTTGAATGTAAATACTGGCGATCATGAAGCCACGGAAAATCTGGCGATGAATGAGATCGGAATTGTAGATATTGCCACCGATTCTCCTATTGTCTTAAATACCTATAAAAATGAGCGTAATACCGGCAGTTTTATTCTGGTTGATCGAGTCACGCTAAACACCGTCGCCGCGGGTATGGTTTCACACACTTTACGTCGATCAGAGAATGTATCTGAACATCACTACGAGGTTGATGCGCTAGCTAGAGCTGCACAAAAGAATCAGAGCAGCAAAGTTATTTGGCTAACTGGCTTATCAGGCTCCGGAAAATCAACTATCGCTAATGAACTAGAGAAACAATTATATGCAGCAGGTCTTCATAGCTATGTTTTAGATGGCGACAATTTAAGATTAGGGCTGAATAAAGATTTGGGATTTTCACAAGCGGACCGTGCTGAAAATGTTCGCCGAGTTGGACATGTTGCACAGCTAATGAGTGATGCCGGCTTAATTGTTATTGTGGCATTAGTAAGCCCATTTAGTGCAGATCGAGATTCAGTCCGAGAATTATTTGAAGCTGGCAAATTTATAGAAGTTTGGGTCAAAACGCCGACACAAATTTGTATTGATCGCGATCCCAAAGGTTTATATAAGAAGGCAGCAAGTGGTTCGATTCCAAACATGACTGGCATAGGCCAGGATTACGAAGAACCAACTCATGCCGAATTAATCCTCGATGGTACAAAGCCGGTAATTGAAAATGTAAAACGCCTGATTGAAGTAATTTTATGAATTGGATCCTCTTCGCTTTAGCTGGCTCAGTTGCGCAATTAGTTGATGGCTCCCTCGGAATGGGCTTTGGTCTAACTAGTTCCACCTTATTACTTACATTAGGCGCATCAGCTGCTGTTGCATCGGCTGCAGTTCATGCAGCTGAGATCGGAACTACTCTGGCATCTGGTGCATCGCATTGGCATCGTGACAATGTTGATCGCTCAATCCTGGTTCGCTTAGCGATACCTGGTGGAATAGGCGCAATATTGGGTGCAACTTTCCTCTCAAATATTGATTTATCAGGTGGGAAGATTTTTATCTCAACCCTTCTACTGTTTTTAGGGCTTGTACTCCTCTATCGAAATATCTTTGTAACGGCTCCTGCCAACGTAACTGAGATTTCGAACCCAAAATACCTCACATTTTTAGGGGCAACAGGTGGTTTTGTTGATGCTGCAGGCGGTGGTGGCTGGGGTCCGATCGTTACCCCGACGCTATTAGCAACTACTCAAACCGAACCACGTAAAGTGATCGGAACCGTATCGGCTGCTGAATTTATTGTTGCGGTATGTGCGAGCTTGGGTTTCCTACTGAATTTGTCACAATTAGATATTGATTGGTCGGCAGTTGGCGGCCTTGCACTAGGCGGAATTCTGATGGCGCCAATTGCAGCAAAGCTTGTAAGTTGGCTACCACGTAGACAGCTTGGAATTATTGTTGCATCAGCAATTATTTTATTGAATGCACTACGTCTTCTTGGATTCTAATGTCGAAAAAAGTTTATCTACACGTCGGTTTTCATAAGACCGGGACAACTGCGATACAAGAATCACTCTTTTCCAGTTCACAATCTTTAGAAAATCTATCCCTTAACTATGTAACCGGCGGAGGCAAGGCAGGGCATAAAGCTGCTTGGGCCCTCTCGGGTCGGACATGGGGTTGGAAAAAACGAGGCGGCAGTAAAACTCCGATCTCGGAATGGAAGAAAGCACTTCGCAAGATTAAACTCAGCAAAAAGTCATCCTTACTAAGTAGTGAATTCTTTAGCGAACTTACCAATAAACAATTAGCTAGGCTTTCGAAAGATTTACGTGGCCTAGATGTTCAAATTATTTTCACTCTTCGCCCATTAAGCAAAATTTTGCCTTCCTCTTACCAGCAGCACCTTAAATATGGTTTGAAAGCAAGTTATGGCGAATGGCTAGTAGATATTTTCGCTGAACCAGGTAAATCCAAATTGACTCCTTCATTCTGGAAGCGCCACAACCATGTCAAAGTTATTGAAAGATGGATAAAGGTTTTCGGAAATTCAAATATTCATTTAATTATTGTGGATGAGGATAAGCCCGATCAGCTTTATCGTTCTTTCGAAGAGATACTAAATATCCCAAGCCAAACTTTAACTGCAGTGAAATCAGTTGGTTCAAATCGCTCGCTAAGTTATGCCGAAATTTCCTTATTACTAGCGATAAATAGGGCTTTCCCAGCCGAAAGAAGCTGGGCAGATTACGAGTTGTTTATCCGAAATAGCGCAATAGGTCATTTAACGGATGAAGTGAAGTTAACAGCAGAAGATGAGAGATTGTTTACTCCCGAGTGGGCGATCGAAAGGGTAACTGAGCTAGTCAATGTTAACGTCACTGGAATCAAAGCGGCTGGCATAAAAATCTATGGCGACTTACAAAATCTGCTTGATACTGATATCCCGGTCGGTGAAAATAAGGAAATCTCTCAAATTCCACTGGCAACCGCAACTAGTGCATTATTAGCTTTTGAGAAAGCTGCGATACTAAAAAAGTATTCAAGTAAAGAAATTCTTCTAGAAGCTGCGCGTCGCTTTAAGAAAATTGCCAAGAAAACTTTCTAGTTTACTTTAAAGCTTTATTTGCTCGATCCAAATCATCTTGAAAGTCAACTTCAACCGCAAATAGATCTGAGATATCAACTGGCTCCATCTTTAGTCCATGCTTTTCAATAGCTAGTTCAAGGCCACGCTCAAAGTAATCCTGATCGCCACATTCAGCTAGTTGGGTAATTACATCTGCCTTTTCATGGCTAGAAATAAAGTTGATGCCAACTGCTTCGCCAAGCGCACCCTTTACCGTTTTGGAGAGTTCCTTAATAAATCCATCTGCATCAACGGTGTACTTAACCTCTTCGTCAGCAGTTTGTGAAGTGTTTACACACACAAATGATTTGTCGGCAGTGATTAGATCAGCCACACGCTCAAGAACTTTATGGTCAAAGACTACGTCGCCATTTAGCCAAAGCACGCCACTTTCCTGGCTGGCGCGAAGAGCACGTAAAAGGCTCTTTGAAGTATTGGTTTGGTCGTAAACCTCGTTGTAAACGAAGCTAGCGGTTGGGTGAGCTTCCATAATCATCTCTAGTTTGAAGCCAACTACAACACTAACTCGAGCTTTGCTGCCGAATACCTTCTCAACATTCTCCATCTGCTGCTGCATAATCGAACGACCATCTGAAAGCGTTGTAAGGGGCTTGGGCCAAGGCTTGCCAAGACGAGTGCCCATGCCAGCGGCAAGGATTACAACTTGAATAGCCATTTTTACCTCTTCTTGAAAAGCCAGAACGACATAAATTTCTCTCTCAGCACGCTAGATTACAGGTTATGAGCGTAAATCTTCGGACTCTTGTCGTTAATAAGAGCACAAAGATCTCAGAAATTATCGAAATCTTTAGTCAATCCGAGACTGATCTCTTATTAGTCGATGAAAACACGATTGTCGCTAAACCCCACTTGGAATTACTTACCGATTATCCGCGTAGCACTACAGCTGCGCTTGTCGCCCCAATGTTTAAAGGCGATCTACGCGTAACCGGTGATCGGATTGCTAGTGCAAGTTCTAAATTTCATAAATTAGAAGGCGGTAATAATACTTTCGTTGGAATTATGCGTTTATCACAGAACCAGCGCGAGGAAATTATCCAAACCTTGAAGGAAGTAATAAATAGCGAGAGTTATGGCGAAGCTATTGATTTAGTTTTGGTCGCATTAGTTCGAGCAGCAATAGTTGTGACGCCAGCATCACTTACTTCGGCGCCATTTATTCGTAGCTCTGACGAGTTAGCAAAAGAGAAAGTACAGAACGAAATAAATGCGCTGAAAATCGCACGCTTGCGGTTAAAGATGGCCAATAGAGCAAATGATGGCTTCTTCTCAGTCTTTGTCCTTCGTAAATTCTCGAAGCTATTTACCTGGGCTGCAGTTCGATTAAGAATGACACCAAACCAAGTCACCTTAATCTCATTTGCGATTGGTCTCTTATCAGCATATGAATTTAGTCGTGGTGACTTTTGGTCAACATTTATAGGTGCAGTACTTCTGCAGTTAAGCATCATTGTCGATTGCGTAGATGGCGAACTTGCTAGATATACCCGACAGTTCTCGGCACTTGGAGCATGGCTTGACGCAATAACAGATCGCATCAAGGAGTATTTGGTCTTCTTTGCTCTTGCCTACGGCGCCGAAAAAAACGGGCTTAACCTATGGATTCCTGCGATCTTTATGATGGTCTTTCAAACCTTCCGCCATCTATCTGACTACAACTTCGCACGCATTAACAAGGTGCGCAGCACTAACCTTCCCGTAATTGATTTCAATCAAGCATCGGATGGCTTTGTTCCAGTCGATAAAGTTAAGAAGTCTCGTTTTGAATATTGGGCGAAGAAAGCACTTCAGTTCCCTATCGGTGAGCGCTGGTTAGTAATTAGCACTTCTTCAGTTATAGGGGGTGCTGCATTTACATTTACCGTAATGCCTATTCTGGCAACTATCTCGATTGTGGCAATATTCAGATCCAGAATTCGCAAGACGCTAACTTGGCCAAAAGCCCGAGTAAATAAGAACTTAATTGATGATCAGCTCGATTACTTTAAAAACGAAAGTTCGACCAATAGATTCGATTGGCTCGAACCATCTCTACTGCGCGCTTTCGAAGGAGCCTTCTTCATTTGGGTGGCTTTGATAACTGATGTTAGCCGACCAGTTATTTTCTTACTGCTCTTTGCCATTCTCTTTAATCATTACGACAATATGTATCGCGCTTTGCAGAACGAACGCAAACCAAAATGGCTATCAATCGCAGGTGGATACATTCTTGGTCGAATAGCACTCGTTGGGATTTTCTTAGCTCTTGGTTGGTCACTAGTACCTCTAGTTTGGTATTTCGGAATACTTTTCTTTTTGGTTTCATCGGGACAATGGGTTGCCGGACATAAAGTGAGAGCGAAGTAATGGAAACTAGACCAAGCCGTCCAACTATTACGCAAATTCGCGAAGTCTCTCAGCCACCTTCAGTTACTGGACGTTCAAATGCCGAACACTGGATCGCAGATCTTTATCTAAGAAAAATTTCACCATACCTAACTCGAATCTTTTTGCGAACTCCAATTACTGCCAATGGCGTGACTTGGTTAATGATTATTGTTGGCGCTTCAATCGGGCCTGCACTATTGATTCAAGGCTGGCTCGGAATAGCGCTAGCTTTAATTCTTAGCCATAAACAGATGTTGATTGATTGCTGCGATGGCGAAGTAGCCAGATGGCGCAACACCAGATCGCCGATGGGAATTTTCTTAGACAAATTAGGTCATTACGGTGCTGAAAGTTTGATTCCTATCTGTTTCGGGTTACGACTAGCTGATTGGCCAAATCAACCGATTACCTCATCTATTTATCCTTATTTGGGTGCACTTCTCGCTGTATTAATAATTATTAATAAGGCTTTAAATGATGCCGTGCATGTTGCTCGCGCTTTTTCAGGCTTGCCAAAGCTTGAAGATGCCAAAGGAGTTAATTTACCTCGCAAAGGTTTACTGCTCTTGGCTCGAAAAGCCTTTAATTTCCTACCTGCACATCGGATATTTCATTCAGTTGAATTCACGATGTATGTTGCTATTTTCGGATCTTTTGCGATTTCTTTGCAAATTGCTTTGATTATTGCGCTATTCGTTACAGCTGGCCATATTTTGGCGATTACTTCTTCTTCAAAGCTCCGTAATAACTAGCTGCATAGGATAAATTTGTCCTCTAACTGGGCAACAGATGAGGGTAATTAGCTATGAAAGTTATCTTGTGGAATCTACGCAAGAGTCTTCTCGAGCTGTTTCCGACCAATAAATTCCGCCTAATTCTGATTAGCCTCTCACTTCTGGCAGCATCAATTTCCGTATCAGAGTTACTAGTTGCAAAATTCTTTACCCAGATCATCCTGCATGAGGGCGAACTCGAAAGACGCGAACTAATCATCTTTGTTATCGCTTTCTTTTTATTCTACGGAATGACAAGGGCCGGCCAATTTTTCCAGAGGATTTATCGCTTAAGAGTATTTGAAAAGGCTTTTAAGGCAACTGAAGCAGAAGTCACCAACCAGCAAGAGAATTGGCGTTGGTCACTTGCAATTGAACTTACAAATATCTTGGCGATTCTGACTCAAATGGGCGTCATAATTCTATTTTTCATCTACTTCAACCCGCTCTTCGGGTTGGTAAATCTGCTTTTGGTGTTAATTGTTCTGCAATTTATCGGCAATTTATTTTCTAAGCAGATCAAATCTCAACGTAGTTTTGTAACTGCCCGAAAGAATAAGCAACGAGTGAACTCAGCAGTTCGCGTAAAAGCGCGCATTAAGTCAGGTGAGATTGGTATTTTGGTTTCCGGCCTTGCCATGATTGTTCTTCTAGGCTTACTGCTTTATTTAAGCTATCAAGGCGCTATCAGCCCTTCAAATACAGTGGTTCTCTTCTTCGGGTTGCGAATGCAAAATTCGAGCCTTTCAAATATTTCATCTGGACTCATGCGCTTTGCTAGAGCAAGGACTCATAGTGAGTAACGCGCTATTAACTATTGGTTACTCTACTTTGGCCGATCGAGTAGAGAATATTGAAAAGCCAATAATTTCAATCCCCCATACGGTCTTTCTCTCTATTCAGGATCCCGAAGCTTCTACAGTTCCACTTCCGGATAGATTTAAGTATGAGTATGTGAAATCACCAGAACGAGGCGTGGCAAAGAGTCGCAATACCGTGCTTCGAAACGCTAAAACTAAATACTTACTATTTGCTGATGATGAGATTGTGTTCCTAGATCGCGGTGTTAAATCAGCGATTGAATATCTCGAGGAGCACCCTGAGTGTGATTTAGTGCTGGCACAAGCGATAGATACAACAGGGGCGCTGCGTAAGCGTTATTCCAAAAAAATGGTAAAGCTTTCAAAGTTTAATTCAGCCAAAGCTGCAACCTACGAAATGATTGTGCGTGTAGACAGTATTAAAACCAAGCACGTTTACTTTGATGAGAAATTTGGGGCAGGTGTTAGCAACTACATCGGCGATGAATACATCTTTATCTCAGATTTAATAAATAAAGGTGGCAACGCGGTATTCCTGCCAATCACTATTGCAATTCATCCAAAAGATAGTTCTGGAAGTCTCTGGGGAACCGAGCGTGATTTAATCGCTCGAGCACAGGTATTTCAGCGCGTTTTTGGCGGTTGGTCGCCATTTATACGAGCTGCTTTTTACTTTAAGAATTACGGCAAGACCAATGGAATTCGAAATTTCCGAAAGTTTGTGCGCGGAAAGATTTAGTTGCGAAGGGCTTCGGCTAGCGAACGGAAATCTTCAACCAAGATATCAATCTCAGCTTGTCCATGTGCCAACGAGATTAACCATTGCTCATCTAGTCCCGGAGGCGTAATGACACCGCGGTTTAGCGACCAGAGCCAAGAGAGTTCTGCTACTTGGAAATCTGTTGCTTTGTAATCGCGATAATTACGCACCGGAGTAGTTGACCAAGTAATACAACCCTTTACGCCAAACCCAACTGTGTGAGCTGGCAAGTTGTATTGCTCGATAATTTCATTGATACGATCTAAAGCTTGCTGATTTAAGCTTTCAGCTTTAGCAAGAGCCTCATTAGTACAAATCTTGTCGATGGCGCGAATACCAGCCATTGCTAGCGGGTTACCGTTGAAAGTTCCGAAGTGGCCGAGACGTCCATCGGTTACGGCTTGCATGTATTTAGCTTTTCCACCGAATGCAGCAACCGGAACTCCACCGCCAATTGATTTAGCGAGTGTAATTAAATCTGGTTGAACGCCTAAACGCTGTGCCGCACCTTGTGGGCCGGCAGTTAAACCTGTCTTTACTTCATCGAAAATCAAGATGATTCCGTATTGATCGCAAAGTGCACGAACTGCTTCGAGGTATCCAGCATCTGGCAGAACAATTGCGATATTTTCCAGAACAGGTTCGAGGATAAAGCAGGCGATATTGTCAGCATGAGCTGCAAATACGCGCTCAAGAGATTCAATATTATTAAATGGAACTACATAAACATCGCCTGGCACAGTGCCGATATTTGGTACTGGATTCGGATTATTCTCATCGCCAACCTCAGAGAGGTTTGGCTTGCTAGAAACCATCAGTGGATCAAATGAACCGTGGTATCCACCTTCAAGTTTGACCACCGCGCTCTTGCCAGTAAATGAGCGTGCAAGACGAACCGCATACATAGTTGCTTCGGTACCTGAGTTGGCGAAGCGAACTTGATCGATTGCAAAGCGCTTACAGATACGTTCTGCCGCATCACGTGAGATTGGTGAAGGAGTTACAAAAAGCATGCCTTCGCTTAGCGAGTTCTTAATTTCTTCAACTACGACTGGATTTAGATGTCCGGCGAGCATTGCGCCAAAACCCATCGACATATCTAGCAATTTACGGCCATCGACATCGGTCATGTAAGCACCATTGGCTGAGGCGATTGCAATTGGATATGGATCCCAATGCTGAAAGCTAGAAGGCACGCCCATAGGCATAGTTACCCTGGCCACGGCATTCTCAGATTCGGATTTTCCGGTGCCTTCTTTAAAGCGAGCCCACTCTTGATCTAGCAAAGCGGCGACTCGAGTTTGTGAGACCGGGGTTGATGTGGCAGGAACTGATCTAAAGGTTTGCGGATGATTCGCAGTGGTTTTCATTTTTTGCACTTTCGACATCAAGACGATCCTGATACCCCTAGCGCCTTACTCCCAACAAATTTTGTTACCTGCGAAGTTTAGCCGTTTATAACTTTTAAGCAACGAGAGGGAGACTTCATGCGGGGTTTATCGCGTGTTTTCATACATTTAACATGCCTTATATATGATCGCGTCATGAACACAACCCAAAAAAGCGGTAAAAAACTAAGCTTTGGCGCGCTCGCCTTAGCTGCATCATTATTGGTAGCCCTGGTTACCCCAACTGCGCAGGCTGAAGTTGTTTATTCAAAGCCAAGCGCACCTACAAATGTAACTTCATACTTAAGCACACGTGGAATCGTGGTTAAGTGGACTCCAGCTGCTTCTGTTGCGCCAGGAATCACACACTATGTTGTTTCTGCTGGTTCTGGCTCATGTCCAGTAATCGTTCCTGTCTCTGCTCACTCGGTTGTGACCATGCCTGTTGTTGCAGGCCAGCCAGGCGGAACTCCTGTTGTGCAAGCAGTTAATGCTTATGGTTTCTCACCAGTAGCGAAATCAAATAAGTCATACACTGCAACTCAGCTAGCCCCTCTTGCCTCCGCATCAAATATTAAATCTGTACAAGTTCTACAACTCAGCGATTTCCACGGCGCTATTGAAGGATCTCCTTCTAGCTCAATCGGTTCAGCAGTTCTAGCAACCGCATTTGCAACAGACCGTAAGAATTCTGCAGCGACCGTAACTGTTTCATCCGGTGACAGTATCGGCGCAGCTCCACCTATCTCGACTGAGTTCGAAGAGCTACCAACAATCGAAACTATGAATCTAATGAAGTTCGATGTTTCAACTCTTGGAAATCACGAGCACGATCGTGCAATTACACACGTTAATAAGATTATTGGCGCATCTGACTTCCAGTATGTAGTTTCAAACTACGGCGCAGCTGCACTTGCAGCGCTTAAGTCAGGCACTAAGTCAGTAAAGGAATACACAATCGTTGAGCGCGGAGGCGTAAAAATTGGCTTCGTTGGCGCTAATACTGCAACAACCAAGGACAAGGTATTCCCTGGCAACCTTGATTACATTGATGCAAATGGCGCCAAGGCGACAATCAACATAGTTCCTGGTGTTGACGGCGTAAATGCAGCAATTGTGGCAGCCAAGAAAGCAGGCGCAGATTTGTTTATTGCACTTCTTCATGAAGGTTGGGCCGAAAATACAAATGGTGTTGCTTCAGGGCCACTTAATGAAATGGCAGCAGGCATTAAGGGCGCTGCAGCTATTTACGGTGGCGATAGCCATCAGAGCTTCTCAACAATTGTTCCGGGAACTCAGAAAGTTTACGGAACCCTTGTTGCACAGGTTCGTAACTCAGGAGTTGAGTACACCCGTTCACAAATCTGTATCAATACTGATACCGATAAAGTTCTAGGTACATCAGTTGAAACAATCCTTAAGGCAGCGGTAACTGCAACCGCAGATGCTGAGACAGCTGCGGTAGTTAAGAAGTACAAAGATCAACTAACAGCCAAGCTTGATGTGAAAATCGGTTCAGTATCAGCTCAATTCCCACGTGGTGGATCACCAGCGGTTGAACGTTCTGGCGAAAACCCAATGGGTAACTACCTAGCTGATTTACTTCGAGCGAAGTACAAGACTGACTTCGTAGTTACAAATGGTGGCGGTATCCGTGACACCTTCCCAGCCAAGAACTACACACCAGCCGATACCAAGTTGGTACGCACTGGTGCAGGTCCGCTTGATGTAACACTTGGCGACGCTCTTACCGTCTTCCCATTTGGAAACCAGGTTGCAACAACGGTTGTAACAGGCGAGAACCTATGGAAAGCACTTGAAAACGGCGTAAGTGGTTGGCCAGCAGATGGTCGCTTCCCACAAGTTTCGGGTCTGAAGTTCACCTTCGATACCAGCAAGCCAGTCGGAAGCCGCATCGTCACTGTTACCAAGCTTGACGGTACTGCAATCGCAAAAGACAGCACTGTTTACACACTTACCACCTTGGATTACATCATCTACGGTGGCGATGGATATGTGAATGTCTTCTCACCAACTAAGGCCAAGGTTTTCGGAGCTCTACTTGATGACTTCGTAGCCGCAATCAAGGCCGATATGGCTGCTGGAAAGGTAACTCAAATTCCAGTTGTCGATGGCCGCGTAAAGAAAGTTAATTAATTTAATTTTCTTTATTTAATAATTAGAGATCAGGGGCACACTCGAAAGAGTGGGCCCCTGATTTATTTTCCCGATAAACTAGCGATCTATGAATTCGCAGGCGGAAAAACCAACAATCATTCTTGCTACCAGCAATGGTGTTGGAATGGGGCACTTGGCCAGGGCCAGCGCTATCGCACTCGAACTTAAAGAGATAGCTAATCCCATTATTGTTTCCATGGCAGGTGGCGTAGCTGAAGTTCCCAACTTTGTTGGCGTTCGTTGCGAATATATTCCAGGTCGTGACCGAGCTTGGATGCCCCGAAAATTATGGGATGCCTATCTCCGAGATCGCCTACTTGCTCTGATTGAAGAGACAGATGCGCAGGTACTCTCCTTTGATGGAGTAGTGCCTTACCCAGGAGTTATCGCGGCAAAATTAAAGCGAAATCATTTAGCGTTAGTTTGGGTTCGACGTGGACTCTGGCAGAAAAAACCACAAGGTTTAGCACTTGGTCTGCAATCCATGATGATGGATGAAATTATCGAACCTGGTGATTTTGCCCGAGTTTATGATCATGGTCCAACTAAGCGACGCAATGATGCGACCCTAACTTCAGCAGTCTCGCTATATCAAGATTCCACAGCTATTGAACGCGATGAAGCTCGACGCATCCTTGGTATTGATCTAGATCGCCCAGCGGTGTTGGTTCAATTAGGAACCGGCGAGAGTGATGTAAATGAGAAAATGACAGCTGCTCTTAAGGGATTAATTGGTTGGAAAAATTTACAAGTTGTATTAACTAAAAAACCAATTGATTCAAATGGAAATTCCCTCGTGCCTGATGGTTTAGAGATCAAACAAGTCCGCTATTTCCCATTAGCTAGAGTACTTCATGCTTTTGATGCGGCGATATGTGCAACTGGTTACAACGGAGTTCATGAATTATTACCGGCACATGTGCCGACGGTATTTGTTTCAAATATTCGGGGCACCGATGATCAAGAGTCAAGAGCGCAGTGGTGCCATGATCTTGGTTATGCACTGCGTGCAGATCAAGCAGATCTTGAGAACATAACTGAAACAGTTCGACAATTACAGGATCCAGAAGTTCGCGGTCGGCTAGAGCGACGTTGCGCCTATCTACCTGAAGCTAACGGTGCCAAAGAGGCTGCAAAGATTCTCTTTGAATTAGCCACAGTTAAACATGGCGCAAAATTGAAATTACGTGCCAAATTACGCCTGCTACTCAAGGATTTCAATAATCGCAGCTGGCGCCAGTTCGCTAATGCGGTTTACCGCCAATTGGCGCTGGTTTATCGCAAATTAAACCCTCACATCATCGTGCAAATTACAAAGGTTGATCCGCCATATTTCGGTGATGAGACCGACCCTAAGACAATGCGCGAATTAATTAATGGTGAAATCAGATACGAACATTTGATTTCCGGTGCCTCTGAAAACTATCGTAAACGCCGAGATGAAATTGCCTCAGCGGCCTATGGCACTGTTAGAAAAGTTATCAATACCCATAAGATAGCCCCATGAGTTTTCGCAACTGGATAAAGAAAACTAAAGCAGGTCAACTAGCCTGGCGCGTTTTTATCGGCCTACTTGGCGGCGGAGTCACTGTAATCGGCGCAATCGCACTAGTTGCTCCTGGTCCTGGTGTCTTAATTCTTCTAGCTGGCCTCGGAATCCTGGCAAGTGAATTTGCTTGGGCAAGTCGTGCGATGAGTAAAACTAAGAGCATGGCCCAAAGTGCTGCCAATAAAGTTGGAATGCCAATCTGGGTCAAGTATCTAATATTTGCTGGAGCAGCAGCGTTTTCAATTGTAGTAATAGTTTTCTATCTTCATAACAACTAGTTATTCTCAAAGCGCAGAGCACAACGAACAGTCGCAGCTTTAAGGCGTAGTGAGTTAGCGGAAATAGTCATCGCTGGGTTGTCGAACTAAAAGCGAGATCGAATCTCCCAAAGATCGGCAAAGACTGGATTAAATAAGGTACTGGCTAAATATTTCACACCTGAAGATCCGCCGGTGCCCATTTTTGCGCCAATGGTTCGCTCAACCATTTTTACATGGCGGTAACGCCACTCTTGTAAACCTTCGTCAATATCAAGTAAACGTTCGCAGACAGATGCGGTTTCTGGATCATTGCGGTGCACATCTAGTAAAACTTCTTGCACCCTTGAATTTGGTTCGTAAGCTTTTGATTTATCGCGATTTAATACCTCAGCTGGAATCGCATGCCCACGTTTTGCAACGTAAACTAGCAATGAATCCCAGAGTGAATTACGGTTCGAAATTATTGATATTTCTTCTTGCACATCACTTGGCAAATGGCCTGACATTCCGCTATCTCGGCGACCCAAGATAGCTTCAACCTTTCTAAATTGTGCAGATTGGAAACCGCTTGATGATGAGAGATAAGAACGGAAGCTATTGAACTGTAGCGGGGTCATCGTTTCGAGAATATCTACTTGCGCGACACAAACTTTCATAATAGTTCGAATTCGACCAAGTAGCGCTAGTGCATTATGACTTTCGCCTGCTTCTAGCGCTGCTTGTGCAGCAACAAACTCATGTATTAACTGCTTAAACCAGAGTTCGTAACTCTGATGAATAACAATAAAGAGCATCTCATCATGCTCTGGCCCTTCAGAAAGTGGGCGCTGCAAATTAAGTAATTCATCAACCGCTAAATAAGAGGTATAGGTGATCGCAGATTCAGTGCCTTTTTCGCTCATGTAACTCTCGAATCTGTTTTCTCAATCTTCTCATATTGTCGAGTAGTTACTAAGTCACGAATACGCTGGAAACCATCCCAGATTTCGACATATGAAGTAGGTAGAGGCGAGATAGCCAATCGGATTGAATCAGGGGTTCGGTAATCAGGGACTACATTGGCAAATTTACGTAGCGCTACACATATACGCGCCGCATCAGGATGGCCAATCGAGATATGCCCGCCGCGCTCCTTAGCGTCACGTGAAGTCAGCAAAGTAAAGCCTAAATCAGCTAACCAAGCGTCATATAGTTCAATCATCATTTGGGTTCCGGTCGCACATTTATGAGCGATCTCGTTGATGCCCGCCTCTTCAATAATTGAAAAGGCGCTTTTAATACAGCGTAATCCAATAAGCGAAGGGCTAGCAATTTGAAAACCACGAATTCCTTCAGCCCGTTCGAAAACTGGACCCATGCCAAATTGATCTCCTTGTGAGAACCAACCTTGGATCGGAACCTGCAGTTCAGCTTGTACGCGCTTATTAACATATAACCACGCTGGTGCACCTGGTCCGGAATTTCCATACTTGTATGTGCAACCAACTGCTAGATCTACGCCATTAGCATCGAAATCCATTTCGATCGCGCCAACTGCGTGGCTGGCATCCCAAACCAAGAAAGCACCGTAACTACGAACAAGATCAGTTAGCGATTTAATATCGTTACGAGCACCTGATCGATATTGAATAACTTCCAAAGTAACAAGAGCCACATCGTCAGAGAGAAAAGGCTTTAATAGATCAACGGTGATTCGTTCATTTTCTGAAATTGCCGGATCTTCGTTATCGATGATTACCAAATTCAAATCAAATTGTTTAGCGATTCCATCGAGAATATAACGATCAGTTGGAAAGTTTGCAGCATCGGTAATAATGGTTTTGCGACCAGGACGAGCATGAATTGCAGCTAGGCATAGTTGATAGAAATTAACTGAAGTTGTATCGCATGCCAGAACTTGACCTGCAGCAGCCCCCAATGTGGATCGACCAATTAAGTCACCTGTTGGCTGTGCTTCATCTACCCAGTGAGACCAGCCATTTACAACTTCTGGACCCCATTCCTTAGTTAAGAAATCATTGATCTCTTTGACTGTGTCATGCGGCAGACGGCCTAAGGAATTGCCATCTAAATAACACATATCAGGGTCTGTGACTACATATTTTTCCTTGAAATGGCGCAGTGGGTCAGCGGCATCCAGTGCCAATGCATATTCGCGGTCAGTAACCTTCATGCGGTAAAGGTACGCTTTCCTTCTATGGCACGCAATCTTGTTAACGTCGAAAGCGTAAACAAAGCCTTTGATATCAAGCAATTATTGGTCGGGGTTTCTCTTGGCGTTGCCGAAGGTGAGCGCATCGGCATCGTGGGCCGAAATGGCGCTGGAAAAAGCACCTTGATGAAATTAATGGCTGGAATTGAAGAGCCAGATTCGGGTCGAGTGACTAAAAGCAATTCCGTAAAACTTGGAATGCTTAACCAAGTCGATATTGCAGATAAAGAAGCCACGGTTCGCGATGTAGTTCTCGGTGACAAGGCAAAGCATGAATGGGCAAGTGATGCGGGAGTCCGCGAAGTCTTTACCGGACTCTTTGGTGGATTCGATGATCACCTATTCGAACGAACTTTCTTATCCCTATCAGGTGGCGAACGCCGTCGCGTAGGTCTGGCAAAATTACTTATCGATGATTTAGATCTGATCTTGTTAGATGAACCAACTAACCACCTTGATGTCGAGGGTGTTGCATGGCTCGCAAATCATCTAAAGAATCGTAAGAATATTGCCGTTACTGTTGTAACGCACGATCGTTGGTTTCTTGATGAAGTTACCGATCGCACGTGGGAAGTAGTTGGCGGAAAAGTTGAAGAATATGATGGTGGTTATTCAGCATTTGTTCTAGCTAAAGCCGAACGATCGAGACAAGCATCAGTACTTGATCAACGTCGCAATATGTTAATCCGCAAAGAGCTGGCTTGGCTTCGCCGTGGCGCGCCAGCGCGAACAACGAAACCTAAATTTCGCGTTGATGCCGCTAATGAATTAATCTCGGCTGAACCAGCCCCACGCGATACGACCGAGTTGTTGAAATTTGCCCAAAACCGCTTAGGAAATACTGTTTACGAAGCCCATCAGTTACAGGTGCGCGCGGGCGATAAAGAGTTACTTGATGATCTCTATTGGAACGTTGGACCTGGCGATCGCATAGGTATCGTTGGCGTAAATGGCGCTGGTAAAACAACGCTTATGCGCACTTTAGCTGGCGAACTTCAACCAAGTGCCGGCAAATTAGTAACAGGAGTAACTGTAAAAGCTGCGTTCTTAACACAGCACTTAGCTGAGCTCGATCCTAAGTGGCGAGTATTGGAAGCTGTTGAAAAAGTTGCCTCTCATATTGATCTAGGAAAAGGCCGCACTCTTTCGGCATCTCAACTATGCGAACGTTTAGGATTCGATCGCGATTCGCAATGGACGCCAGTGGGCGATTTATCAGGTGGCGAGAAACGTAGATTGCAATTAACTCGTCTTTTGATGGAAAGCCCAAATGTTTTAATGTTAGACGAACCTACAAATGATTTTGATATTGAAATTCTTACTGAGTTGGAAGATCTGCTCGATAGCTACGCCGGCACACTCTTAATTATTTCGCACGATCGCTATTTCTTAGAAAGAGTTTGCGATCGCTTTGTTGGATTACTTGGCGACCAGAAGCTCTTAGATCTGCCTCGTGGTGTTGATCAATATTTAGAGTTACGCGAAAAGGAAATCTCAAATAGTTCGGCGAAGAAAGCAAATAAATCAACTTCATCTGCCGCCGAACAGCGACAAGCTAAGAAGGATCTGGCTCGCATTGAACGCCAGATTACAAAGTTAGAAGAGAAGATTGCCGCCTTAATCAAGGAACAAAATACCGCTGAATATGATGCCAATCGCCTAGTCGAGATTACTGCTGAACTAACCGACTTGAATAGTGAAAAACTCTCTCGCGAAGAGGAATGGCTAGCCGCAACCTTGCTGATTGAGGGTTAAACTTTGGGCATGAACAAGCTAACTCATGCCATCGAAGTAACCCTATTCCGTAGCCGTTTTCTCCTTGCCCCGCTATATCTGGGCTTGGTAGGCGCACTGGTTCTACTTTGCTGGCGCTTTGTTATCGAGTTCTATCACCTAGCTCAACATATCGGCGAGGCTACAGCTACCTCATTCACGCTAGATCTTTTAGCTCTGCTAGACCTAACACTGCTCGCAAACCTTATTTTGATGGTCATCTTCGCGGGATACGAGAACTTTGTATCTCGTATTGATGTAGCAGCCGAATCTGCTGATCGCCCACACTGGATGGGCACCATTGATTTTTCTGGTTTAAAGATCAAGTTAATTGGTTCACTAGTTGCGATCTCGGTAATCGAACTTCTCAAAGACTTCATCGAGCTAGCTGGTCAAGATCACGTTGGTGGCGGAACTAAGTGGCGAATCGTTATTCACTTAACCTTTGTTGCATCTGGTGTTCTCTTTGCTCTAATGGACTGGATTGCTGATAAGCGCGAGTTCCACGGCACCCATCAGTAATGCGCCTTGATTTATTAGCTGCATTATCGGGATTAATGATCGCGCTGCAGGCGCGAGCAAATGGCGAACTTTCCCATCAGTTAAATAATGGACTGCAAGCTGCTTTAGTTTCATTTGGTTCTGGTCTGCTAATAATCGCAATAATCTCAATCTTTCACCGTGGCATTAAAGATGGTGCACGGAATTTAAGGGCAGCGGTAAAAGCTAAAGAGATTCCTCGCTGGCGACTTTTTGCCGGCGCTCTTGGTGGTACTTTCGTTGCTTTTCAAACTCAAGTAGTTCCAATTATTGGCGTTGCTATTTATTCGGTAGCCTCCATTGCCGGACAAACAGAAATGTCTTTAGTTGTTGATCCAATTGGTTTAACTGGTGGTGGCCAGAAGTTAATCTCTCGCCGCAGAATCGCAGCTGCCGCACTTACAGTTCTGGCAGTTCTAGTCTCTGTTTGGGATCGCATCGATGCTCGAAATTTATCGCTCTGGGCAGTGTTTTTCGGGGTTATTGCCGGTGCCATCGTGGGCGTACAAAGAGCGCTTAATGGTCAGATCAATGAGTATTCAAAGCAGAGCTTTACCACTTCTCTTTTAAATTTCATTATGGGAACCAGTTTCTTGGTAATCCTATTAACAATTTCGGTAATCGTTAAATGGGTTGAACTTTCTCCCTTACCTGCTGGCCCTTGGTGGATTTATACAGGTGGCGTTATTGGCGTTATCTATATCGCTTTTACGTCAACAATTGTTCAGCATTTAGGCGTTCTAACATTTACCTTATTTAGCGTTGGCGGCCAATTAGTCGGATCTTTACTTATCGATCTAATCTCACCAACAAATGGGGTGGATGTAAGTATCTATCTAGTAACTGGAATTGTTATGACTTACTTTGGGGTAATCGCCGGAGGCGTAGGAAGTTTACGAATCCGGAAACCAGCGAAAGCGTAATAAAGAAAAGCGCAATCAGTTTGGAATTTTCATCAATCCATGGGAATTGAACGGCGTAATAACCGAGCAGAGTCATTCCGACTCCCCAAATAAATGCACCAAGAGCGTTTGCAGTTAAGAAACGGTAATAATTCATTTTAGAAATGCCTGCAATAGGTGGCACGAAAGTTCTAATCCACGGATAGAAGCGAGCGAATACAACTGCCCACCACCCATATCGAGAATAAAAACGCTCCGCTCTTGCGATCATCTTGAGAAATCCAGGGCGTTTCCGCTTCTCTAAATAAGAGCGTCCAACTGTGCGCCCCAAAGCAAATCCAACTTGATCACCCATAAATGCGGCCAGAAAAATGATGGAGATCAATAAGAGAATATTTACATTGCCAGTAGATGCGGCGATTAAACCTGCAAAAAATAGAAGTGAGTCACCTGGAATAAAGAAGGCTACGAGCACCCCAGTTTCCAGGAAGATAACCAAGCCCATGAAAAGATAAAGCAAAAAGGGCGCTAGCGACCCTAAAAAGCTCTGATACGAGGAGAAATCCACTAGCAGCTGCGCTTTACTGCCGTGGCAACCGCCGTTACAACTTGAGGATCAAAGACGCTTGGCACGATAAAAGAGGCATTTAGCTGTGATGCACTTACACAATCAGCAATCGCTTCAGCGGCAGCAATTAATAAGGTGTCCGTGATCTTATGAGCGTTAGCGTCAAGTAATCCGCGGAAAATTCCAGGAAAGGCTAAAACGTTATTAATTTGATTTGGTTGATCGCTACGACCAGTTGCAACAACTGCTGCATACTTACGAGCGATAACTGGATCAATCTCTGGATCTGGATTAGCGAGCGCAAAAACTATTGAACCGGCTGCCATTGATGCAACATCTGCTTCGGCCAATACATTTGGCGCGCTAACACCGATAAATACATCAGCACCATTCATTGCTGCATGAATATCGCCATTGAAATTGTTTGGGTTGCAATTATCAATAAACCATTGGCGCATAGGATCTGCTTGGCTAACTGTCTCTTTGCAGATAACACCATCTTTATCGAAAGCGATGATATTAGTAGCACCACTCTTGGTTAATAGACGAGCAATTGCTGTGCCAGCTGCACCGGCACCGCTCATGATGATCTTTACTTGGGAAAGATCTTTCTTAACTAACTTAAGCGAGTTACGTAGCGCCGCCAATACAACAATGGCAGTGCCATGTTGATCATCGTGGAAAACCGGAATATCTAGCAATTCACGCAAACGTGCTTCAACTTCAAAACAGCGTGGCGCTGAGATATCTTCGAGGTTGATTCCGCCATAAACAGGTGCGATCAATTGAACTGTACGAACGATTTCATCGACATCTTGCGTATCTAAACAAACTGGCCAAGCATCAACATCGGCAAAACGCTTAAAGAGCGCAGCTTTGCCTTCCATAACGGGAAGGGCTGCAGCAGGGCCAATATTTCCTAAGCCAAGTACTGCTGAACCATCAGTCACAACAGCTACGGTATTTCGCTTAATTGTTAAGCGGCGAGCATCGGCTGGATCATCAACAATTGCTTGGCAAATACGTGCTACGCCTGGGGTATAGGCGCGAGATAGATCATCACGTGTCTTTAGAGGTACCTTTGATTGAATCTCGATCTTGCCGCCCAAGTGCAATAAGAAGGTGCGGTCGGAAACTTTGCGAACCGTTAAATCTGGATGACTTGAGATTGAACTAGTAATTGAATTGGCATGATCTTGGTCAACAGCATCACAAGTAATATCGATTACAACTCGTTCAAGTAGCGATTCAACAACGTCAAGCGCAGTGATTGTCGCGCCAGCTTCGCTTATAACTGCGGTGATTGCAGCTACTGGATGTGAATCAGGATGACCTTCAACGCGGATCGTGATTCCGTAGCCAGGACTAGTGCTTGCCATTTAAACAACACCGTACAAACGATCACCGGCATCGCCAAGACCGGGGACGATGTAACCGTGTTCGTTCAATTTCTCATCTAGCGCACCTGTAACGATAGAGATATCGATCTTGGCATCTTTAAATGCATCTTCAACAATCTTGATACCTTCGGGCGCAGCCAAGATACAAACTGCGGTGATATCTGAAGCGCCGCGTTCAATTAAGAAATTAAAGGCAGCAACCAAAGTTCCGCCAGTTGCCAGCATTGGATCTAAGACGAAAACTTGGCGACCGGTTAAGTCATCAGGTAAACGATTTGCATAGGTACTAGCTTGCAAGGTCTTTTCATCACGGACCATACCTAAGAAACCAACTTGAGCAGTTGGAAGCAACTTACTCATACCTTCGAGCATTCCTAAACCAGCACGCAGGATTGGCACAACAACAGGTGCTGGAGATGCCATCTTGACGCCAGTTGTCTTTGTTACCGGAGTCGTAATTTCGACAGTTTGAGTGCGAACGTCACGAGTTGCTTCATAGGCAAGCAGTGTCACAAGTTCCTCGACTAAATGACGGAAGGTTGGCGAATCTGTTTCTTGATCGCGAAGAACCGTTAATTTATGCGAAATAAGTGGGTGATTTGCTACGTGAACTTTCATAACGCAAACCATACAGGGGTTTCTTTCCGCGCTAATAAGTGCCACTATGTCCGTATTGGAACTTCCTGGAAGTTTCTTCGTGGCGACGTGGTGAGGGGCTGAGAAAAGTGACTGAACTCATTAACGAGATAGATATAGCTGTCGAGGCATGGCACGAAGATGGCCGTTGGAGCGTTGCCAATTTGCCTGACGCGCAAGATATCCCCGCGATAATTGATCGACTTAAAGCACAACAGACAAATGGTGGCGCTTTAGCACTAATCGCAATTGATGAAGAATTCTTTATGTTAATCCGAGTTCTCGGAACACACATTTCCATGTTCTTAAGTGATGTTTCTTGCGCACTTGATTATGAAGTCGCTGAAGAATTTCTAGAGATTGCCGATTTGAATCAACCTAATGAAGATGATGAACCTTTTCCAGTAGGTCATCAAGATATATTTGCAGATCTAGGAATGCCACATATGGAACTACTTGCGCTATGTGATGACAGTGAACTTTTCCCAGACGAACAATTAGAAGCAATTGCTAAACGGTTAGGTTTTGGCAACGAGTTTGCGGAGCTACTTGAACTTTGATTAACCAAGATTTAATGCGTTCAGCAATTGCAATTGCCCAAAACGCTCTTAAAAGTGATGATGTTCCAGTCGGGGCGCTGATTGTTGATAGTGAGAATAATGTGATTGCCACTGGCTTCAACGAACGTGAGGCCCATCAAGATCCAACCGCACATGCCGAAGTTGTTGCGATTCGCCGTGCCGCACAGAAACTTGGCAGTTGGCGGCTAGATGGCTGCAAACTTGTTGTAACTCTTGAGCCATGCGCGATGTGTGCCGGTGCAATTGCGCAATCACGAATTAGCTCTCTGGTTTTCGGTGCTTGGGATGAAAAAGCTGGCGCTGTTGGATCTGTTTGGGATGTCTTACGAGATCCTCGTGCAATTCATAAAATGGAAGTTATTGCAGGCGTACTTGAAGCAGAATGTGCTGAACTGCTAACTAACTTTTTCCGCCAGCAATAAATTCAGGTATCGTCACCCTCGGTGGCGTGTCTGAGCGGCCAAAAGAGCACGCCTCGAAAGCGTGTGTTGGGGAAACTCAACCGTGGGTTCAAATCCCACCGCCACCGCCAGTTTTAGCGAGAATTGCCTTTACTTAAGTAGTTCATATGAAGGGTTCAAGATAGTCATCTTGCCTTCATTGTCAGCAACCATTCCTTCGGCGCGTAGTTCAGAGCCAACATCTAGACCACGAATCTCTCGGCGACCTAGGAATTGCAGCGTTACGCCACCGGTTTCATCCCAGACTTCCACATTAATAACTGGGGCTGCACCGCTTGGCGCTGTACGAATTGCGGTTACGCGCCCTTGAATATGTGCGCGCTTTCGCCAAACGATATTGCCAATAGGTGTGAGATTTTCTGCGTAGTGGCTAACAGGTTCCGCGGCTAGCGCAGGTGAAGGTTTAGTAACTGGCTTTGTTGCAACTTTCACTTCAGCACCAGCAGGTTTAGCTGATTGAACGCTATTTGAGACAAGTGATTTTCCAGAGATCATTTTGGAAACATCAAAAGGCATAATCGTTGCCACAACTCGTGACAATTGAGAAATAGGAGCTGCAATATCTTCAGCTGTTTGATCATGTAATAAGCGACCAAGGAATCCGGAATACGAACGTCGTGGAAGCAGGAGCGTTAATTCAACATCTGCTTGCTCGGTCATTCGGATCGCATAGTCAAGGGCTGCGTTAGGAAGTCGACGATCAGGGCAATCAATTAGCTCGAGTTCAACATCATCTACCGCATCTGATTCAGCCCACGCGGCTTGAATTGCTGCAGCACGTCGATCATCAATTACAAAGTGGACTGCTGAAATTTTGCGAGCATTTAAAGTTCGCGCATAACGAACCACGCTAATGGTCGCAAGGTCAACTGAATCAACTAGAACGGTTACATCATGGCGAGTGATTGATGTTGCTCGCTGCTGCTCACTCTTAACCGTTAGAGCTTTCTGTTCTGCCGTGTATTGACGTCGCAAGCGCAGGAAGGAGATAACAGCAATTGGAGCCACTACGAGAACGATCCAAGCGCCTTCAGTGAACTTCACAACCGAGAAGATAATTACAATTACGAATGAGACCGCACCCGCTAATCCATTTATTGCGAATTTAACTTTCCACCCATCGCCCTTATTGACCCGAGCATGTTTGGCCATTCCAAATCCAGCCAAGGTAAATCCAGTAAATACGCCGAGAGCATAGAAGGCAACGAGGTGCTCGACTGAGCCGGCTGTCATAATTACCAGTAATAAACCGCCGCCGGCCAGCAAAAGAATGCCATTTGAGAAAGCTAGGCGGTGGCCGCGCTTAGTTAATTGGCGAGGTAGATAACCATCGGATGCAACGAAATTACAGAGCAATGGGAATGCGCTGTAGGTGGTGTTTGCGCCCGCGAAGAGAATTAACATCGTGGCTAACTGAACGAGAATGAACATTGCCTGACCGAAAGTGCCGGTTCCGACAGCGGCCTTTGCAATCTGGGAAATAACCGTAGGGGTCCCTGATTCATATGGCATCGCATGGATTTTATGAGCAAACCAAGAGACACCAAGAACTAGTACACCTAACAAGGTACTCATAATTACTAACGTGCGCTTTGCATTATCGGCTTCTGGCGCCTTGAATAGAGCAACACCATCCGAAATTGCTTCTAGCCCGGTTAGCGATGATCCACCATTTGCAAATGCACGAAGCAGAATAAATATGGCCGCACCAGTTAGCAGTCCACTTGGTTGGCCAACTTCAACTGCCCCGGGCAAATCTGTCTCAAGAAGCGGCAAAGTTCCGGTGAAGTGGCGATATAAACCACAAGTAAAAACAATCAGCATCGCGCCGAGGAACAAATAAGTTGGTAACGCGAAAGCCTTACCGGCTTCCTTCACGCCCCGCAGATTTCCAAAAGTTAAAAAGGCAATGATCGCAAAGATCATATGCATCTTCCACGGTTCAAGTTCTGGGAATGTTGAAATGATTGCGGCGACACCAGCAGCACTTTGAATAGCTAAGGTAACAATGTAATCAAGCATCAAAGCAACGGCTGCGATCTGGGCTACGACGGGACCGAAGTTATCGCGCGAAACAACATATGCGCCGCCGGTTTTTGTGTAAACCTGGATTACATTTCGATAAGAGAGCGTAATTAAAATCAGAATTGCTAAGACGACGCCAGTCATCGGCATCAAAATCGTAAATGCAGCTAAACCAAAGGCGGGTAGCAGCGCGATCAGGATCTGTTCAGAACCATATGCAGATGATGAAATACAGTCAGAGGACAAGATGCCAAGGGCATATCGCTTCTTCAAGCGTTGGTGATCTAGCGAGTGACGGTTAAGTGCACCACCCAGAAACCACTTCTTTATTTTGTAGGTAAGCGGGTCGCGCAGATGCGCGTGTTCCTGAAGCGCAACCGGGGATGGGGCTCCATCAGTCCAAGACTTAGGCACTTTTACTCCTTGTTAGAGGCTCTATCTTAGATTGTTATGCTCTGCTTATGCGCACACAACTCTATCTAAATGGCGAATGGGTGCCAGGAGCCAGCACAGTTCCGGTCATTGATCCCAGCGATGGTTCAGTAATAGCTGATGTAGCAATTGCTAGCGAAGCACAATGTGATGCTGCAATTGCTGCCGCTGATGCCGTAGCAGTCGAATGGGCTGCAACTGCGCCTCGAGTTCGTTCCGAAATTTTGCGTAAAGCATTCGAAATCATGACTGCCGAAATTGAAGAGATAGCTACTTTGATTTCGCGTGAAAATGGAAAAGCAATGCCAGATGCCCGTGGCGAAGCTGCATATGCCGCAGAATTTTTCCGCTGGTTTGCCGAAGAAGCTGTTCGCACCCCAGGTGATTTCCGTATGTCACCAAGTGGTGACAAGCGAATCTTGGTGACTCATCAACCAATTGGTTTATCAATTCTGATTACCCCCTGGAATTTCCCAGCCGGCATGGCAACTCGCAAGATCGGTCCAGCAGTTGCAGCAGGTTGCACCATGATTTTAAAGCCTGCGACCGAGACACCTTTGACCGCGATGCATATCGTCGATATTTTGGAACGAGCAGGATTACCTAAAGGTGTTTTGAATTTAGTTATCCCAGAAAAAACTGGCCCAGCAATTTCAAAGATGTTGCACGATTCGCGCGTTAAGAATTTATCTTTCACCGGATCAACTGAAGTCGGTCGCGTTCTATTAAAGGAAGCAGCTGACAATGTAATTCGTTGTTCAATGGAACTTGGTGGAAATGCTCAAGTCATCGTGCACGATGATGCTGATCTAGCTGTCACAATTCCACAATTGTTATTGGCAAAGATGCGTAACGGTGGCGCTGCATGCACTTCAGCAAATCGTATTTATGTACAACGACCAATCGCCGATAAATTCATCGCCGAATTAACTAAATCAATGTCGGCATTTGTAGTTGGTCGCGGAACTGATTCAAAAACAACTCTTGGTGCGAGCGTTTCAATTAAGGAACGTAACAAGATAGCCGAATTAGTTGATCAATCAATCGCAGCTGGCGCTAAGGTCGAAACCGGCGGCAAAACCCCCGATGGGCCAGGCGCTTTCTACCCAGCTACCGTGCTTTCAGTGGCTAAAGACAACCCAATTTTGAACCACGAGATCTTTGGCCCAGTGGCGCCAGTCGTCATCTTTGATACCGATGCTGAAGGTATTGCGCTAGCCAATGACACTGAATTTGGTCTTATTAGTTATGTTTTCTCAAGTGATTTAACTCGTGCAATTCGCACAGCCGAAGCTATGGAATCTGGAATGGTTGCCATTAATAAAGGCGTTATCTCAGACCCAGCCGCACCTTTCGGTGGCGTAAAGCAATCTGGTTTAGGTCGCGAAGGTG
>JACCDP010143672.1_pt1 | contig 37452 bp, 25 predicted proteins | sample 7445841 | NCBI WGS metagenome assembly JACCDP01 (sample SAMN15323441, study PRJNA562643) | freshwater metagenome | isolation source: river surface water | place: USA:Blue River Watershed | collected 2017-08-17 | reverse complement strand
TCTGAGGCATTTCATAGGATTTAACATCACAATACAATACCTCGTTCATATATTGGCCACCAACTTTAATGGTGCCATTTTCTGCAACTATAGTTATGCTGCTTTCTAAATTCTTCTGATAAACAGAGGTGGTATAGTTAAAACTGCCTATGCCGCCTTGATCAAATTCAAAATGAATTAATCCCGTATCTTCAAACTGAATGGTATCGGTATGGTTAAAATTAGCAAATCGTGATTGCACATTACTGATTGATCCAAATAACCAATACATCATATCAATAAAATGCGAAAATTGAGTGTACAAAGTGCCGCCATCAGTTTGGGTTTGACCTCTCCAATCAGATTGCTGGTAATACCCATCTCCACGGTTCCAAAAACAATTGATTTGTACCATGTATAAACTGCCTAACTTGCCTGATTCTATTATGCTTTTAAGCCATTTAGCAGGTGGAGAATATCTGTTTTGCATTACACAAAACACTTGTTTAGCTTGTTGCTGGGCAAGGCTGATAATGGCTTCAGCGTCTGAAGTATTGAGTGTAAATGGTTTTTCAATTATTATGTGTTTGTTGTGGTTCAAACACATAATGGCTTGAGGGGCGTGCAGGTAATTGGGTGTGGCGATTACTGCTACATCAAATCTCAATTCAGAAGCGAATAAAGCCTCAAGACTTGAAAAGTAAGCTTCTTGTATGCCTTCGATTGGTAAGGTATCAACAACAGCTACTAATTCAGCCGCTTGATTTTGTCTGATCATGTCTGCATGACGCTTGCCTATATGGCCATAGCCTATAACAACAAATTGATATTTAGTTGGAGCAGTCATGTTTACAATTCAATGGTATGGTTGCACAAATCTATTAATCTTTTCTTATGGGCAATAAGAATAACTGTGACTTTTTCTTTTTGGAGGGTTTTAATCGACTCTATGATGGTCTCTTCTGTTTCCGCATCTAATCCGCTGGTGGCCTCATCAAACAAAAGCACACTGCTGTCTCTATACAATGCTCTTGCTATAGCTATTCTCTGTTTCTGACCTTCACTGATCTTAGAACCTTGTTCACCTAAAAGGGTTTGCAAACCTTGTGCTTGTTGCATTACAAATTCAGTTAGTCCGGCTAATTGTATAGCCCTATTCATTTTTTCAGCATCGTAAGTAAAATTCAATGCGATGTTTTCATGAATAGATTTATTAAAAATAAATGGCGCTTGATGCACATAGCCAATTTGATTTTGCCATGACTGTAAATTGTGTGGGCCTATCAATTGACCATCTACCATTAATTGACCCTGATGCGGTGTAATTAAACCGGAAATTAACTTCATTAAAGTACTTTTTCCGCTTCCACTTTTGCCAATGATACCATAGATTTCGCCTTTTTCAATAGTCGCATTAACGCGATTAATCAATTCCGATTGATGCTCATAATGGTAGACCAAATTTTGCAATTGGATCTGTTGATTAAATTCAATTTTTTCGTGTGGCTCTAAATGATTGTGTCCTTGATTCTGGTGTAAATAATCAATGGTGTACTGGTGTAACTTCAATTTCATAGCAGCAATCAACAGGCGATTGATAGCGGGTACTAATCTAAAAACAGACACTACAAATAGTGCAGATAAAGCCCTCATGCCTGCAGGGTTATCTGATAAAAAATAGCCATAAGCAACCAGAACAATTACCCCTATTAAAACCACCAATTCATTGGCTCTTGAAGGAATGTTTTGATAATAAATAGACTTTAAATCTGATACCACTAATTGTCTTTGTTTTTTTAAGAAATCATTGATAAAAAAGGCCGATGAATGATTCACTTTAACATCTACCAACCCATTGATACCAATATTCAAACTCTCAATGGTGTTTTCTCTTTGGGTTTTAGATTGTTCACCCAATTGATAGATTTTTTGTTTAACCGTACTATTGATGAAATAGAAAGCAGGCGCAGTTACCAATATGATTAAAAAGAAAATACCAGGGTTAATCCAAACCACTAACAACAGCATCATTAGTATGACCAAGCTCTCGCCAATTATGTTCACAAAGGGCAATAAAATACCCGTTGTAAAATGCATGGAATTAAAATGAATTTTATTGAGAAAATCTTTAGTGCCACTGTTCACTATTTGCTCTAAAGGTTGTTGAATGGTCTGATAGAAGGCATTCTCTGTGAATTTTTCAACCAAGCCCTCGCAAAGCGAATGAATGCGTTTCTGAAGAAAGACCGCAAAGGCGTTTTTAAGTATAAAAAACACCAGCACCAATGCCATCATGAACACTAAAAAATCAGATTCTGCTTGGAAGCCAGTTAATTTATATACAGCTCTCAGCTTGCTGCTTTTGGCCAAAAATTCTCCGTCAATTGCAAACATTAAAACAGGCACAACAGCTGCCAATGCTAGTACGTCTGCCACAGATACTATAGCAGTTAGTATGAGCAAACTAATGCCTTTTCTTCTGCTTGATCTATCAAGAAAAACCTTGATGCCTCTTATGGTTGATATGAATGCGTTTTTTTCTGCGGACAAGTTGTTGTTATCAATTAAGCGCTTCTGTTTTACATTTGCAAATGTATAGGATTTATTCGTTTTATCGTGTTTGAGATTACCCCAAAAGAACAATTACTTAAAAACATTCGCAAAGGCTTGGTACAACCCGTTGCGAACAAATACCCTTTGCTTAATTTTGAGAATAAATCTATTGTTCCTAGCTTGTTAAAAGTGGACGAAGATTTTATTGCTAACTGGGTAAAGCAAGGGTTTTATTTTATGGTTTGCAGCAACCCATTTGATTTAGTGGAACAGCTTAGAAACCTCAATAAAACTTATCAATTGGGGACTTATGTAACCGAAGACAAACAGCTCATGCAATTGTTTACAGACAATGCATTAGCCTTCAGAAGTCTGAACGAAGGTGGCAGAACGCTCTGCTGTGGTTTTTTACGATTAGAATCAAGCAGTCAAACGATTTATTTAAGTTCAGAAAGTCAAACACTTGATGGCCTCAATTTATTCGACAACATTGTACTAATTGGCCAATCAGAGCAAATCGTAAGCCCAGACAACAACAGTGTTTTTACTGAAACTGTTCAAAACAATGATCTGAAAGTTCAAATGGGCATTGATTATCTAAAGCAATTCAAATCAGTATTTTTAATCATAGAAGACTGATTATAGTCATTTTTTAAACTTGATTATGGGCATAATCTTGCGTTTGATATGCCTATTTACAGACAAGTTGGCTTAGTGCCACACAAAAGACACACCGTTTTTAGAAAGCCAAATGGCGAATTATACCACGAAGAACTATTTGGAACAGAAGGTTTCTCCGGCATTTCTTCGTTGGTTTACCACTTGTATCCGCCTACATTGGTTAAAGAATTTGGTGAGCCGTATTCTGTTAAACCAGAAATAGCAGTAGAAGAAAACCTTAGGGCTAGAAGTTTTATGGGACTAGAAGTAGCGCCAGAAAACGATTACATAAAAAGCCGTAAAGTACTTTTTGTAAATGATGATTTGCATATTGGATTAGCGAGTCCAAAAAAAGGTACTGGAGATTACTTCTTCAAAAATGCTGACGCTGATGAACTTTTATTTGTTCATAAGGGCAATGGAAAATTAGCTACCATGTATGGCGACATTGATTTTAAATATGGCGACTACATTGTTATTCCTAGAGGAACTGTTTACACTATTACCTTTGAGCAAGAAGACAATAAGTTATTGTTCATTGAATCCTTTAGCCCCATTGAAACACCTAGCAGATACAGAAATCAATACGGACAATTTTTAGAGCATTCCCCATACTGTGAAAGGGATTTTAAACTTCCACAAAATTTAGTTACCAATGACTTACAAGGTGAATTTAAAATCAACATTAAAAAGCGTGGTATCATTCATCCATATGTATACTTAAATCATCCGTTTGATGTTGTGGGTTATGATGGCTGTTCATATCCATATGCCATGTCCATTTTTGATTTTGAACCCATCACAGGTCGCATTCATATGCCACCTCCAATTCACCAGCACTTTCAAGCTGCTCAATTTGTAATATGCTCTTTTGTGCCAAGATTATATGATTACCACCCTGATGCAATACCGGCGCCTTATCACCACAGTAATATAGACAGCGATGAATTGCTGTACTATGTTGATGGAGATTTTATGAGCAGAAACAATATTCAAAAAGGTCAAATAACCTTACATCCAGGGGGTTTGCCTCATGGGCCTCATCCAGGGGCAATTGAAAGAAGTATTGGTAAAAAAGCAACCAATGAATTAGCGGTCATGATTGATCCATTTAGACCAGTTAAAATTACAAAAGCAGCACTTGAATTAGAGTTGCCTGACTACTATTTATCATGGATAGAACAAAAACATTAAAGCAATAACATTATGGAAACAGCAGATTTAACACAGGTTAAGAATTTTACTTATTCTGAAACAAGCAAAATATTTGAAAAGGCTCAGGATTTCTTGCCTATCAATGGTACTGATTACGTGGAATTATATGTAGGCAACGCCAAACAAGCAGCACACTTTTACAAAACCGCATTAGGGTTTCAAGACCTTGCTTATTGTGGCTTAGAAACAGGGGCAAAAGACCGGACTTCATACGTGTTACAACAAGGCAAAATTCGTTTGGTTTTAACCAGTCCTTTTGAGACCAATAGTACTATCAGTGATCATCTAAGAGTGCATGGTGACGGTGTAAAGGTTATAGCCTTATGGGTGAATGATGCTTATGACGCCTTCTTGCAAACCACGCAAAGAGGGGCAAAACCTTATTTGCAACCGGAAACCATTCAAGACCAACATGGAACGATTAAGCGATCTGGTATTCACACCTATGGCGACACGGTTCATATTTTTATAGAGAGAAAGGACTACCATGGTGTTTTTCTTCCTGGATTTGAAGCTTTAAAAACCGATTATAATCCTATTCCAACAGGCTTAAAGTATATTGACCATATGGTAGGAAATGTTGAATTAGGCGCAATGAACCAATGGGCAGATTTTTATGCCAACACAATGGGTTTTGCGAATCTAATCACCTTTGATGATAAAGATATTTCAACAGAATATACTGCATTAATGAGTAAAGTGATGAGCAACGGTAATGGGTACATAAAATTCCCTATCAATGAACCGGCAATTGGCAAGAAAAAATCACAGGTGCAGGAATACTTAGACTTCTATAATGGACCGGGTTGTCAGCACATTGCAGTAGCTACTGATGACATAGTATTTACCATTTCTGAAATGAAAAAGCGCGGCATAGAATTTTTGTATGTACCGGGTTCATATTATGATACTGTTCAAGCGCGTGTAGGAATTATTGAAGAAGACATAAACGAACTTAAAAAATGGGGCATCATGGTAGATAGAGATGAAGAAGGTTATTTGCTACAAATCTTCACTAAACCTGTCGAAGACAGACCTACTATGTTCTTTGAAATTATTCAAAGAAAGGGTGCTAAATCATTTGGAAAAGGCAATTTCCAAGCGCTCTTTGAAAGCATTGAAGCTGAGCAAGCCAGAAGAGGTACTTTATAGCATTGTTTTGACCAAGTATTCAAATTATATTTGAAGCCAGAGAAATTGCTATGTCTGAACAAAGAGAAGAGATATTAAAAAGGCTACAAAATAAGTTTGAAGCCATTCAACAAAACACTGATACCCACCTTGAAGGTTTGGTGTGGGCTAAACCTATAACATATTGGGACTACATTCAACCTGAAGCCCTTTTAAGTCTTCAAATTCAAAGAACAACGTTACCTGATGAGATGGTGTTTATCATGTACCATCAAATCAATGAATTGTTGTTTAAAATGATACTTTGGGAGATTGACCAAGTGTGTGATCATTCAGATTTAACGGCTGAATTTTTTGCTGAAAAATTGCGTCGTATAAGCCGCTATTTTGATATGTTATCTTCTTCATTTACGATTATGGGCGATGGCATGGAAGTGGCTCAATACATGAAGTTCCGAAACACCCTTACACCTGCTTCTGGTTTTCAAAGCGCACAATACAGAATCATTGAATTTGCTTCAACTGAAATCAAACAATTAATTGATTTTAGATTTAGACATGATCCTTCGTTATCTGAAGACTTTGAAAAAGCATTTGAACATTTGTATTGGCAAGCAGCTGGTAAGGACCATGCGACCGGCAAAAAAAACACTTTAATCACCCTGTTCGAACAAAAATATAAGTCTGAATTTTTGAGAAAAATGGAGACTTATAAAACCAGTAATTTGTGGTCAAAATTCAAAACTTTACCCCAAAGTGTACAAGATGATGAACAATTGATTAAAGCCATGCGCCATTACGATTATACCGTAAATGTTACATGGGTTTTAGCACACTTTCACGCTGCTGAAAAATACCTTGAAAGCGGTCCTAAAAAGGCTGAAGCAACTGGTGGTAGCGACTGGAAAAAGTACATGCATCCAAAGTACCAAAGACGCATTTTCTTCCCTGATTTATGGACTGAAGAGGAGCATAAAACTTGGGGTGAATTCTAATATAAACTACCCTAGGCTGCCTTTCCACAATGCTAGGTGAATAGTACTGACGCTATAAGCCTTATCTTTGCTTTGTGATTTCATACCAAAGCAAACAATTAGCAAATGGTTTAACCTTTATTCATCATTTTGATGATAAAACCAATTTGTGTGTTACCAACCTACTTTACAATGTTGGGGCACGCGATGAAAACCCTAATAAAACCGGGTTTGCACATTTGTTTGAGCATTTAATGTTTGGAGGCTCTGTTAACATCCCTTCTTTTGACACACCGCTTCAAAAAGCCAGTGGCGAAAACAATGCTTTTACCAACAACGACATTACCAACTATTACATAACCATCCCTACTCAAAATCTTGAAACGGCTTTATGGCTTGAAAGTGACCGCATGCTTAGACTTGATTTTTCAGAAAAATCTTTGTCGGTTCAAAGAGGTGTTGTAATTGAAGAATTCAAACAAAGATACCTCAACCAACCCTATGGTGATGCCTGGTTACACCTCAGGCCTTTGGCTTATAGCGAACACCCATATCAATGGGCTACAATCGGAAAAAACATCAAACATATTGAAGACGCAGAATTAAACGATGTGATAGCTTTTTTTGAACAATACTATAACCCAAGTAATGCGGTATTGTGTATTGCAGGCAACATCCCCTTTGACGACGCTTTTGCCCTTGTAGATAAATGGTTTGGTGATATTCCTGCTGGACCCGTTAATCCTAATAAATACATAGCTGAGCCCCCTATTCCGATTCGCAAAGTGAATACCATAAGCGCCAATGTTCCACAAAACGCGCTTTATATGGCTTATCAAATGGTAGATCGTCTTGATCCACTTTATTTTGTGTATGATTTATTATCTGATATCCTCTCTGGTTCAGACTCATCTAGATTCAATCAAATATTGATCAAAGACAAACAGCTGTTTAGCCATGTTCACGCCTACATAACGGGCGACATTGATAAAGGCTTATTGATTTTTGAGGGCAAACTAAATGAACAGGTTGAATTTGAACAAGCTGAAGCGGCTATTTTAGAAATTATTAAAGACATTGCTAATAACGGTATTGATGCCATTGAATTAGAAAAAGTTAAAAACAAAGCCATTACAAGCAACTTGTTTGCTAAAACTTCGGTCTTAAATAAAGCTATGGCACTGTGTTACGCGCATCTATTAGGCGACATCAATTTGATTAACACAGAAATAGATGCTTTGCAGTCCATATCAACTGAGCAAATAAAAGCGCTTTGCAATAGTATTTTAGAAAGTAATGCGGCTGTATTAAACTATAAACAATCATGAACAGAAGTATTGCCCCAAACATCATAAACATCAATAATATTCATACTGGATTTCCAGATTCAGCGAATAATGTGTTTCGCATCAACAGTAATGAAGGTGTTTTTAAGTTAGACATCATATACCCCAATGGCGGTTATGCTATGCTTCAAAACAAATTTCAAGGCATTATGGCCATGGATTTGTTATTATCTGGTACTGATAAATTAACAGCTCAAAAAATATCTGAATCCCTTGACGCACTTGGCGCATATGTTTATAAATCATGTGATTATTATGCCTCAAGCTTAAGCCTTTATGGTTTAATTGACAACTTTGATAAGATTCTAAAGATTGTTAAAGATTGTATAGAGCACTGCAATTTTCCTCATGAAGAAATAGACGTTTACAAAAACAAACGCAGCAAAGAACATCAGATCAACCTCGAGAAAACTGGTTATTTAGCCAACAGACAAATCAATTGGATGTTATTCGGCAACAAACATCCCTATGGGCAAGCTTATGAAAAAGTGCTTTATGATGCCATTGACCAAAGTGCATTAAAAGCCTTTGTTAGCAATCAGCTTAATCATGCTTTATATGTATATACTGGCCCTGAATCATTTGCCATTGAAACCGCTTTAAGTGACAATCATTTTTCTATTAACCCATTAGCTGAGCCTCAAACCGAGGAAGCTTTACCCATGCCTCAATCCCATGAAGAATGGATACATAAAACGGGTAGCACTCAAAATTCATTGCGTTTCGGCAAACAATTACCAGGTAGAACACATCCAGATTATTACGCACTAACTTTGTTCAATTTGGTGTTGGGTGGTTTTTTTGGCTCTAGGCTCATGAAAAACATTAGAGAAGACAAAGGGCTTACCTACGGCATACACTCATCTATAACGCCATTTAAAACCTATAGTATCTTTAAGATCAGCAGCGAATGCAATAACAGTTTAACTGATGTGGTAAAAACGGAAATTTTAAATGAGATAAAAGCGCTTCAAACAGAATTGATAGGTGAAGAAGAACTCAATACCGCCAAAAACTACTTCAAAGGCGCCTTACTTAGAAACTTTGATGGTGCTTTTAATATTGCGGATCGCTTTAAAGCCAGCATAGAATCTGGGGCGAGTAAATCCTACTATGAAGACTTATTTAAGCAGATAGATAGTATTCCTGCTGAATTGGTCAAAACTATAGCAAACAATTATTTTGACACAGAATCGTTAAATTACTGCGTTGCCGGCGAAAAATAAACATATTGCGCTTTTACTGATTGGTCTATTATGGACTGCACTTGCTTTTGGTATTGAAGGCAGACCAAAAATGCGTAGAGCTTGTTTAAATAGATTAGACTCAAGCCTTGATTTACTGTGGTTTAAGCCAAAAGACAATTGTGGATCTTTTACACACTACAGTGTGTATGCTCGAGACAATAATTTAGCATCTTTTCAGCTTATTTACTACGGAACATCTTATGTTAGCAACAATATACAGTTCAAAGTGCCCAACCTAAAGAATTGGGAATTTTATATTGTATATGCTAAGCAATGTAATGGCACAGACAGTACTTTTAGCGATACCATCTTAGTGGATAATACCGAGCCACTTAATTCAGAATTGGATTCTGTTAGTGTTGATTTGCTCACTCAAAAGTCCATTATAGGCTGGAAAAACAACTTAAGCCCTGATGTAGCAGGCTATTTCATTTACCATGTAACTGGCACAAATTCAGTCATATACAATACAAAATCGACTACTTATTTAGATAACAATATCAGTAGAGACCCAACAACTGCAGCGCTCCAATACTCAGTTGCTGCTTATGACTCTTGTAACAATACTTCCCTTATCAGTATTCCCCACAAAACCATTTGGGCTCAATGTAGTCTTGATCTTTGTGCCAAAAAAATAACCTTGACATGGAGCAATTACGTTGGTTGGCCAGTAGACCATTATGAGATATTTGTGAAAACCAACTCGGGTAATTTTGTACTTGCGGGTTCAGTGGTTGCTAATATCAATAGCTTTACATACAACTTTAATCAGTTTGGAGACAATTATTGCTTCTTAGTAAGAGCCTTTAAATCCGGTGAATCAGTTAGTTCGTCAAGTAATTTAGTGTGTATTTCTTCAAGTGCTATAGTGGCGACCAAAAACTCATATGTAGCTAAAGCCTCTGTTCAAAACAATGCAATAGAACTAGTGCTGATTACCAATACCAATACTTCACTTAAAAAACTCAATATTTATAAAGGCGAAAATAACCAAACCCCTACCCTATGGCAAAGCATTAACCACAACGGTGGCATATTAAGTCTTATAGACGCCAATGTGAATGTTCATTCTAAAAACTACACCTATTACTTTACCACAGAAGGTCCATGTAACTTAATATTTGACACCTCCCAAAAAGCTAAAACCATTTTATTAAATGTTTTAATGGCCTCGCCTGGCGATCAAAGTCTTAATTGGAATACCTACAACGATTTTATAAAAGGGACCAGTGGACAACAAATATTGCTTTCAAATACCCCTAATTTTAACAATAGTTCCCCGTGGAACATTCTCTTAAATGCATCGAATTCGTTAACAACACATCAAGATTATACCAATTTTAGTGTGCAACAAGATCGCATATGCTATTGCATAAGGGCCATAGAGAACAATCCATTTAACCCCTATAACCGAAAGGACAGCTCTTATAGTAATATAGAATGTGTAACCGCCGATCCAATTGTCTTCTTTCCAGATGCAATACAAATAAATGGCTTTAACACCACATTCTATCCTAAAGGTATATTTATAGACTATGATAAAAGCAGTTTGGAGATATTTAACCGTTGGGGACAGAGTATATTCAAAACCAATGATGTTAAAACCGGGTGGGATGGCACTTGCAATGGTGAATTTGTAGTTAGTGACGTTTATGCCTACAGATCAACTATAGTTGGTCTTAATGGTAAAATATTAACTTTTGATGGAACAATAACCGTTTTAAAATGATTACTTTTTCAGGAGATACCAGTTGTGTAAGAGGAAAACAAAGAAGCCTAAAGAATACCATTCAAATGCTTGCCAATGATTTTGGTTACAATATAAATAGAATAGATTATGTGTTTTGTGATGACGAATACCTATTAGAGATCAACAAACAAAGCCTTAACCACGACTATTATACCGATATCATTACCTTTGACTACAATGATGGCTATAGCATAGAAAGCGAAATCTACATCAGCCTAGATAGAGTAAAAGAGAATGCTAAGACATTTGACCAAACGTTCCACGAGGAACTAAGCAGAGTTATTCTACACGGTGCCTTGCATTTGGTAGGATTTAAAGATAAAACCAAGAAAGAAAAAGAAAAAATGAGAGCGATGGAAGCACAATATTTAGAAACTCTAAATGAAGTTTCCACGTGGAACAAATCAAAAAAGTGATGAAATATGATGTTATAGTAGTAGGCGCTGGACACGCCGGATGTGAAGCTGCACATGCCGCAGCCACAATGGGTTCGAAAGTTTTAGTGATAACCATGAACATGGAAACGATTGCTAAAATGAGCTGTAACCCAGCTATGGGAGGCGTTGCAAAAGGTCAAATCGTTAGAGAAATAGATGCGTTAGGAGGTATGTCTGGTATTATAACGGACAAGACCATGTTGCAGTTTAGAATGCTCAATCGCTCTAAGGGTGCAGCTATGTATAGCCCGAGAGCACAATCAGATAGAATGCGCTTTGCAGAAGAGTGGCGCTTGGCCTTGGAAGCTAATCCAAATGTTGATTTTCTACAAGACAATGTTGTGTCATTAGTGGTGGAAGGCAGTACGGTTAAGGGGGTTAATACGCAAATGGGTTATACTGTTTTAGGTGAATCTGTGGTGTTAACCAGTGGTACATTTCTAAATGGGTTAATACATATCGGTACAAAGCAATTTGGAGGTGGTAGAATGGCTGAAAGCAATAGTGTGGGCATAACTGCTGACTTGGAAAGATATGGCTTTAAGAGTGGTAGAATGAAAACAGGCACACCACCAAGAGTAGATGGCAGATCTCTGGATTATTCTAAAATGGAAGAGCAAAAGGGGGATGAACAACCTGGTAAGTTTTCTTTTTTAGATAGCACAAAGGCTTTGGAACATCAGCTCTCTTGTTATATTACCTATACCAATGACATCGTTCACGAAGTGCTTAGAGAGGGCTTTGATCGATCTCCAATGTTTAATGGAAGTATATCGGGCTTAGGGCCAAGGTATTGTCCATCTATAGAAGATAAAATAAACCGTTTTGCAGAGAGGGAAAGACATCAAATTTTTGTTGAGCCAGAGGGCTGGAAAACGATTGAAATGTATATCAACGGATTCTCTACTTCATTACCGGAAGATATTCAGTTAAAGGCAATTAAACACATTCCAGGGTTTGAAAATGTTAAACTGTTTAGACCGGGGTATGCCATTGAGTACGATTACTTTCCACCTACACAATTAAGTTCAACCCTTGAAACCAAGCTCATCAACAACTTGTTTTTTGCAGGTCAAATCAATGGCACCACAGGTTACGAAGAGGCTGCTTGTCAAGGCTTAATAGCGGGCATTAACGCCCATTTAAAGGTAAAGTCGTTAGAGCCATTTACACTCAAACGTTCAGATGCATACATCGGTGTTTTAATTGATGACCTGATCAATAAAGGCACAGAAGAACCCTACAGAATGTTTACGTCTAGGGCTGAGTTTAGAATATTATTAAGGCAAGACAACGCAGATGAAAGACTAACAGAACTAGGCCACTCCATTGGATTGGCAAGTGAACACAGACTGAGCCTTTTAAACCACAAAAGACAGGAGATAGATGAGACAGTTCAATTCATCAAAAACCAATCTTGTAGTCCAGAAGAAGTTAATGACGTTTTAGAATCTAAAGGTTCATCAATTATAGATCAAAAAATGAAACTTGAAAAAATCGTTTTAAGACCCCAAATGAGCATTTTCGATTTAAGTCCAAAGTATGAAACCTTAAATAAACAAAGCAATGAAGTACTTGAGCAAGCAGAGATTTTAATTAAATATCAGAGTTATATTGAAAAGGAGAGGTTAACTGCTGAAAAAATAGAAAAATTAGAACACTACAAGCTGTCTAAAGATTTTGATTATTCTAAGCTTTTATCTTTGAGCATTGAGAGCCGCGAAAAGTTGAACAAGATAAAGCCAGAGAACATAGGACAAGCGTCTCGTATAAGCGGCGTTTCTCCTTCAGACATATCAGTACTTATAGTCCATTTAGGCAGATGAAACAGTTATCATTTTTAACCGTATTGGTATTGTTGTCAGCCTGCGCCAATATTGGGACTCTGGGTGGTGGACCCGTTGATAGCAAAGCCCCAATTTTATTAGACAGCAGCATTACAAAAAAAGGGTTTAATACCAACAGTATTAAGCTCACTTTTGATGAATACATTGCCACCAATCAGGCCAATGAAAACATTCTGCTTTTTCCAAAACATTCTAGTCTAAAAACAAGTGTAACAAACAAAACAGTCACTATAAAATTTGACAGCACATTAAAACCCAATACAACTTATCAGTTAATGATCAATGGTGGCATTGTTGATGTTAACGCAAACAATCCATATAAAAATACTTTTACGTTTTCTACGGGTAGTATAATTGATACAGGTAAGCTCCACATTCAAATTAATAATTTTGATCAATATAAGCCTTTAAAATTAGCCTTGACAGAAGCAACGGAGTTTGATGACAGTTTTAAGTTATTCCAAACAAGCTACGTTTTACCCTTGAACCAAAATAAAATAGATTTAAACGGCATTAATCCAAATAAGCGTTATTCAGTAGTTGTGTTTACGGACAAAGATCAAAACAACAAACCTGACGCCTACAAACCTATTGGTTTCAAGAAAAATTGTATTGTAGATTCTTTGCATACACTATCAATAACAAAATGGAATGAGCCACTAAATATAAAACAAAGTAAGGTTGATACGAGTAAGCATTTGATTTGGTTATATACCAATCCTCAAACTAATTCTGATAGTATTGAACATTATTGTAGTTCCTCAAATTATAATTTAATTGTTTTTGGTGTAGACAGTAGTTTAATTCAATACAAAACCAGTTATGATTTAAAGCCAAATGAATATTTAAATTTTAATATTAATTCATTGATTAAACAACAATTTAGAAAGTACTTTTTAATTTATAAAAATGAACAGGCATATGGTCTAAAAAGCCAATTACCAAAAGGGTTTTATACAAAAGAAGGTTTAATAAATAAGCAGATTAAATGGTTTAAAATAAAACCAGATACGATTCATTTAATCAATGATTTCTTCAAATTTAATGATACAGTATTTATTGGAGGTAGTCAATTAGTAGAAACTAATCGCTTATCACATTTAAAAATTAAAATTCACAATCCTAATTCAAAGATTTACAAGGTTGAAATTTCACTAAATCAACAAATATTAAAAATTGTAAATAATGAAAATGAAATTAATTCCTATTTACATTCAGGTCAAATTGAAAGTCAAATTATTGAAGATTATTTTCCAGCAGGAACAATAGAAATTAAAGTGATTTCAAATGATTTAATAGAGCCTAAAAAGTTAAATTTTAAAAATGGTATAATATACCAAAAATCATTGGGATTAAAGGCAGGATGGGATGAAGAAACCCTTATAAACTTAGAATAATTTTCAACATAATTAACAACATTGTAGTTGAATATTATATGGATTAGTTTTTAACTACTTCAGATCTGTTTTTAAAATTTATAATTGTGGATTTAAGTCGATAAAAATAGAATAAATACTAGGTTTATCACCATTTGGATAAAGTAGTAATTTTAAAATTAACATTAATGTTTATATGTTAGTTGATTCATTAAAACCCTTGTAAACACAATGTATTTATAGAAAATAAAAAAGTGGATAATTAACTAGAAAGTTAAAACTTATATAAATCAAACACTAAATTTTATGAGTTATCACGATATTAACAGACCTATATTACTACTATATATATTTTAAAATAGATATTATATTTTATTGGTTTGTGGATGATGGCTTTAAAAAAATTTAATCTACTTTTGTGATATGCTTGATAAGATTGAACAATTAAAAACAAAAGTCAATACTTACACTATTCAATCTAAAGAAGATTTAGAAAACTATAGATTGCAATTTCTTTCAAAAAAAGGAGAAATTACTACTTTATTTGATGAGTTTAAAACCATTACTGGAGATCAAAAAAAAGAAATTGGAAAAGCGTTAAATATACTCAGACAAACAGCTGAAGGTATTTATAATACTAATAAAGAAACTTTTGGAGACAATCAACCATCACAATCAAATACCATTGATTTAACTTTACCTCTTCAAGCCTTTACAACTGGTTCTCAACACCCTATTTCATTAGTAAAAAATAGTATTTTAGATATTTTTGAATCAATTGGTTTTACAGTTGAAAATGGTCCTGAAGTTGAAGATGATTGGCATAATTTTTCAGCTTTAAATTTTCCAGAAAATCATCCTGCAAGAGATATGCAAGATACTTTTTTTATTAATACTGAACCTAAAGGTAATTGGGCTTTAAGAACCCATACCAGCAGTGTTCAAGTTAGATTAATGGAAAATCAAAAACCTCCTATCAGAGCATTGATGCCAGGTAGAGTATACAGAAATGAAGCTGTTTCTTCTAGATCTAATTGTTTCTTCCATCAAATAGAAGGTCTGTATATTGATGAAAAAGTAAGTTTTGCGGACCTTAAGCAAACTTTATACTACTTCGTTTCTCAATTTTTTGGAGAACGTGAAATTCGTTTTAGACCTTCTTATTTTCCATTTACAGAGCCAAGTGCAGAAATGGATATTTTCTTAGGGACAGAGACTGAACAAGATAAACGATTAACTAAAGGTACGGGTTGGTTAGAAATTTTAGGTTGTGGGATGGTTGATCCTAATGTTTTAAAAAATTGTGGCATAGATCCTGAAAAATACTCAGGCTTTGCGTTTGGTATGGGCATAGATAGAATTACTATGCTGAAATATGGTATCAAAGACATTCGTCAAATGTTTGAAAATGATATCAGATTTTTAGAACAATTTTAAACCCAATGAAATCGTTTTTATTAATCCTTTTTAGTGTTTGTTGCTTGAGTTTTGCACCAAAGAAAAAGGATGTTTATGAAATCAAATTTGGTAGTGGAGGTGGAATTACTGGCTTATATTCTTATCATTTATTAAATCAAAAATCGGAGCTATACACTCAGCAAGGTAATACTTCAATATACTTAAAAAAGGTAAACAGCAGTAAAACCGCTAAACTTTTTAAAACCATTCAGAGCGATCAATTGTTAAATTGTAGATACAACAAACCTGGCAGTTATACCAATCAAATTTTTATCATAAAAAATCAAATCATTGTTAATCAAATTCAATGGAATAGCAATGATTCTACAGCTCCTAAATACATAACAGACCTCTATAAATCATTAAACAACTTACTTAAATGAACCAACAGGCTAAACCTAAAATTTGGAAAATGTTACTCTTATCGTGGCTGTTTGTATACCCTACAATTAACCTCATGTTTTGGTTGATTTTTCCATTACTTAAAGAACAACATCAATTGGTTAAAACGCTTGTATTTACTTTGATTTTAGTCCCTGTTATGGGTATTTTTATTCCAAAAATTCATAAACAATTTTGGTCGTGGATCGTCAAATAAATATTGGTATTGTTTGTTATCCTACTTTTGGAGGAAGCGGTGTAGTTGCTACTGAATTAGGAAAAGCATTAGCCGCTAAAGGACACAATGTGCATTTTATCAGCTATAGCCAACCGGCTCGATTAGATTTTTTTAGCCCCAATGTGTTTTTTCACGAAGTTTCCATTTACAAATACCCTTTGTTTGAATATGTGCCCTATGAAACCATTTTGGCCAGTAAAATCGTTGATATTGTTAAACTAAACCGACTTGATGTGCTGCATGTGCATTACGCTATTCCTCACGCAAGCGCAGCATTAATGGCCAAAAACATATTGAGCGAACAAGGCATTAATATTCCAATCGTTACCACTTTACACGGTACCGATATCACCTTAATAGGAAAAGACCCAACATTTGAACCCGTTGTGTCTTATTCCATTAATCATTCCGATGCTGTAACAGCTGTTTCAGATAGCTTAAAACAAGACACCTACAAGAATTTTAACATTCAAAAAGAAATCTCAGTTATTCCTAATTTTATCGATTTCTCAAGGTTTAAAAAACATAAAAAAGACCATTTTAAGAAGGCCATTGCCCCTAACAATGAACACATATTGGTGCATACATCTAACTTTAGAAAAGTTAAACGCATCGAAGACGTAGTCAAAATATTTAAGCAAGTCAATCAAGCTTTGCCATGTAAACTGTTGTTGATAGGAGATGGGCCCGAAAGAACCAATATTGAAATGTTGGCCAGAGAGTTAGAAGTGTTTGATAAGATTACTTTTTTGGGCAAACAAGAGCAAATCGAAGAGATTTTATCGGTTTGCGATTTGTTCTTATTAACCTCAGAAACGGAAAGCTTTGGTTTGGCGGCCTTAGAAGCTATGGCCTGTGAGGTGCCTGTGATAAGCACCAATACGGGCGGCATTCCTGAAGTAAACATCAATGGCGAAACTGGATTTACAAGCCAAGTAGGGGATGTAGACGATATGGCCAAAAACGCTATCGCCTTGCTAAAAAATGAAGAGCTATTGAAGACCTTCAAAAAAAATGCGCTAAAACAGGCTTTAAACTTTCATATTGATAAGATTTTGCCGCTTTACGAGGATTTGTATAACAAAGCGCTTTAAAGCGCTTAAAACGGCTTAAAAACGTTTTTTCGATTATTTCTCCTTTAAATACCTTTATTTTTGCTTTATGCATTTGTTTAAACATACCACATTAATGGTTTTGGCGACTTTTTTTGTCCTATCCATGTCTGCGCAATCAAAAGCGCCATCTGCTTCTAATCCAAATAAAAATCTAGAGACTTTATTGTCTGCTTATCAGTTTCGTTCAATTGGTCCTGCAGTGACTTCGGGTAGGGTTATTGATTTAGCAATCAATCCAAACAACAAATTTGAATGGTATGTAGCAGCTGCAAATGGTGGCGTATGGAAAACAAATAATGCCGGTGTAAGTTTCTCTCCGATTTTTGACGGCCAAGGGGTGTTTTCAATTGGGTGTTTAAAGATGGATCCCTTGAACACCAATGTGCTTTGGGTAGGTTCTGGAGAAAACAACAATCAAAGAAGTGTTGGTTACGGAGACGGTATTTATAAAACAATAGATGGCGGTCAAACATGGCAAAACATGGGTTTAAAAAACAGCGAACACATTGGTATGATTGCTGTTGATCCTGTTCAGACCAATACAGTTTATGTTGCTGCTTATGGCCCTTTATGGAGTGCAGGTGGCGATAGAGGTATATACAAAACTACCGATGGCGGTAAATCTTGGAATAGGGTATTGTATGTGAGTGAAAACACAGGCTTTAATGAAGTACATATTCATCCAAAATACAGCAATATTTTATATGCAACGGCACACCAAAGACGCAGACACGAATGGACTTATGTTGGAGGAGGACCAGAATCTGCGATTTATAAAAGTGAAGACTATGGCCAAACTTGGACCAAATTGCAAACCGGCTTACCAACGGGTGATGTAGGCAGAATTTCTTTAGCGGTTTCGCCGGTTGAAACAGATTGGGTATACGCTCTAATCGAAGCCGAAGGCAATGCTGGTGGCTTATACGCTTCAACCAATAGAGGCGCCTCTTTTGAAAAACGCTCAGGCCATTTTACTGCGGGCAATTACTATCAAGAATTGTTTGCAGACCCAGTGAATCCATTGGTAATTTATTCGATGAATACTTGGGCTCAAATCAGCACAGATGGCGGTAGATCATTCAAGGGTATTGGCGAAAACAATAAGCACGTAGACAACCACGTAATTTGGGTAGACCCTTCTAATACCAAGCATTTTTTAATGGGCTGTGATGGTGGTTTGTATGAAACATTTGATGCGGCTGCACATTGGGATTATAAAGCCAATTTACCTATCACTCAGTTTTACAGAGTTACGGTAGACAACGAACTCCCGTTTTACAATATTTATGGCGGCACACAAGACAATAATACATTGGGTGGCCCATCAAGAACAACAAGTGCGTCGGGGATTCATAATTACAATTGGTTTGTAACGGTTGGTGGAGATGGATTCAAAACGGTTGTAGACCCCAATGATCCTAATACTGTTTATTCTCAGTGGCAATATGGAGGTTTAATCCGTTTCAATAAAAAAACAGGTGAAGCGTTTGATATCAAACCACAAGAAAAACCTGGTGAGCCAGCTTACAAGTTCAATTGGGATGCGCCAATTCTTATTAGCCACCACAACCCTTCAACTCTTTATTTTGCTGCACAAAAGGTGTTTAAAAGCAATGATAAAGGACAAACTTGGGAGGTCATTAGTCCTGATTTAAGCAGAGGCATAGACCGCAATAAATTACCAGTGATGGGGAAGGTGTGGAGCATGGATGCCGTAGCTAAAAACCAATCTACAAGCATGTATGGCAATATTACAGCATTAGCTGAATCGCCATTGAATCCTAATATTTTAATTGCTGGAACAGACGATGGATTGATACACATCAGTTCAGATGGCGGTAAGAACTGGCAAAAATATGAGTCTTTTCCTGGTGTGCCTAAAAACACACTGGTTCAAAACGTATATGCTTCAAAGCATTCTTACGCAATTTATGCGGTCTTTAACAACCACAGAAATGGCGATTTTAAACCATACTTATTGAAGTCTGAAGACCTAGGTAAAACATGGGTGGCCATTCAAAACGATTTGCCAAGCAGAGGCACAGTAAACTGCTTTGCAGAAGATCATAAAAACAAGCAACTGATGTTTGTGGGCACTGATTTTGGTTTGTTTGTATCAGTGAATGCCGGCAAACATTGGCAAGCATTTAAATCAGGCTTACCGCCAACAACCATCAAAGAAATTGCCATACAAGAAAGAGAAAATGATCTTGTGCTTGCTACTTTTGGCAGAGGGTTTTATGTGTTAGATGATTATTCATTATTGCAATCATTTGATGCCCAATCTGAACGCATTAACCAATCGCCAATTAGTATTTTACCTATCAAAGATGCGTTGGTATATATTCCTTCAACGCCTCTGGGCCACAAAGGCAAGTCCTTCCAAGGGGAAAGCTTCTATACTGCAGAAAACCCTGCCATCGGAGCAACGATTTACATTCATGTGCGCGATGATTATTCAAGCCTTCGAAGCCAAAGATCAGAAAGAGAAAAAACCAGCATTAATGATTTTTATCCAAGTAAAGACAGCATAAGACAAGAGCAATCTGAACTTGAGTCATTTATGTGGGTAATGATTAAAGATGCTCAAGGCAATGTGGTTAGACAGTTTAAGCGCCCTATTAGCAAAGGCATTAACAAGTTAGTTTGGAACGGTCGATACGACAAAACCAGCCCCATTACATTCTATGTTCCTGACCCAAACAATCCCTATGAAGGCGACGATCAAGGTGCTTTGGCAATGCCAGGTAAATACACCATTCAATGCTTGCTTGTTAAAGACTTAAAAGTGCTTACAAATAGCGAATCTCAAACCTTTGAGTTGCGCAGCTTATACCCTATTTCATCTGATCCAAAATTCAATCAAAAATTAGCTGATTTTAGAGCGGTTGTTTTAGGCGTAAACCAATACATGGACCACTTAAACAACAAGATGAGTTTTATTAAGCAAGGCATGAATCAATTGGCTTCTGTGAGCTATTTAAATAACATTTCTGAGATTGAACGTTTGACCCATGACATTCAATTAAAACTTCATGGAGACGGTGCTTTAGCCTCTAAGGAATTTGAGGTATTGCCAGGTCTTGTTGGCGCATTAGAGGGCATAGTAGGTGGATTATGGTCAACCAGTCAAACGCCTTCTACAACGTATTTGAATAAGTTTGATCAAATTCAAATCGACTTTGCACCAGTGTATGAACAAGTCAAACAATTAGATGAAAAAGTGAAGGCGCTTGAGCAATTGTTGAACGATAGTAAGTTTCCTTACACCCCGGGAAGATTGCCTGTTTGGAGTAAGTAATTTTTTAGCATTTTGACGGGCAATTATGATAAAACTTAAGGCCTTAAAACTTTATAGGGCGTTTCCTTGTTTTACTAAATGAATGTCTAACTAAACGATGTTTAAACGCTTTCTTTGCTCACTTTTATTTCTGGTATTTTTATCAGCAAAAGGATCGCACATTGTGGGCGGAGAAATGTATTATGCTTATACGGGTACCTCAGGATCAAACACTAATTACAGGGTAACATTCTATTTATTTGTAGACTGCAAAAATGGTTCTGCAAGTTCAATAGACCAAGATAAAAGAGCGTACTTAAATGTATTCACCACAGGCTCTAGTAGATATACGCTTTATAAAACGTATGCTTTAACCAATGCCAGAACTGGTCCTGTTAGGGTATCTGATTTTAAGTACAGTTGTTTAAAAAACAAGCCCGATGTCTGCGTCGATAAATATACTTACACGGTTGATGTGTCATTGCCGCCAAGTTCTAACGGTTACGTTTTAAGTTATGAGCGATGTTGTAGAAATTCAACTACAGTCAACATTCAGAATCCAGGTTCAACGGGCGCTACTTATTGGACATCTATTCCGGGTAGTAGTTTAGTGAACAAAGACAACAGCCCTGTATTTAAGAGTTTACCACCTACATTCATTTGTATCAATGCCCCATTCACTTTTGACAACAGCGCAACTGATGTAGATGGAGATTCATTGGTATATGAGCTTTCAACGCCATTCAAGGGCGCAACTTCCAATACCCCAATTCCTGGGCCTTTTGGCGCAACCAATCCTGCTAATTTTGCCAATATTTCTTGGTTAACTTCTTCTGGTTACAATCAAAATAATCAGATCGATGGTATTCCTAAAATGACCATCAATCCCAAAACAGGAAAACTCACAGTTGTGCCAACTAAAATGGGGCAATATGTTATTGGAATAAAGGTTAAACAATACCGCAATGGCGTGTTAATTGGTGAAAGTAAACGAGATGTTCAGTTCAATGTGATTAGTTGTATGTTTGAAGTGGTTTCAGCATTTTTTAGCCCTTCATTATTGTGTTCTGAATCCATAGTGCCTTTTCAAAATTTAAGCCAAGGAGGCACAAGTTTTTCATGGGATTTTGGAGATACTTCGCTCAGTAATGATACTAGCAATTTAAAAGTACCCTCTTATGCCTATCAAAACAGTGGTAATTTTAAGGTAAAACTTATAGCCAGAACATCAGTTTGTGCCGATACTTTTGAATACGATGTGGAAGTAAAAAAGGCCTTTCAAGTAAAACTGCCCAAAGACACCATTATTTGTGGCCCATTCCAAAACCAGATAACAGCTAATATTCCAAATAAAACGTATAGCTGGAATACTTCAGATACCACTCAAACCATTACTGTTAACAAGGGAGGTTATTACAGTGTTTTAGTGTCTGAACCACCTTGTTATAGCCGCGATACAATGTTTATTTTAAACGATCTGAGTACCATGACACTGGGACCTGATTCAGTGATTTGTATTGATCAATTTAAACCTTTTGTATTCCCTGTTCCTGATATTTATAAAACCTATCAATGGAGTAATGGAAGCGACACGGCATTTACGATTATTGATCAATTTGGAAAATATGATCTTACAACTATAAATGCCAATGGCTGCAAGTTTAAAGATACCATTGCCTTTATCGCCTATGATCTACCCGTTGTTAAACTGCACGATACCCTCATGTGCAGAGGCACTAGCAAATGGTTAAATGGCACCAATTTAATGTTTAATCAAAGGGCTGAGAGCAAGTATTTATGGAACACAGGTGCCACAACGCCAACAGTAATTGTTTATGATACCGGCTACTATAATGTCACTGTTTCCAATAAATATTGCAAAAGCGCAGACACCGCCCACATCGATTTTTTTGTTACAGGTTTAGATTTAGGTGCTGACACCTTCTATTGTGGACCAGTTTCAAGGTTATATGTGCCACTTCAGAATTTTGTAAATTATCTGTGGCAGGATGGATCAAGCACATCAACACATTTAGCTACTAGTTCTGGTAAAAAGAAATTGACCATTGTGTCCATCAATGGTTGCATAGAGTCTGATTCAGCCAATATTATTCAATACCCAGTGCTAGATCCTGGTTTAGGCCCAGATACCACTGTTTGTATATCATCTTCAGTATACATAAGAGCTATTCCGGGCATGAGTCAATACCTTTGGAATACAGGAGAAACCTCAGCAACCATTCATACCCTTAACAAAGGATTGTTTTATGTTTTTGTGAAGAGCCCTGTTGGATGTGAAGCCTCAGATAGTATGCGCATAGTAGCAGATGGTAATGCCTTGCCAAATGAAATGTATATGCCGTCTGCGTTTAGCCCCAACAACGACCAATTAAACGACTTCTATCCAGACAATCATTATACCAGCCCTGGCTCAGATTATGAGTTAAATATCTATAACCGTTGGGGTCAAGAAATCTTTAGAAGCTACGAAATCGACAAGCAATGGGATGGCACATTTAATGGTTCAGAATGCCCTCAAGACATATACTTGTTCAAGATCAAATACCGTAGTTGTGATGACAATCTAAGATATTTCAGGGGAACCATCACCTTGGTTCGTTAAGGTATTGTTTAAACTTTGTTAAATTTTTTTTAACTGATTTAAAGCAAGTTAGGTTAATAGGCCAATGTTTTATATAGCAAGCGCTTTTTTAAACAACTATTGTTCTTATTTTTACCAAACCTATTAAATAATTACGCTTATGAAAAAAATTTACTTATTTCTTTGCTTGTTCCTAGGTTTTATAGGAACTGCAAGGGCCCAGAACATTCAAGTGACGGGTAAAGTGACACAAAGCTCCGATGGAAAACCCATTCAGGGAGCAACCATTGAGGTTAAGGGAACTATTAACTCAGCTACCACAGATGCTAATGGTGATTTTACCATCCAATGTGATCAGGCTGCTACATTGGTAGTGTCTTATTTAGGCATGAAGACTTCAGAAGTTTTGGTGTCCAATCAAACCACTTTAAACGTTTCGCTTGAAGATGATGCAACAAGTTTAAGACAAACTGTTGTTACTGCCTATGGTTTAAAACGAAGCAAAGCCCAGTTAGGTTATGCGGCACAAAAAATCTCAGGAACGGAAGTTACAACCACTAGAAGCAACAATGCATTGAGTGCTTTGAGTGGAAAAGTGGCTGGCTTAGAGATCAAAACCAATAACCAAATGGGTGGTAGTACAAATGTTGTGGTTAGGGGCTTCAAGTCATTAACAGGTAACAATCAAGCTTTAATTGTAGTTGATGGTGTTCCATATGATAATTCAAACACAAATAGCGCCAACCAGTCTACAGCCAGAGGAGGTTATGATTTTGGTAATGCGGGTGCAGACATCAACCCTGATGATATTTTATCAATAAACGTTTTGAAAGGCGCAGCCGCTACAGCATTATATGGCTCTAGAGCAGCCAACGGCGTAGTATTAATTGAAACTAAAAAAGGAAAAAAAGGCATGAGTTTGGTCATTAACATGGGCGGTTCTCGTGGTTTTATTGACAAGTCAACAATGCCTCAATATCAAAATCAATACGGTGCAGGTTATGGCCCATTTTATGGCGATTCATTAGGTGGATATTATTACGAAGATGATATTGATGGAGATGGTATTAAAGACCTAATCGTTCCTACAACAGAAGACGCATCATTTGGCGGAAAATTTGATCCAAATCTTAAGATTTATGATTGGAGATCTTTAGATCCTACTGATAAAGAACACTATTTAAAACCTACAGCATGGGTAGCCGCTAAAAACACCCCAGCTTATTTTTTAAGAAACCCTTCTGCTATGAGTAATAGTTTTACTTTGTTTGGGGGCAGCGATAAATCTACCTACAAATTGGGATACACAAGAAATACTGAGCAAGGGATGTTGCCTAACAGTAGTCTCTACAAGAATATTATGAATTTCAATATCAACAATCAATTGACTAAAAAATTGACAGCTGGTATTTCTGCCAATATTTCATTTAATGGCGCAAATGGTAGGTATGGTACTGGTTACGATGCTAAAAATCCTATGACCAATTTCCGTCAATGGTGGCAAACCAATGTGGACATGAAAGACTTGGAAGATGCTTTTAACAGAAACAAAGAGAGAAACACCACATGGAATTGGGCAGATTATGCTAACGTAGGCGCCGGTCCAATCTATTGGGATAACCCTTATTTTGTAAGATACAAGAGTTATGAAACCGACGAAAGAACCAGAATTTTTGGTAATACTTCTTTAAACTATCAGATGAATAAATGGTTGAACATCACTGGTAGAGTTGCGATGGACGGATACAATGAACAACAGGAGGAGAGAATCGCAATTGGTTCAATTGATGTTTCAAATTATTCTAGATACAACAGAAATTATAGAGAGTTCAACTATGATTTATTTGGCGAGTACAATAAAGAATTATCTAAAAATGTCAAACTTACAGGCATTACCGGTATCAATATTCGCAAACAGACCATTCAATCAATTTTTGCGACCACCAATGGCGGTTTAAATGTTCCTAATCTTTACTCTTTAAGCAATTCTGTAAACGCATTAGAGCCACCTAGCGAATCATATGTTGGTAAGCAAGTAAACGGTGTCTACTCAAACTTAAACTTCGGTTATAAAAATTTCCTTTACATCGATATGACAGCTAGAAATGATGTTTCTAGTACACTATCAAAAGGCAATAATTCATACTTTTATCCTTCATTGTCTGGAAGCTACTTATTTGCAGATCATTTAAGAAAACTGGTAGGCAATTCATTACAATGGTTAACCTACAGTAAAGTAAGAGCCAACCATGCACAAGTTGGTGCTGATGCGCCATATGCTGCAACTAAGAATTATTTCTCAGCCGTAACAAGCTTTAATGGCAATGCTATTTATACTGTTCCAAGCATAATGAATAATCCTAATCTTCAACCCGAAAAAACCAAAAGCACTGAGTTCGGTTTAGAAATGTCTTTCTTAAAAAACAGAATTGGATTTGATATCAATAAATACCGCGCTTTAACGGTAAATCAAATTATCCCTGTTGATGTTTCAAGAGCTACAGGTTATTCTCAAAAATTCATCAATGCCGGTTCTATTTTGAATAAAGGTATTGAATTGACAATGTTTATTAGCCCAATAAAGAAGAAAGATTTCAGCTGGGATATCAATTTAAATTGGTCTAGAAACCGCAACACTGTTTTATCGTTACCAGATATTGATAATATCACATTGGCTTCTTTACAAGGTGGTGTATCAGTCAACGCAAGTGTTGGTGAAGCTTATGGTACAATTAAAGGTAAAGACTATATCTACGATGATAAAGGCAATAGAATGATTGATACCAATACCGGCTATTGGATGGTTACAGCTTCTTCAAATAATATCATTGGTAATATTACGCCAAAATGGATTGGCGGAATACGCAATTCATTTAAATACAAAAACTTTGCATTTGGATTTTTGATAGATATGAAAAAGGGAGGAAGTGTATTCTCTCTAGATCAATTCTATGGTGCACAAACTGGTATCTATGCTAACTCAGTTGGTAAAAACGATTTAGGCAATGATATCCGTGCAGATGTTTCTGAAGGTGGTGGAGTGATACTAGATGGCGTTAAACCTGATGGTACTAAGAACGATATCAGAGTGAATTATGATTACTTTTTAAACAATGCAAAAGCACCAGTAGATTTTGTATACAATGCTGGTTTCATTAAGCTAAGAGAGGTCACTTTTAATTACACTGTGCCACAAAAGTTCTTTACTAAATATAAAGCCATTAAAGGAATAGATATTTCAATTTATGGCAGAAACTTATGGATCATAAAGAAATATTTACCGTATTCAGATCCTGAAGATGGTATGAGCAGTGGAAACATCCAAGGTTTTCAAACGGGTGCTTATCCCAACACCAAATTGTATGGTGCAAACGTTAAATTCAGTTTTTAATCAATTTTAATCAAACAATAAAATGAAAAAAATATTTATAATTTTAGTTGGTGTTGGATTGTTAATCGGGTGTAAAAAATTCGAGGATTTAAATACGAATCCAAAACAACCAACAAGTGTTCCATCTAACTTTCTCTTGACATCTGCCCAAAAGAATTTAGTGGATATTATGACTTCTTCAAATGTTAATCGAAATATTTTCAGATTATGGAGTCAGCATTGGACAGAAACAACCTATTTTGACGAGAGTCGTTATGATATTGTCACCAGAGGAATTGCTGCTAATTTTTGGACTGCTTTATACAGAGATGTGTTAAAAGATTTACAAGCTTCAAAAGATGCTGTTAAGTCTGATGCACTTATTACAGACGAAACTGTAAGGGCATCCCAATTGGCCACCATTGATGTGATGGAAGTATACACATGGCATATTTTGGTCAATACTTTTGGCAACGTTCCATATAGTCAATCTCTTGACATCAATACGCCATTACCGGCATACGATGATGCGAAGACCATTTACACGGATCTATTTAAGCGTTTAGATGATGATATGACCGCATTAAGCGCTGGTTCTAGTAGTTTTAGTAGTGGAGATTTGATCTATAGTGGCGACAACAGTATGTGGTTAAAATTTGCGGCAACATTAAAGATGAGAATGGCGCTTTGTTTGGCCGAAACGGATGCCCCATCAGCTAAATCTAAATTTGAAGCAGCTTTGCCTATGGCTGTGTCATCATCTGCAGACAATGCAACTTTTCATTATTTAACCACCCCTCCAAACACCAATCCTGTTTGGGTTGATTTGGTTCAAAGTGGCAGAAAAGATTTTATTGCCTCTGAAACCATGGTGAAACTATTGGATTCATTGAATGACCCAAGAATGCCATTGTATTTTACTACCAACAATGCCGGTATTTACAAAGGTGGTATCAATGGTACAGGTAATTCTTATACTAAGAATTCCAAACCAAGTTTAGCTGTTAGAGCAGCAGATGCGCCAAGTACTTTAATCAGTTACTCTGAAGTAGAGTTTATGTTAGCCGAAGCAGCTGCTAGAGGTTGGTCGGTTTCTGGTACAGCTCAAGATCACTATAATGCTGGCATTACAGAATCTATTCTAGAATGGGGTGGTTCTTCAGGAGATGCAAGTGCTTATATAGCTCAATCCTTTGTTGACTATACAAGTGCAGAATCAGGAGCTACTTGGAAAGAAAAAATTGGTAACCAAAAATGGATAGCTTTATATAATAGAGGTTTTGATGCATGGACAGAATGGAGAAGACTAGATTTTCCAAATCTTATTCCACCATCAGGTATGAGCAATTCAGATATTCCTACAAGATTTACTTATCCCATTAACGAGCAAACTATTAACGCTCAAAATTATTCAGCTGCGTCTTCAGCAATTGGAGGTGATAATTTAACTACTAAATTATTCTGGGATAATTAATTAAACATTGACTTTAAAAAAGAGCCGCTAAATGCGGCTCTTTTTGTTTCTAAGCGCTTCAAATGAATAAATAGCATTATTGTGTCACCCACCCCAATTTTCTCTGTCTAAGCTTCTGTAATGAATGGCTTCTGCTAAGTGTTGGGTTTTAATCTCTTCAGAGGCATCTAAATCCGCTATGGTTCTTGAGACTTTTAAAATTCTATCATAGGCTCTTGCACTTAAATTCAGTTTATTGATGGCTGTTTTTAACAACTGTTTGCCGGTCTCATCAATGACGCAAATTTGTTTGATTTTATTACTTGGCATTTGTGCATTGCAATACACCTCTTGCAAGTGTTCGTATCGTTTAGATTGAATTTCTCTGGCGGCAATAACCCTTGCTCTAATAGCATCGCTTTTTTCACTAGCTGTTCTATTCGAAGCCAATTCTTCGAACGAAACAGGCGTTACTTCAATGTGAATGTCAATTCTGTCGAGCAATGGCCCACTGATTCGGCTCAAGTATTTTTGGACCAAATTACTACCGCAAACACAGGACTTTTCAGGATGATTAAAATATCCGCAGGGGCAAGGATTCATGCTGGCTACCAACATAAAACTTGAAGGATAATCTACTGAGAATTTTGCTCTTGAAATGGATATTTTTCTCTCTTCAAGTGGTTGTCTTAAAACCTCTAATACATTCCTTTTAAACTCAGGCAATTCATCAAGAAACAAAACCCCATTATGAGCCAAAGAAATTTCACCCGGTTGAGGTGTGTTTCCTCCACCCACTAAAGCCACATCAGAAATGGTGTGATGCGGCGATCTGAAAGGCCTTAAAGCCACAATACCACTTGATAAATGAATAGTCCCAGCCACCGAATGAATCTTAGTGGTTTCTAGGGATTCTTCTAAAGTCATAGGAGGTAAAATGCTCGGCAAACGTTTGGCTAACATAGTTTTCCCTGCACCAGGCGGTCCAATCAAAATAATGTTGTGTCCGCCAGCTGCTGCAATTTCCATAGCGCGTTTAATGTTGTCTTGTCCTTGCACATCAGAAAAATCCAAGTCACCCTTTACCATTATTCGGTTAAACACAAGATCGTGGTTTTTAGGTTCTGCTTCAATCAATTGAATGCCTTTTAAATGCTCAATAATCTCATTCAAATGTGAAACACCATACACCTCAATTCCCTCAACAACTGAAGCTTCTTTGGCATTTGATTTAGGAATAAAAATACTTTTGTAGCCCTCTTGTTGTGCTTGAATTGTCATTGGCAAGGCTCCTCTGATCGGTAAAACAGACCCATCTAAAGACAATTCACCCATCATGATGCAGTCTACTAAATCAACATGAACAGGCAATTGTTCATCTGCCGCTAAAACGCCAATAGCTATAGCTAAATCGTAAGCACTGCCTTCTTTTTTAATGTCGGCAGGAGCCATATTAACCACTACTTTTTTTCTCGGAAATTGGTAGCCATTGTTTTTAAACGCAGTAGTAATACGAGTCCAACTTTCTTTCACCGCATTATCCGGTAAACCTACCAAGAAAAACTTAGCGCCATCAGGGGTTACATTTACTTCTATGGTAATGGTGTGGGCATTGATTCCATACACTGCAGAGCCTTGCGTCTTGACCATCATTGTGATTCAAAAGTAGTTTGTAGTTTGAAGGCAGAAAACCCTAATTGATAGCTGTGCTCATAATCTGATTTTGGAGCATAATTATTTAAATTTTAATTAATCTTGTTTAATTCAAATATTTATCAATCTTTGCAAGCAACATCCATATAAACAACTAATTATGTCTCAAACACCTTATTGCCCAATGTGTGGTAGTTATCACTACAAATCAGAATCATTTTATGATAAAGCATTAGATCAATCCATTTATTTGTGTTCTAACAAATGCAAAAATGAGTACGCAAATAAAAAAGCTAACCCAAATTTTAAAAGCAGACAAGATATTGAAAACGACAGAATGAGGGAGGAACAACAAGAACGTTTAGCCGCCAGCAAAGCAAAAAGAGATGCTATAGCAAGAGATATTGAAAATGGTAATTATTCAGATAATTCGAGTAGTGGAAAGTCTGCAAGTGCAATAAGAGCCGAAATGGAAGCTGATAAACAGCGCGCTGAACAAGAAGCTAAAGAAGCAGCTGCAAGAAAACAAAGAGCAGATCAATTAAGACGTGAGGGTAAGAACTTTCAGGCGTTTTTAGTGGAGTTTCAAAACGGTATAATTGCAGTTGTATCTGTAATCTTTTTAGTTGGTCTTGGAGCCTATTTTATGATTGATGGCGAAAACCAAAAACAAAATGCCGTGCAGATTAATGCTGATTTAGAAAAAATAGAGGATTCGGTACGAATTTATATTAATGAAAAGAATTTTGATCGTTCTTTGGTTTTAGCCAATCAATTGAATCATCCATTACACGAAGTATACGAAGGCAAAGGCACTATGTGGGAAAGTGAATATTACGATTTGTATTGGAATAAAAAACGCGAAGAATACAAAGAAATTATTTTAAATAAAGGCTCTTTGTCAGAAGATAACTCTAAGGAAAACAAGGAATCGAGCAAATCAAAGAAAAAGAAATCTTCTAAGCAAGAAGAGGAAGTAAATGAGACTTCTGATGAGATTAATACTGATGAAGAAAAGTCAGTTACTGATGAAGAATTAGATCCAGAATATCAATAATTATTGACGGCTTTTTGTGAGCTTGACAATAAATGTCGAAAACAATCGTTTTTGAATTAAAGTCAAGCTCATGAATAAGTTAATTTTAATCGCATTATTGATCTTTATGTCTTCATTTGTTAGGCATAAAGAAATCATCGTATTACCCAATGGGCAAAAGGTAACGGCAAGGCAATACAAGCGTATGCAGTATCGCAACAATCATAGGCATCATCGCTTTGCTAAACGACACCATCCTAAAAAGATAATTGTGGTGCGTTAAGCTTAAATATGTTGTTCGATGTAATCAATTAAGCTGTGAATACATTTGATGTGTATTTCTTGAGCTCTATCGGCATAATTAGAGAAAGGTGCTCTGATTTCTATATCACACATTTCAGCCATTTTACCACCGTCTTTTCCGGTTAAACCAACAACGGTAATGCCTTTTGTTTTGGCTACCTCAATGGCCTTTAAAATATTCTTCGAATTACCACTGCTGCTAATAGCTAATAAGACGTCGCCGCTTTGACCAACGGCTTCTAAATACCTCGAAAAAACAAAGTCATAACCATAATCATTGCCTACGCAAGACATATGGCTAGGATCTGAAATTGATATGGCAGCCAAGGCTGGTCTATCATTTCTATAACGTCCACTCAATTCTTCTGCAAAGTGCATGGCATCACACATGCTACCGCCATTGCCACAGCTAATGATTTTATGGTTTTGTTTTAAAGCATTCACCATGGCTTCTCCTGCTTTTTCAAGCTGCTCAAAGTTTGACTGCTGACTTAAAAATTGGCTTAAAATGGCCTGCGCTTCTTCAAAATGTGATTGAATACTCATTTGTTTTTCTTTTTAAATTCTGATAATCCATTCTCTAAGAATTTTAAAAATTCTTCAGTATCAAATTGTTTATGATTGATTTCGCTTCCCACGGGTGTTTGAAGTAAATCTTCTTTGCCATCTAACAAACAATACAAAGGCTGAGAATTTTTACCAAAATAACAGATTTCAATTTCTGTGTTTTTATGCCCTAAGGTTTTGATAAGGCGTTTGCTGTATTTGCCGGTAAACCATTCATTTGCTGGTAATTGAACCTTTTTATCATCAACATACAAAGAGGCGATTATATATTCCTCTCTCAATAATTTCAATACCCTTGGATCACTCCAAACCATTTCTTCCATCTTTCTGCAATTTACGCAACCATGACCAGTAAAATCAATGAATAATGGCTTTTTCAACGACTTAGCACACTCAACCGCTTCATCATAATCATAGTAACCTGTTAAGCCATGCGCAATGTGAAAGTCTTGGCTATAGTTAGGTTTTTTGCACATATTCCCTTGAATACCTTGAGCTTCTCTTATACTGCGATTGATATCAAAATCTTGAGTGCTCATTGGTGGCAAGTATCCAGAAAGTGCTTTCAAAGGCGCACCCCACAAACCCGGTATCATATACATCACAAAACTCAAAGTGATGGTTGCTAGTAGTAATCTTGGCACCTTCAGGTAGGGCATATCGCTGTCGTGAGAAAATTTCAATTTGCCCAAAAGGTAAAAACCCATCAATCCAAATATGATGATCCATAAACTTAAGTATACCTCTCTATCAAGTATATGCCAATGATAGGTTTGATCTACTATACTTAAAAACTTAAGTGATAGGGCCAATTCTACAAATCCGAACACCACTTTAACACTGTTTAACCAACCGCCAGATTTAGGTAAATTGCTCAACCAATTTGGAAAAATCGCAAACAATGAAAATGGCAAGGCAAAAGCAAAACCAAAACCAAGCATGGCAATGATGGGTCTTGAAAATTCACCGCCAGCACTTTGTACTAAAACCGATCCAACAATAGGTCCTGTACATGAAAAGGATACAATTGCAAGGGTTAATGCCATGAAAAAGATACCATACAAACCGCCTTTATCTGCCTCTCTATCCACCTTATTGGTAAGTGCAGTAGGCAATACGATTTCAAATGCCCCGAAGAAGCTGAACGCAAAAATCAAAAAGATGATGAAGAATAGAATATTTGGGATCCAATGCGTAGATATAAAATTACCTGCATCTGCGCCAAAGGCGAAGGCAGTTAAAGTGCCTATAATGACATATATTCCAATAATAGAAACGCCAAAAAACAAGCCGTTCATAATGGCTTTGCTTTGGCTTTTTTTGTCTTTTAAAAAGAAAGAAACCGTCATAGGAATCATAGGAAACACACAAGGCGTTAACAAGCCCGCTAGCCCTGATAAAAAAGCTAACCAAAACAAGCCCCAATTGCTTTCGGTATCTGTTTCAGACAGTTCGCCATTAAAAGTCTTACTTACGCATTTAGCGTTTGGTGCTTGAGGGTCAAACTTATAAGACATAACACCATTGGTATTACTGGTTTGAGTGCTGTCTATTGCTTGAGTTGTATCAACTGGTGTTACTACCGGTTCAACTGGCGCTACTTCTTCAACCGCTTCCGCAATTGAAGCACCTTCAGCCTTTAATTGACCTTTAAAATTAACAGGAATTAAGGACCCAAAATTAAAACATTGAGCATCTGTACACCATTGGCCTTCAATAGTACCTTTGATATCTATATTGTTGCTTAATACTTTAATTTTTTGTCTGACCTCAGCTTGATTAAAGAATTCACCGACTTCACAGTTAAAAATTTCGTCTTTGATTTTTTTATCACCTACACTGAATGGCTCACCTAGCAATTGAAAAGCAGCTTGTTTGTCAAAATTTACAATCAACTTCAAAGGCCCTATATCACATTTGTTATAAGTACTATACATGTGCAGCCCTGCAGGAACATTGGCTTTTAATATGACTTCAACAATATCGCCTGTTTTAGGATGCTCCTTGTTAAAAGAAACTTTAAAAGTGGGCTGAGCAGGTTCTTGGTTTTCAGCTTTTACAACAAAGTTGAAGAGGAGAAAACAGATGATCCAAACAATTCTGAGCTTATTCATAACGTTATCAATACAATATACAAAAATAGTAAGTCCTTATGAGTTGACCACCATATTAGACAAAATTGATTTATTTTGGGACTTATTTCATTTAGAATTCAAGTAATTTTGTAAAATGAAACGCTGCATGCTTTGGGCCATCTGTCTTTTGATTTCAATTGAAGTCAAGGCCCAAAATACATCTGTAAAACAATACATAGATTCTTTCAAAGATGTGGCCATGAAAGAAATGATTGATTTCAAAATACCCGCTAGTATTACTTTGGCTCAGGGTTTATTAGAGAGCGGCAGTGGAAATAGCAGATTGGCCAAGGAGGGCAACAACCATTTTGGTATAAAATGTAAAAAAGAATGGACAGGATGCACCATACTCGAAGACGATGATGCTTTGCAAGAATGCTTTAGATGTTATAGCAATCCTAGAGAATCGTATTATGATCATTCTAAATTTTTACGAGAAAACAGACGTTATGGCCCTCTGTTTACATTAAGTATCAATGATTACAAAGCTTGGGCTAATGGTTTATTAACTGCAGGCTATGCTACTAATCCTAAATATGCGGAACTTTTAGTGTCTACTATTGAAAGGAATAAATTAATGCTGTTTGATTCGATGGTGTTAAATGGCTACATCCCATTTAACGCTAAATTAGAACCTAATATTCAGATTGTAGATAATCAGGTGCCATCAAGCATGGCTAAAAAATTAGAAAGCCCAGATCAATTTGCTAAAGAACACAATAGCTCAGAAAAAAAGATATTAAAATACAATGACTTGCCAGAAAACACCATCATTGAACCTGGAGAAGTCTTGTATTTGAAACCTAAAAAGAAAAAAGCCAGCGTACCCACTCATTTGGTTCAAATGGGTGAAACCATGTGGCTGATTTCCCAAAAGTATGCTGTAAAACTGAATTCCCTTTACAGAAAGAATTTAATGGATGAAGGCACCGAGCCTAAGCCTGGTGTGGTTTTGCAATTGCAAGACAAAGCAAGTATAAGACCAGATACCGGAAGATCGATAGATAAAGCACAAAAAACCCATATCGTATTAATGGGTGAAACTTTATACGCTATTTCAAAGAAGTATGGCGTTAGCGTTGATGATTTAAAATCTGCGAATCAACTAAGTACTGATCAGATTTCAAGAGGGCAGGAGTTGATAGTGCCTGATTCACAACAAAATTATCTTTTGTATGAGGTTAAATCTGGTGATACGCTTTTTGGCATTTCTAGAAAATTTGGCAAAAAAGTAGAAGAAATAAAAAATTGGAACCAAATGGTCAATGATGGCCTGCAATTAGGCCAAAAATTGAAGATTTACCCATAATAGTTAAGCGCCTGAATTTCAGTTGCTTAAGAATCCTGTTGATAAAAATTCTCATTTTTTTGTCAGAAAGCACTTTAAAAAATAAATAATAATTTGTTTTTATTGATAACTTGTTTATTTTTGGCCTCTGATAAATAATTTAAATCCGCATTATGAAAAAATTAATTACTAATTTACAAATGCTGAAAGTGCTCGTTTTAACCACGCTTTTTTCAGCGTTTGGTTTTAGCGCTTACGGACAGCCTGCGCCCTGGTGTGATGGGTTTCACATGTACAACAACACAACTTACTATTCATCAAGTAACTACATTTTTGCTTTAGAGCAAGTAAGAATTAGTGTTGGATCACAAGTTTTAATCAATGTACCAGCTGATGGTTACAGTGGTGGCTCTACTTGTGGTTCTGAGTGGCGCTTAGCCAACACGCCTTCTAAAGCGTTTGACATTACTGCAGGTAACACTTACAAAGTTGAAGCCAGTGGTTCAAGTGGTTCTTATGCTTACGGTGGTTCAATTGGCGCTTTCATTGATTACAACAATGACAAAGACTTTTTGGATGCTGGTGAGTACTTAGGTGCTTTCTCAGTTGCAGGTACAGTTCAAACACCTTCAACCCTAGGTTCATTGTCATTTACTGTTCCATGTACAATTTCACCTTCAGCTACTCGTTTAAGAGTAGTAGGTAACTATTCTGGTTACCCAATGAACGCTTCTTATGGTTGTTCAACTTGTAGCGGTCCTCCATACTATGGAGAAACTATGGATTTTAGCATCAACTTATCATTGCCAACCAGCGTGTTTGCTAATTTCATTGCTCCAAACCAAACCTTCATTAAAACTGTTAACAAATTCATCAACTCAAACCAATCAGGTTACACCGAGCATGCTTGGGATGCAAACAATGATGGCACTTGGGAACAAAGAGGCATCACTCCAGATTACCAAAATGCTCAAATGATGTGGACTACTCCAGGTAACAAATGTGTTAAATTGAGAAGCACCAATTGTTTAGGTAAAGATAGTATCGTTAAATGCTTCAACGTAGTAGCTCCTACTGCTATTCCAGTAGCTGATTTCGTTGCGAACAGAGTTCAAATTGAACAATACGAATCAATGCAATTATTTGACTTATCTACTAACGGTCCATGGGATTGGACTTGGGATGTATATGACTCAACAACTTACGCTTCTTCAGGTTACTACCCATGTTTAGCTACAGGTGAAGTATGGTCAGATCCATACTCTAAAGGCAATACTGAATTTTCACAAAATCCAGAATTTGCATTTGATGTACCAGGTTGCTACACTGTAGTATTAACTTCTAAGAATGATGTTGGTTCATCAGTACCTAGAAAGAAAGTATGTTATATTACTGTAACATTACCTACTCAATATAATTTAGGTTACGGTACTTATGGTCCTAACAACGACAACGTAGTTGGTTCAACTTCAGGTACTATTTTTGACGATGGCGGTCCAAACTTAAACTACAGCAATGGCCAAGGTTTAGGTACTCGTTCATACTTACAAATTACACCATGTAATGCTAAAAAAATCACTTTAAAAATGACTCGTTTGAAGTTCAAAGACGCAGGCGACGTTTTAAGTGTATGGGATGGTAAAACTCCAGGTGGAGCAGGTACTACCTTATTAGCTAAATGGTCTGTAAACTCTAAAGCCCCTCAAACAGTAGTTGCTACTAGCGGAAGTATGTACTTATTGTTTGAATCTGATGGTTCTGGTGTTGACTCAGGTTACGCTGGTTCTTACACTTCAGAGTTAGGCCCTGCTACTATTCCAACTCCAGCCTTTACGCCTAATACAACTCCAAGCTATAACGCTACTCCTATTTTGTTTACTAACACTACTCAAAACATCGTTGGTGTTCCAACTTGGGAATGGACAATTGACGGTAATCAAGTAAACAACAACACTAAAAAAGATTTCAGATACACTTTCTACACAGATGGTCAATACCAAGTATGTTTAGAGATCAAATCTTGTGTTGGTAATAACAAATCTTGTACTACTATTGACG
>JACCDP010398331.1_pt1 | contig 37453 bp, 58 predicted proteins | sample 7445841 | NCBI WGS metagenome assembly JACCDP01 (sample SAMN15323441, study PRJNA562643) | freshwater metagenome | isolation source: river surface water | place: USA:Blue River Watershed | collected 2017-08-17 | reverse complement strand
TCGTTCCAAATCTTAGGGTTTTGGTCTCCAACCTCGTCAATCACCACGCCGTCAAAGTACTGTCCACGTAGAGAATCCGGGTTATCTGAGCCGTAAAGGGATATGCGCCTACCCCAGAAGTCCACCCGCATTTCAGCAATGTTGGCCACTGCGTTTAGCGGCCTTGTGAACTCAAGCAGGTAATCCCATGCAACCCTCTTGGCTTGGCTATATGTCGGCGCTATATACGCAAACCTTGGGTTAGGTTTCTCGCACTCTATAGCTGCCTTGATAAGTTGATTAATGGCAGAAACAGTCTTTCCCATACGACGATGAGCAACCACTACAGAGAAACGATGGCTATCAATAGCCTCGTGAATCTGTACCTGTTCCTTACGGGGCTTGTAAGGAATGATTATTTCTGCCATGTCACCACGTGCTGTTGAGGGCCACCATCAGCGCCGGTATGCTCAGTCCTTGCAAGCTTGGGAATGTGATACTCAGACAGCTTATTCATCAGGTCTAGTGCCTTGTACGGGTCTTCTGCTGCCACCTCGTTAAGCCACCTATCCATATTCGGAGCATTACGCTCCAGTAGATTAGCAATCGCCTCTCTGACAATCGCTGTTGATTTGTTTACTGCGCCTTTTGGCCGCCCCTTACCCATGTTAGTAAGGTTTGCAATTCGTGCATCTTCCTCTATTTTACTGTTTTGTGTTTCCATTTTTGCACTACCTTTAGGTGTCATGCTTGTTTACTAAATAAAACTTTATTTCCTCAACAATCCGCTTTTTACCATGTTTTCTATTTCTACATCATATGAACCAAATGGCGGTACTGCTTGCCTTAGTGCTGGAGGATAATCCATACGCTCTTGCACTGCCCTTGCCTCTACTTCTCCCGGAGTTCGGCGGTATGCATCATATTGCCCAGCTTTAAGTAAATCATTAGCGCGTTTTTCTGCCCAAACAGCTTGTCTATACTTTCCCTCTCCGCGAAGCTCATCCGCTTGCAGTCTTTTCTTGTTAATTTTCTCGAACACACCTTCTCTGAAATCAGAATAAGGCACATACCTTGGATCTGTCCCTAATGCAAAATTTTCTTTTTCTTGCACTGCATGCATAATTTCATGGAGCAAGACAGATTTATCTGCTGCAGTTTTTGTTGGGTCTGCAGATACGTTAATTACATAATTTTTTGAGTTTTCATCATACGTTAAGCTTCCAGCCCCTTGTTTTCTTGGGTCAAGAATAACTTTTGCCTTTCGCATCTCTGGGTATGCTTTAAAAAATTCAGGATGATCCAATACGCTTTCAATAGGCAAAGTTACTGTTTTATTATTTTTAAGTGCATTTCGGTCAAGGATTCCTAAGCTCAGTGCTTTTGATTTACTATCATCAATCTCAAACTTCCAGCGGCCCTCAGCGCCCTTAAACCATCCTGTAGCCTTACGTATTTCCTCAGAACTCTTACCCGCTTGCTCCATTGCTTCAGCAACAGCTAGTTTTACTGCGTCTGCTGTCTTAGCGCCACTCCCTGCAAATATCCCAGCGCCAGCAAGCAACCCAGCTTTAGCGCCCATTGAAGGATTAATTGCTCCTGATAGCATTTCGGTTGTTTCGTTTAGCAAGCCTTTTTGCGGTGGAGGCAAAAGACCTTTCTTTGTCATCCAGTCTGTTGACCCTACTGCTTCTTCTGGCTTTAGCAGCCCTGTTGCCGTAAAAGGGAGTGCAGCCAAGTCCACAAGTCCTGTGGCCACTTGCGGGACTCCACGAGCAATGGACAGCCCCAAGCTTTTTAAATAATCAAGTTTGTCTGCCATGCTGAAATCCTAAAAAATTGTTTGCCTTAAACTTTATTTTGCCCTATACTTTTCTTCGACAAATCCCGAACGTCAGAAATACGGTGGATCTGCGGCGGTGAGACAACTTACCGGGATGAGGGGAATGGTATGCTGGATTTGGTATAGCCACACTCAAGGGTGTTGCCAGTAACCGAGCCGTCCCTCCGGGCTTGTCATCTTTTCCTAGTTTTCCCTTCAGCACTAAATGGTGACGTTGGGAAAGCTGTCGCTGGGTAAATATCCCCTTGCTTATTTATCTCAAACATTCCTACAGCCTTTTGGCCATCTGGGAATTTATCATTTAGGTTAACTAGGTAGAATCTATCCCCTGCATCACTTGCAATACCTACCTTGTTTTCACCCTTGTACACCATCTCGTACAAGTCACCTAGCAAGCTTTTAGGAAGTGTTCCAGACTTAATGCGTGACTCATTAGGATGAAGCGCGTTGGTATATTTGGATACTTCTACGGAATAATTGCTTGGCTGTTTAGCGCCCATGTCTTTTAGGCGCTTTTGCAAGATTTCCTTTTGCTTATCTGACAAGATAAACGTGAAGTCATTAAATTCTGTAGGTGCATCACCAAGTTTTCTGACGTTTTCAGAAACGGCCTTCTGGCCAATGTTTTTCCATGCTGGGGAGCCTTGGAACTGAGATAAGGCAAGTATCTTTTGAAAATATGGAGATTCGTACATTGCAGACATATCAGCGCCAGATTTTTGCAGTGCTTGATATTGTCTTTCTTCTTCTCGTGTTGGGAAATAACGCGCAGCAGTTTGAGCAGCCCACTCAGATGGATTGTCTGCAAGCAATCCTATACCAGACTTTACGGTTTGCTTAGTTCTATCAATGAAGTTAAGCAATCCCGGAATTGTTACGTTATCCATAAAATTCACCGTACATATCTGGCCTATTAGCCTTTATCCAGTCTCGCGGCTCATTATGACATTTCTCAAAGTCTGTCCCTACTGACTGACTCCCTGCATGATGCACATAAGCCCTGCTTACAAAATGCTGAAACCCTGCCTCTTGCAGGTCATGGCACATTATATTATCTGAATACCAGTTTGTACTAGGAAACTTAGCAGTTTTCCAAGCCTCCAAACTTATTGACGCAAATATTGGCGCAATAACCTGAGTCTGCTTTATTTGGTCTTCTGATCTGTACTTTAATGCAACTATTGCGTCTGATGAAGTTGGGAACCTTATATTTTGGTCAGGCAATACATAATCCGACCTAGCACCCAAAAACCCAACCTTAAACCCTTTCGATTTAAGCAAATCACTATCTTCTTGCATTAAAGAAATAGTATTTGGAGTTAGAACAACATCATCGTTCGCCAAGATTACGCTATCGTAGCCATCCCTAAATGCAACATCTGTAGCTACATTGTAGGCATCGCCAAAGTTACTTTCTAAGTTTGGGAACAATACCGCATTTACAGAATGTCGGCACTTATGAGGATCTTTATGCGATATGTATAAAGGTATTTCTGGAGCATAGCAACGGATTGAGGCTAACAATACATCTAGCCCGGGGTTGCCTACTGAGCAAATAACTATTGCTTGCATTAAACATCCAATACGCTAGGAATGTGCATCACTCGATAATGCGTTTCTATTTTTCTGCCGGTATACTTCATTAAGCTATGGACTACTTCCCAATCATGACCATATCCATCAGGCCAAATAACATTCAATGATTTCTTGTGTGCAATGCAAGAAGTACCAATCCGGCCACGTTCTAAGATAACTTCCCGCCGACTCCAATTAGCATAGTCATCCCACCAAAGCCATTCAGCATCCATGTTCTCAATTATCTTAGCCAGATGCCCATCACCGAAAACATCATCTGAGTCAAGATAAGCGATGTAATCGTATTTTGCCGCCTGAATGCCTACATTTCTTGGAATACCGCTAAATTGCTTTGCTTTAGGCTGCATTTCTAAGCAATTGACTGGATATTCTGACGCTATCCTTACAGTTTCTTCGCACCCATCAGGAACAATTATTAGTTCCCCAATGCCTTGAGCCATAAAACTGTCTATCGCTCGTCGTAACTTTTCCTTACGGTTTGATGCTGCTCCACCGTAATCACCCAAGTAACAAGGCATTACTACACTAATCATTTTTTCTTGTTTCGTGCGCTAATTGCTGCTGCCTTTTGCTTTGCATCTGCTTTGCTAGACGCGCCCCAAGCTTTCAGCGATAAGAGCAATCTAGTTGGTTCACCATTCTTGTACTCTGGCCCCGGCATGTTACCCATACGCGCCAAAAATGATGCCCTCCGTGGATTGTCTCCTGACTTTACTGGAGCCTTTAAGTCAGATCCGGGATTCGCTGATTCATAAGATTTGCGGCCTTTTTCATTAAGGCCACCTTGCTTGCTTTGGCCCTCTTTCCTTTGCCATGCTGGAGACTTAGCCATTATTTCTTCCTTGGTTTAGCTGTTTTTGCTGCCTCTTTAAAATCTTGCTTTGACGGAGCGCCTTTGGAACCCGGGGTACGCATTTTTTCGCCAGATCCTTCAGCGATACGCTTGCGTTTAGCATGAATGTTTGCATATAGACCGGTTTTCATTTCTTCTTACCCTTTGCTTTTCCTGCCTCAGATAGCATAATTGCAATAGCTTGCTGCTTAGATTTAACAACAGGGCCGCCCTTACCAGAGTGCAAAGTGCCAGCTTTAAATTCGTTGTAAACCTTGCTCATTTTCTTATCAGCTTTGGTCTTTTTCATCGCTTCACCTCAAGATGATCGTTATCAAAAAGTAAACCAATAGTTTTCCTATGTGCTTCTTCCCACATATCTATCCGCTCTTGCTTAGATAGATTTTTCCCTTGATCTAACTCAGAATGGCAAATAAAACAAAGGCTAGCAACCCTATAGTCACTAGCCTTTATACCCTTTCCCTTCCCATCTCGCAACTGATTTGAGTGCGCAGCTACTACAGTACCATCTTGTTTACCGCAATGCTGGCAAGGGAAGTTTCTAAGAATTTCTAGTAGTGTTTTATTCCTATAAATTGTTCTTCTCCTTCAGCTTGGCTTCGATGGCGCGGGCAACAGGTTCATACTCAGCAAAATCTTCGCTCCATTCCTGCCAAATAAATAGCTTTTCTATTTCCTCATCCGTCAGCCCTACCCATTCGCGTCTGCAGAACGTGCCTGCCGAATCTGCAGAATGTGCTGCAGAATCTGGTGTGCTAAACGGCGCTGCATAGAGTGGCACCCCATACTTTGCTGGCCGCTGCCTGCTTACCCAAAAGTCATGGCCTTCGCGGTCCATGTCGTACTTATCCGCCCACGCCACCGGCTCCTGTTCTTTGAGAGCAGCTTCCAATTCTTCAATCCGCTTCGCCATCCGCTGCTGTTCCTCAACCATTACCGCCATTGCGTCCCAATCGGGATTGAATTGGTTTTGTTGCTGTGGTGGGGCAGTGTAGAGAGGATCAACCCAGTTTTTATGGTTGGGATGACGTTCTTCCCACCAATGACCATAGTCTTCGTTCAACTCGTAGTCTCTATAGTCATACCCGCCTTCACCATCAAACGTGCGCCACGCCACCGGCTTTTGCTCATCACCGTCTTTGCTCCAACCTTTAGGGCGGCGCGTAACTCCGGCCTCTCTTAGTTTCTCCGAGCGTGTCGGCTCCTGTTCTTTCTCAGGCTCCGCAAGACGGGCGCGGAGGGTTATTGCAATATGGTTTGCGCGCGATCTCGCCCACCTTTCAAACTCGCCAAGCGAGGCAAGTTCTTCCCAGTGTCGGTAGTCTGCTTTTGCTATCGCCTCTATATCCTCCAGCACCTGCTGCGCTTCCTCGCGGGTTAGGGTAATCACGTGTTCTTCTCCTTCAGCTTGGCTTCGATGGCGCGGGCAAAGTCATAAACAGTCCTGCCCTTAATCATGTTTGGCAACGGAGCAAGCTCTTCATCCAACAACCCTACCCATTCGCGCTGTGGTGGGGCGGTGTAGAGTGGTGTATCTGGGGCTAAGTCAATGCGACCTTTAAGATACGTCCATCCTTTTCGTTGACCGCCAACAACAGCCACCGGCTCCTGTTCTTTTGGTGTGCATGTATGGATCTCAGCCGGATTAACTTCACCGCACCGAGCGCACACAACAGGCTGTGCAAGTCGGTCGCGGAGTAGTTCGGCTGCTTCACTTTTGATGCTTCCATCATCAAGCCCAAACATTTTTGTTGCTTTATTTACGATTGCTTGCTTTGCGTCCATCGCATCCAGAACCTGCTGCGCTTCCTCGCGGGTTAGGGTAATCATGAGTCCCACCGAATTATCAACACCAAAACTTTAAAAAATATCGCCCACAACACAATCACGATGGGGATACCGATCAGCAACAACATTGATAGATACAAGGTCTCAAAGCTCATGCTTGCCCCCTTGCGCGAATCGCTGCGGCCAATGCGTATCCGCCGTCATCCCATGCGCCACAATAGGCTTCTATATTTTTTGCGCATTCGTTTCTTTCATGAACTGCGACAATAGCTGCAAAGCGTTCAAGAAAGTCTTTGTCGCATTCAAGTGTGTGCTCCCAATCATCGCCAGCCTCTCGCGCCATGCGAATAACATCGTCTAGGTTCATTTCATCACCCCGCGCCAAGGTAGGTTTTGTGGTTTCCGCTTTCGTGGCGGTCGTCTGTTAGCTGCTTGCTCTTTTCGTGTTGCCCATCGGCAGTTTCCCGGCTCATAGTTACCGTCGTTATCAATTCTTTCTATTGTGTGGTTTTGACTTGGGCGTTCACCCATATCAGCAAAGAAAGCGCCAAAAGAACTATTCCATGCTTCGCAAACAGTGATTCCACGACCCCCATAATTTTCATAGCCGATGCTTTTGGGGTTGTTGCATCTTTTGCGCATTGTTTTCCAAACGGTGTACTCTGGAGAATGGCTTTTGTTATGCGTAACATGGCTGGCTGTAACTTGCTTATGCGCACAAACTTTGCACATCTTTGACTCGCCGCTAGCCAATATATCGCGCCGCACCCAATTAACAACACCACATGAGCAAGTGCATTTGTAAAACCTAGAGAATTGTTTACCACGAGGGCGCAGTTCACTTTCCCCGATTGACCATTCGCCTATCTTGTTTGGCAGTTCTTTGCCAACCCGCACCGGCTTCTGGTCGCCGGAGAACCATGGTGTTAGTTTCATCCCAGCACCTCCGCTTTCTTTAGCTTGCCTGTCTCGCCGCAGTAAGTGAGTTTCATGTTTGCGCTGTCGTACGCGTAATTTGTTCCGCACAAGGCATTCACGCTGACCCATCGCACAACATCCGGCTTCGGCTCGGACTTTATGCGGTATTGCCGTTCATAAAACCAGTGGGGGTTTGGTACATCGACCCATTCACCGTCCTCCAAAGCTTCAACTTCCGCTCCATCGGCCCATGCTTTGATTAGCTCTGCGTGTTTGTGTGGTTGTTTCATTGCGTATTCCTATCTATATTCCGATTAGAAGCTTCTTGTGATCGCCACACATCTATCCTTGCCTGTGCAGCTACTAGCATCCAGCGAAGTCTTTCTGCCTCTTCAACTGCGTCTTTAAGACCATCAAGAACTTCCTGATACTCAGGATGAGCATACGCAAATGCTTCCTTGTCTGCAATTGTATTTCCCAATGCATTCTGGAAAATGATAGCTTTTTTTGATTTCCTGAATTGCTCTAAGTAGGTGACGTTTGCCTTAGCTTTTGCATAGGCTTCAGCGTTCTTAATCATGAAATTAATAGCTTCATGCGGATCTATATTTTTCATATTTATCTCATCCCAGCATTTTCAAAAACATATTCAATAGATTTTGCAAATTGCTTTCTAGTTAACGATAGTTGCAAATTATCTGTTTCTGTTAGCGCTTCACCAATGTCTCGATAGTCATCACCTGTAAGCGCCCAACGACCAGACTTTTTATGGCGTTCCCTGACGTTAATAACAGCGTCTAACCCTTTGCGGAATACATCCATCTCAATATCATTCTGCCAAGCAGCCGTTAAACCTACGTTTAATCGAGCCGTTATGGTGTGCCATGACTGCTCATCAGCAATGCCATTCCTGAATTTCATTAGCTCCATGTGCGGGGCCAATTGCATTGCGGTTTCTGATTCTGCATCGTGACGAATAGTTAACGGTATTCCTGCCCTAACTGATGTTTTCTTTTTTCTAGGTTTTTTACTTGATGGCATTTTTAACAACCTCTAATGCTTCTTTTAGATTCCTAACAACAGCAACTTGGCCAAGCCAATCAGCATGCCAAACAATCTGCTGTGCGGTAAGCTTTCCATCTCCCTCTTTTATTTCCAATAACAAGTTGTAACGACGAAGTTGATTTTTTGCGCCTACCAAAATATCAGGGCATCCCTCGCCAACTTTGTGTAAGTGCTGCACTGTGTAGCCAGCATCACGCAAACCTTTAACTATTTCCTTTTGATTTGCGTCAACTCGATAAGCTCTCAACGCCAGTCTCCTTTTTCTCCCCTGTTTCCTTTAGCCCACTGTTCAGCACAGTCTTTTTGCATCTTATCTGCCAAGGCATCACCTCTACGCTTTCTTACGTCAGACAAGTAATTGATTGCCACATTCCTGTCTGCAGTTCGCCATTGGAGAATGTAACGAATCTCGCACTTGTACCTGTAATCCTCATCCTGCAAATTTTCCATTGTTATCAAAGTCCATAGATACAGCGCCAAGTTTTTCTACAAACTGCTGGCTGCTTGAGTGATACCAAAGTGAATACCATTCCTGCACCTCACCATTGCGCTGCTTCTCACACATTAAGTAAGCATCCGGCATGTTTTCGTCTACCTGTTCACCCATGTTGCGCAAGTTTTCCTTCTTCTTGTTGCGCCACATAAGAAAAACGTTATCTACCTGATCTGAGATAGACCCGCTTCCCTTCAAGTCATTCTTATTTGGCTGTTGCTCTTCGTTAACAAGCTTGCGAATGTGATGAACAAGATGAATGTGAATATTATGGTCTCTGGCCAACGCGGTTAGCTCGTCCACAAAGTTTTTCTGGCCATTGAAGTCATCTTCGCCTTTTACACACTTCATCAAAGAATCGATAAAGATGTGCTGCACACCAAGCTCAATAGCACAATATCTGGCCATTGCAATTACTTTGTCAGGCGAAGTAGTCCCCTGCTGATCGTATATGTACAACTTGTCAGACAAGTATTTATCAAATCTGCTAACTAGCTTTTCTATATACGATTTACGGTCGCGGTTTAATGGAGCATCAATAAACTCACCGGAAAACTGTCGCAGCATCCTCTCTAGCGTACGCTCCGGCTTCATCTCGAAAGACGCTACACATACAGTCTGCCCCTGCTTAATCAAATTCAGGGCAATCTGGCCAGTAATCAACGATTTACCGCCGCCGTTACCACCAGCGTAAACAGTAACCTCCCCCGGCCTAAAAGCAAAACCACCATGCGTCTTTGCCCAAGGAAGCGTTATTTGGCCATGCTTCTCACCAGCCAAATAGTTTTCTTTAATCGTATCAAGCCAATCGATAGCTTTTTTGACACGAATAGTTACATCATTAGCGTGAAGATATTTCTCTACGTCAATAGATTCTGATTTAATGATCCGCGCTCTACGGGCTTCATCTAAGTCTAATGCTCTAGCCTCAATGCTCATTGCACATACCCCGCTGCTTCATTGATTCGCTCAAAAGCCGTTTTAAGGCGTTTTCTGTCTGTGTCTGATACTTGCCTACCCTCTGCCATATCAAACGCAGCCAAGGACGTAATAAGCGCCTCAAAATGGATTATTTTTAGCAAGTCTGTTGCGTAGAACGGGCGGCGCTCTGGTTTTAAGCCATGAACCCCAACTTTAGGCCCAATCAAATTTTCTTTAGGAAACAGGTCTTGCATGTCCATACCTACAGCAGAAACAACCTCGTAAGCAGAACAACCAGCAAAACACTTGAGCAAGATACGCCCATCGTCAAGTTGAGTTATTGCCAAGCTAGGGCTTTTGTCACCATGTGCAGGACAGCAAGCAGTCCAGCGGCCTTTCTTTCCTTTGACTTTCTCAAGGCGATTTAGCAAATTTCCAATCATATGACGCGCCTCCCAGCAAAAATATCAACGTTAGATTTCGTTAGTGGAACCTCTTCATCTTCCCACCTTCGAGCATTTAGCCACGTTGCTGGATGAGGAACAAATTGAATGTCTCTATCGGAAAGTTTCTGGCGTTTGACTGCGGCTATGATTTTTTCAGTCAAGGAATCATCAGGCTTCAATTTGACCCATGCCTTCAATGCATTAGGCTTTGCAACCTTACGAGGGTAATGTTTCCAAAAAGAATCAAATCGATCTATATATTCTTTATTAATGGTTATTGGTTTATGGTTAGCATCGATTTTCGTTGCATCAGCATTGCCATCGCTATGCGTTCGCATTGCGTTAGCATAGCTCCAGCGTGCGTTCGCAGATTCTTTGGCCTTTTGTGACTTTGATCTGTACTTAAAAAGCTCTTCATCGCAACGTTTCTGGCGATAAACATCACCTTCTAACGTAAAGAATGCGTCAAGAATTAATTGCACAGAATCAGCATTTGACCCGATCTTAAATGCGAGTAATTTTGCGTCCGCTGGAAGGGGGGATTCTGTATCGTAATACATCCACAATAGCTTTAAATAAGCCATTGCATCAGCATCTGATAGTGACGCTGTATCACGGCGAAAATCGCCAATGTGGTGTTGGTAATAATGCATGCTAGCCTCAGTCAAAAGCTATAGTCACTGTAGGTAGGTCGGGCAGGCCGGTGACTAAGCGGCTTTTCGGATACGTTTTCCTATCCCTTCCCGATAAATCATAACGTAACGCCGCGAAGCTGGCAAACCCTGCAAACGTCACTGTTTACAAACTGGCTACCAGACCTAGACTTCTTGCAACCTTTGCAATGCTTTAGCTTAAAGTTATAGCTCGTCCCAGAAGTTTGGTTTGACTTTGGAGTTGAGAGTTTTGAGCGATCTTCTTTCAATTGGTTGACCTCTAGGAGTTTCTGTTCTAACAACTGGCTTGTATGGCTTAAACCAAGATTCTTTTTGCGACTGTTCTTGAAGTCTTTTTAACTCTTTTTCGTACTTCACCCGAATCTCCACAAGATACCTACAGCAACAATCATGATACTGGCGTATATCTCAAACGCATCTACTAAAGTCCAAATGTCCATTTTTCATCCTCCCGAGTTGGTTTGTCAATGCTGAGAAACAGTAGCGCAATCAATTGCAAAAGCAAAATAGAAATTTTCTATCAAAAATAGTTTGTGATAGAAATAATTTTGTTTGCGGAATTGTTGTGTTGGGCTATGATTCTTCCATCGCATCAGCGATTACTAGGAGATAAATATGACTGAAGTTGAAATGTACAAAGAAATTCTTAATGGCGGTGTGTATGACGTTACCACTCACATCCCTAAAGACCTGCTGGAAGAAGAGTTAGCAGAACTTTTGTATACATGGAGTGTTTTCAAAGATTCTGAGCGTTTTCGCGGCGCAATGGAGCGTCACATTAAAGGAATGTGCGCAAGAATTGCAGATCATATGGAAAAGCTTGAGGGTCTTGAAAATTACTCTAAAGAAGATGAAATGCTTGAGTACGCTGACCGTTGGTATGATGAAATGAAAGACCGTAAATTGGAAAATATGTGATGAAATCAATATTAGACCCTAAATTTAAATATGTTCCTTCAAACAAGACAAATATTCGCGAAACGTTTAAACGCATTCGTAAAGAAATGGAGGAAAAGAAAAGCAAGCTACCTGATGTACAGAAAGTTTGGCAACTCAATAATGTGCAGCGTTAAACAATCAATAAAGAGTAAATAATGGACAACTATCGTAAACAGCAAGAACAAGAAGAGCGCCAGCAATGGCTTGTATACGAAAAGCTGCAAAAAGCAAGGGTTTGTTTGCAAGAGCAAGACCTTAAAAAATCTGGTAACAATAAGTTTGCCAACTACAAATATTTTGAACTTGCTGATTTTTTGCCAGCAATAAATATAATTTTTGCAGATTTGAAGCTGTGTCATACACTAGAGTTTTATGAAGATATGGCATTCCTTCGCGTCATTGACACAGAGAATGGTGGAGATGCAAAGTTTAGTTGCCCAATGGCAGAAGCACAGCTTAAAGGCTGTCACCCTGTGCAGAATCTTGGGGCATCCATTACGTACATTACGCGCTACCTTCTCGTAATGGCGCTTGCAATTGTGGAGCATGATGCAATTGACTCGTCAGCGCCAGTGGAAGAAAAGAAGTCAAATAAGTCAGTTAGCAAAGATGTGTTTGATAGCCTTTCTGATGAAGAAAAGGAATGGATTCTTTCTTATGCAATGAATGTTACTGAGCTAACAAACAAAGGTGACGTTAATGGTGCTTTGGAGTACATTAACTCACTAGAACTAGATGCAGATTGGAAAACTGCACTTTGGAGCCAGCTTGATTCTAAGCAACGCTCTGCTATCAAAAAACTAACTGTAAATAAGGAAGAATATGCAATACGATAATACTAATCGCGGCATGTTGAGCAAAAACAAAAACAAAACCGCAGATAATCACCCAGATTTGTCAGGATCTATTAATGTTAACGGTCAAGAATTTTGGTTGTCTGGATGGACTAAAGAAAGCAAAGCAGGAAATAAATTTCTTAGTCTATCCATTAAACCTAAAGACGCAGCAAAATCAACAAAGTCAAAGCAAGCTGACAGTTTTGTGGACGATGATTTAGACGCGCCGTTTTGATGGCTGTACGCCTAGCTGATAGTGGCGGGTAACATCAGCAGCAGTAGCTATTGCTCCTTCTAGACTCCCTAATAGTGATACTGCAGACACCCCGGAAAGACGGGGGCCAAGACGCATGGAGACTGGGACGCGAATCTAGTAAGCGGACTCACCTTGAACCGGGAAGCCACGAGTTCTAGACCCCTCGGTGGTAGGATGATAGGGAAAACAGTCTCCAGCCGTGTTGGGAAAGCGGATGCTGGTTTTGGGTTGCGACTACGCGGCCGGTCAGACGCAGCGAGTACCAACAACCAAGACGCATGGGGCTTCGGGCATTTACTTGCCCATCCGGAAAATCCGAACCGGAGAGGAAGTCTCAGTCGTGTTGGTGGATGCGCAGGCTGATGCGCAAGTAATAGCGCCTCCTTTGAGTCGGCCATGTCTATTACGTGCGAATGCCGGAGATCAGCACCGGCCACTAACTGACAGCCCGGAAAGACGGGCATTTTTATAAAGGGTAAAAATGAAACTGCTAGACCATATTATTTCAACACACAATCTCAAAAATGATAGGTACTTAGCAGATATGCTAAACATATCAACGCCAGTCATTAGCAGAGTACGCAATGGCCACATTAAAGTATCTGCAGATATGATGATTCGTATTCACGAAGTCTTTAATATGCCAATCGCAGAAATCAAATCACTATGCAATACGCAATCGCAATAACTTCAATCATATTTTCTATCTATATCGTTTGGGAATCAGACGAACTTGTAAACAATGCTTACAAGTCTGGTTTTGAAGCAGGAGTTGCATCAGCCAAACCAGTAAATATAAATAGCGCATGTGTTGCTTGGTTTTTTGATGAAAATATGAAAACAGTTAAGAAGAGGATATGCGGTAAATGACAAGCTATGAAATTACAGAAATGCACGTTGTAAGGTGGGGTGAAGCACGAGGAATTGTGCAAAACTCTGACTCTAAGACTCAATTGCTGAAAGCATTTTCAGAAATGGGAGAGTTGTCAGATGCCATTACCAAACGAGACAAAGACGGAATTATTGATGGAATTGGTGACGTACTTGTATGTCTTACTATGCTTGCTGCTATTGAAGATATCGATGTAAAAAAATGCTTTGCTATGGCATATGAAGAAATCAAAAACAGAAAAGGATACCTTAATGAATCTGGTGTCTGGATTAAAAACGCCTGATAAGCGATATTCATTTACTACTCAGGCAACAACAAAAAAATTAGAGAAAATAATAAGCTTGTTGTCAGAAAAACCAATGACTGTTGAGGAAATAGCTAATGAAATCCATGTAACTTACAGGCATTGTAAAAATTACATTGCATATCTTGTAGACGAAAAAAAGATTTACGTCAGCACATGGAAGCTTTTTACTCAAGGCAAAAGCACAAGACATTGGCCTTTTTATTCTGCTGGCAATAAAAAATCTAAGCCAAAAGTTACATTAAGCCCAAATGAAAAATGCAAACGTTATCGAGAAAAGCTAAAAAAAGATGACGAAAAAATGGAAATCATTAACAAAAAAAGACGCGCCAAACGTCTAAAGATTAAAGCAGATTGGACAGCAGCATGGATTATGCAGAATTCTTCGAGTGGTCAAGAAACGCGGACGTAAGGCCAACTATGGATGCTTATATGGCGTATCAAGCTGGCAAGGAAGCGTCTCAATCAAAAATTGAGGCATTAAAGCAAGAAATTAGCCGCTTACATGAAATCATTCAGGAGCGAAATCACGAAATGGGACTAGGATAATGGGAAGACCACGAAAGATTAAAGTAGAAGACCCGATTGAGTTTGTACAAGAAACGCAAAAATCAGACGAATGGAAGTTCTACTTTGCCGCAGCAATGTCAGGTCTTATTGCTAGGGGCGGTATGGCAGAAGACGTTCTAATTAAAACTTGCAAACAATATGCAGACGCTGCAGAAAAGGTTACTAATGGATAATGTAAATAACCCATTCCACTATACAAGCGGTGGTATTGAAACAATAGACTTTATTGAAGCAAAAGAACTAAACTTTAATTTGGGCAATGCTGTGAAGTATATTTCTAGGGCAGGAAAGAAAAATGATGCCGTAGAAGACCTTCGCAAAGCAATTTGGTATATTAATCGTGAGATAAAAAACCTCACACCTTAAATACGCTACCCCTAAAGTAAACAACCCCATTCTCTTCGTCTACAACTTCACATAGCTCTGGAGGCATTAGCTTACCTTCATAAAAAGTAAGCACTGCAAATCCAGAGCGGTGATTCCTTGTAGAGTCTTCAGTATATGCGAACTGGTCTCCCCAAACGTCAGCAAGAGAGCCAGTATCAACGCCATATCTAGTGCCAGTCATGTCAGTCCAAGGAGTGACTTTAAGGCTATGCAAATGCCCGTTAACTGTAGATATGCCTGACTTCATTGTGGCGTTATAGGCAGCGTGTACGCCGTTGTAAAACCTATGCTTAATCTGTGTATGGTTGTTAACCAGAATAGAAGTTGAAAATTTCCATCTCGGGAAGTGGTCAGTCAAGCAAAATCCAGTTACGCCCTCGTATTCAGGCACAAGATTGGCAATACGAGCATTGAAGCGTATGTCGTGGTTCCCCCAAGTCCAATGCAATTTGGCATTAGCTGATACTGATTCAATCTCAAATAAACGATTTGAGACAGCCTGAAGCTCTTCCTTTACGTTAGGCTTAGACTCAAAGCCAGATACAGGGTGGCGGCTAATTTTTGCACCATCAAATGCATCACCATTTATAACGACCATCTGAGGCTTTAGCTCTTTGATGATTTTTACAAATGCGCGGTGCGCTGTGCTAATTATTCCAGGCCAATAGTGGCAATCAGATCCAACAACAATAACGCCATTATCTACTTCAACATTTACCCTAACACCGTTGTTTGGGATAGTAACGTTAAATGTTGGGCTTCGTCTATCTGGAGATTTAAGCAGAATACCGCGACTTTTTTGTATATTGTTTCTTCTTTTATTAACGTTTCGTTCTGCTATACCAAGTATTTCCGCTAGTTTTGATGCTGACTGATATTCATTCCACAATCGAATAAATTCGTCTTCACTACAAACTGATTTAACCATTTTACGAAGAAAGTTTACGTTGGAATTGTCCGCACCACTCGCTAGGCGGCACTGATGGGAAGCAATAACCTAGCTATTCTCCATCTGAAAAAATGGATGGTGGGTTTTTTCTACACTCCCCAATGTCTTCATTCTTTTCCATCTGGAAAAATGCACAATGCTCACACCGGGGCAGCAAATCTGGATCTACTTTTTTTCTTACCATTTGGCGCAATGAGATTCTTTGATAACTTTGTTTTCGCCTTCTAGCTCTTTGATATACATTTGCTGCAGTGCGATTTTTTCTTGCATATCATTGAAGACTCGAATGATATATTGCGCTTCTTCAGCCTCTAGAAAAACGCTACCATTCTCAAATTGCTGCGCTGCGATTGCTGCGGAACTTGCTAAGATAAGTGCGAATGCTAGAGACTTCATGGCTTCACCTCATAAGAGAGTCATACTGCTTATAACATTGCTTTAGTGCTACTCTGAGTTCATCGGCTTCTCCAGCGATCCTTGCAAGAAATTCTGCATCCTCTCTGTAAAGCTGTTTTCCGGTACATGAGCCTTGTCCAGAGTCGGGATCGTCGGGCATTTCACGTCCTTTCCTGTCGCGCAAGCTGTTAACAAGAGAGGCATTAAGAGCATTAATTTTGCGAATTTCACGGTCTTTTTCCTCACGAATCTTGTCTGCAGACTTTTGCATCTTTTGCTCATTTTGTCGTGCCTGTTCAAGTGCGACAGAATAATCTTTATACTGTCGCTCCTTGTATTCAGCAAACTCAACAGCAATAGCAGCTTTGCCGTCTATACGACCCTTAAAGTACCCGCCAATTGTCATTGCAATAGAAACAACTATTGCATAAGGAAGTATATTCACTGACCCAAACATTGTTTATACTCTTGTTGACGGCGCTTCGTTAATCCGGGGAGAGGCTTACCTTTAAATTTGTCCCAGCGCAATATTTCCTTGCAAGCACCTGAATAATCACGCGAATTTAATTTTTTTGCAAGTGTAGAAGTGCAAAACGCCCTAGCTCCAATGTTGTAAGAAAGCGATACATAGGCATCGAATTCATACTGATACATTGGAACAGGGGCGCATTCTTTCACTGCTTGCTCAAATGAAGAGGCATCATCTAAAAGCCTAACTAATGCCCTTTCTACAGTTATCTTGTCACCACGTTTCACGCCTTCTGTAGTTCCAAATCCAATAGTGGGAACGTCACCAGCAACAGGAATATAAGCATCTGAGCGATAACCCTCATGTACTGCTATTCCAACTAATGTAGCAGCAGAGAGGGTTAACGATGCTATCTGTACGCGATTCATTCAGACATTCGCTTTTTATGCTCCGCCTCTTCTCTGCGGTCTTGTTTGTGGCGGTAATACCAGTTAATCATTAGGCCAGCCAAGCCAATAAGAATACCGACTAGCACACCAAACTGGCTAGACAAAATCCAACCTACTACGCTAGTTGAAGCTCCTGTATAGGTAGCCTTGCTGCCAATAGCGGCCATCGCTTGATCGTGTGCTGTCATGTCAAGTTCTTTCATTTTAGTAACTGCCTACTGCAAACCAATTAGCTCCAAATACAGCGCCAGTAGTATTTCTAATAGAAAAAGATGAAGTTGAAACTCCACTAATTTTTAATGGAGACCTATCATTTTGGTTATCTTCAACAATCGTTGCTACAACACTATAAACAGAAGCAAAAGTTTGAGCAAAATTAACTGGATTCGCTACACCGCCAGTTAGCGATGTAACAGAACCCCACTGAATCATTATCCCGCCGGGAAGCTTTTGGTATCCGTCCGTTGCTTTTGAGTTAGCAAAAGAATCTAGGCCGCTAAGAAGTACGTTCCCTGTTCCTGCTTGAGTATCGCTTGAACTACCCTTAACAGAAGTCACAGGGAATTCAACTGCGTGTGTATGGCCTTGGCTAGTTGAACCTGCAGAGTTTGAAGTTGTCGCAGTAAGAGTGCGCGGAGTAAGCAGAGAAATAGTTCCAGTAGTTGTTACTGGGCCACCAGTCAAACCGCTACCAGTAGCAACAGATGTAACCGTTCCGCTACTACCTGCTGCTACCGTTGCCCAAGAAACGTTAGTTCCATCTGTCTGAAGCAGTTTGTTTTGATTGCCAGTTTGAGACGGCAGTAGTGCATTGATTGCGCCAGTTTGTGTAGTAGCGCCAGTTCCACCATTAGCAATAGGCAAAGTACCGCTTACATGCGTAGAAAGCGGCATTTTCCCCCATGATGGAGCAACAGTACCTGAAAGCAGAACGTTACCTGTAGTGCTTGGGCCAGCAAGCTTGGCAAAAGTATTTGACGCACTACCGTAAATTAGATCGCCAGCAGCAAGTGTATCTAGTCCAGTGCCACCGCTAGTAACGCCAAGAACAGTTGATAGGTTTACAGCGCCAGTAACAGAAAGAGTGCCACCAACAGTAAAATTATCCCCAGAATCACCAGTCTGGAAATCCTTTAGTTGAGCCATAAGCTCACGAATAGCGTTATTAATACCAGACGGTGCGCAGCCTTCAGCAATGTTAATGCCGTCAATTTCAGTATTGTTAGCTGGGATATTGCTGTATTCGCTAATTTTTGTATTGGCCATGTCTATATCCTTACGGCAGTAAACCTAAAAACCCGGGAACTGCATATGGAGCAGCAGTTCTTGCACGTTGCACTGCTTCGCTAAAAGATTCTGGGCGAGGCGCAAAGAATGCCTTTTCGCCATACTTGTAATAAGGTGCAGATAGTAGAGCGGTTAGCGTACCTACCATTGGATCAACATAGCTAGCACCACCAGTAAGCAATGCACCAGTCATTCCACGAGCAGCAGTACCGCTATCTGGCACTTTGGATCCAAGCACAGAAACACCACGATTAGCCAAGTCTTGCATTGGAGCATTACCACGAGCAAATGCGCCTTTGCGAACAGATTTATCTGCTTGACGAACCGCTTGCTCTAGCTGTGCTGGCGAGAAAATACCTTCTTCGCCTTTAGTCTTGGCCATTGCTGTCTGTACGCGCACAAAGTCTTTAAACGCAGAATCAGCTTTGGTAAGTTCTTTAGCATATGCCGGGTTTTGATTCTTCATTATGTCCATATAGACACCCTGAAGATCGCGGTAAGCATCAGCTAAAAGGCGCTCTGAACCTTGAGCAGTAGAGTAAGACTGGGACAGATTGCCCAAGTCCTGCTTAATAGATTGAGCACGTTGGCCATTCATTACCTGATTTGCAGAAAAATCAGTTTTTAGGCCATTAACATAAGTCTTTAGCTCATTAACAAGATTAGGAGGAAGTTTGCCTTTTGAGTAACGATTAATAACAGCATCAAATGCTTTTTCTACTCTTGGCGTATAAGTAATCTTCAGATTTGGAACAACGTCAGAGTATTGCTTTCCAATAATGCCTTCAACGTATTGATAAGCATCACGGCCAACTAAGTTAGGCGGGACTTTTAGTTTTGGGTCAATGTTGCTAAGAACCTTGTTGTATGCGGCGGTATTGAACTTCTCATATTGCTGTTCACGCGCACCAGAAACAACACGGCCAATAATCGGCAGACTTTCAGCGGCTTGTTCCATTTGCTGAATACGACCACCAAATGCAGAACCCGGAGTCATTGGAATACCTTGCTCTCGCAATGCAGCAGCCTCTGGACGTACATTAGGAGCAGCAAATCGTCCAGAACCAGACATTAGGCCAGCAAAACCGCCGCCAAACAGAGCATTTTTTACTACATCGCCAGCAGCTTCTTCTGGGTTAGTAGACGTTCCATAACCATACAAACCGCCCATGCCAGCGCCAATGCCAACGTCAACTAGAGGCCCAGCAGCACGGGTAACTGGTGCTTTAAGCACACCACCCGGGGCAACCATTGAGCCAGCAAACTCAGTTGCTCCACCCAACAAAGGACGATCTTGACGGAATTGACCCTGCTGCGCTCTAAGTTGGTCTCGAAGTTTTGTATATTCCTCACCACTAATGCTACCAGTTCTGAAAGCGGCTTCAAGTTCGTCAGCAAAACCAAAGGTTAGACCTTGAGCAGCCGCCCTAGCAGTCTCAGCTTTAGGTGAATACTCAACAGGAGCCATAATCGATGGAGACGGAACCGCTGGAGTCCCCTGTTGACGTGCAAGCTCCTCAAGACCGGCAGTAGATACTTTGTCTAGCTGACCAGCTTTTAAATACTCTAGGTCTTTAGTTGAAATTTTGGAAAGATCCATTATTGTTTACCTTTCCTGCGGTCAAGTTCTTGCTGAATTGTATTCGCATCTGGTATTTGCGGAGCGGCCCTTAGTGATGGAGAAGCTTTGCCAGTTGGCGCAACTGGTGCAACGTTAGGAGCAGCACGGCCTGATTTAATCATTGCAGAATCAAGCAAAGCTTTTAGACGTTGCTGCTTGTCTTTAATTGTTTCTGGCTTGTCGCCAAGTTGCGGGAAATATGAACGGCGATAATTTTCAAGCTGTTCACGAGTGTAAGCAGCGCCCGTACCAAGCGTCAAAGCAGCGTCAAGAATCTCAAGTTGAGCCGCCTCGACACGCTGACGAGACTCAGGATTAGTCAAATTCTTGAGATATTCAGAGCCAGTCAAAAACTTAATTGCTTCAGATCCAAAGTTAGGTGAAGCAGCCGTAGGATTAGCGCCAACAGCAGCCTGTAGCTGATTCATTGAGTTGACTACACGATTTGTCAGGAAACCTGCAGTACGCTCAGACTCACTAGGCAGGTTAATTGTAGTAGCGCCAGCTTTACGTTTAGCTATGTCTCGCTTGTCAATTTCAGCGTTAAGCTTTGCCAAATCATCGCCGGTAAGCTCAGTAAGTTGCTTATTCGGGAACAGCTCTTTAGCAACACGGCGAACGTCATTAGTAAAGTCTCGCTGCTTAGTTTGATAATCAAAAATATCTTTTTGCAGATCCTTGACAGCATCGTAAGCGTCTTTAATATTCATTGACTCATTGTAAATGCCTGTCTCAAGAGCAGCTATACGCGGAGCAAACTCAGCAGGAGCAGACTTTTTGAGATTATCAAGGTCAATGCTTGCAGCGCTAGCAATGGAAATTTGTTTATTAAACTGTTCAATTCCTTTATCAAGCTCTTCAATTTTCTTTGAAACAGCTTGAGTTGCTGGCGCACTCATAATCAAGTTTGCTTTGAACTCTTGCAGATAGTTTCTGCGAGACAAAAGATTATCAAGATTTCCAGCAATTGCATTAACTTTAGGCGCTGTAACCTCCACTGGAGGCATCATTTTTTCGCCAATAGTTACATTAGTAGGCTGCACAGGCGCTTCCCCAGCATTCATTACTGGAGCCGGAACAGGATACGCAGTGGCTTCGCCAGTATCAGTCGGACTTGGCATTGGAGGAGCAATCTGAGGCTGCGCCATTGGCTGCTGTGGAGTCGCCATTGTTGGCCTATATCTTTCCAGCATCTTAGATTGCAGCAAATCACCATAAACTCCAGCAGCTTGTGTTGGAGCCAATGCAAACAGCCTAGCGAGTGCCGGATCTTCTTTAGCGATTTCTTCTTGTGCTTGCAGAATGTTTTGTGCTTTTCTGCGCTCAAGCATTGACTCTGCAATTTTTTGTTGCATCATCAAATTCTGAGCAGCGCCTTCATAAGCACCTTGACCAGCAGACAAGCCGCCAGCTACTGAGCTAAGAATATTCTGAGCAGCACTACGACGAGGGCCAGATGGACTCATACCTTGCGCAAGAGTCAATGCAGCACCTAGCAAACCTTGTACTTTTGCTCTTTGTTGCAGAGCCGCGCTCTCTTGTTCACCAAGTAGGCCCGGCAAGTATGACGGCATAGTGCCGCCAAAGAAATTAGGTATGTAATCTTCCCAAGCCATATATCACCTAGATAAGCGAGATTTTTCGAGTATTCATGAACGGCTGTTGCGGTAGACCTGCAAATTGCATTTGGTTTTGACGGGCCTGAATTAGTCCAGCAGATGGAGGCGCTTTAGAATCCATAGAATCCATAGCTTGACCCATAGCCATTTTAGAAAGCGTCGGGTTGTTTCCCATCCATGTCTGCGCTGCAGCCATATCAGCGCCGAGACCAGCCATTGTCCCAGACAGTAAACCCTGTCCTGCAACGGTTGCGGCAGGATTTAGACCAACACCAGTAAATGCTGGAGCAGATAAGCTAGCAGTGCCAGCAGTCATCCCAGATGCGGCAGGAGTAAGCCCAAAACCAGTCATTGCAGGAGCAGCCAATCCGCTAGTTGCAGTACCCCCGCCAAGAGCAGTACCGCCAGCAGTAAGAGCAGAAGTGCCAGCAGTAGTAGCCGCTCCAGCAGTTCCAGCAGCAGCGCCTGTGCCAGCAGCAGTACCAGCAGCGCCAAGGCCAGCAGCGCCCAATGCAGCACCACCGCCATAACCAAGAGTTGCGCCGATTAGCGCACCTTTAAGTGGGTCTTTCTTGTTCATTGCAGCGCCAGCAGTAGCGCCAACAACAGCAATAGTTACTGGATCGGCCATTATTTCCCCCCTGACGAAGAAGTAGTACCCATTGGGAAGCCGCTAATAGCAGACTGATAACGAGACAAGTTTTCCCAGTCAGCGTTTTGGTCAAAGTTCCAACGTGCCATAGCATCTTGCAGTGCAGCAGCGTCATATCCCTCACGTGCTTGGCCAACCATGAGAAGCTTCTGCATATCCATGTAATCGGCTTCTGCAAGGCTTGGAGCCAACTGAGCAGCTTGAAGCTGACGATTAGCGTCTGCAGCCGTCATAGTGCCAGCATTAACCATAGCGCCAAGACGAGTAGCAAGAGCCTGTTGTTGGCCAGCCGTAAGAGCGCCAGCACCAGCCATACGGTTAGACAAGCCTTGTTGCTCAAGACCCGCCAAACGTCCAATTGCGTTTTCTTGAGCAGTACGCTCATTCATGTAATTCTGCAGGAATGCTTGTTGGTTTTGTTCCGTTAGCGCACGAGCAAAAATGTCTTCAGATTCACCTTCAAGACGGCCAGCGGCACGAGAGCCATAACGACCAGCAGACGAAGCGGCGCTTTTTGTTTGCGCCAAGTTTTTCATAAACTGATCTGTTGCTAGACGGTTAGCGCGAGAAAGTGCGCCCTCTAGATACGGATTGGCATTAAGAAACTCACCAGATGCTGTACGTCTAGCCATGTCCATAGCTTCAGACGAACCGCCAAGCTGACCTTCCATTAGCTGACGATAGAAGTCTGCAGAAGGATCTGTAGCTGTACCACCTAGTGCCGCAATTTGAGCCGCATACGGGTTCGTATAACTCATTAGATTGCTAGCAGCGCCTTGCGCTTGGCCAACAAGCGGAGACCCAGACATTGCCCTAGACTCTGCCATATTGAGTGCGCTTGTAGTCGCCTCAGATGGAGATACATAGGTTTGTCCCGGGAAGAATTGCGCCGGGCCTTGATTGTAAAGATTTTGAGCAGCCTTATATCCCTCAAGAATATATGGCTGTGCTTGCTTCCAAGGTTCGGTCTTTGTAGACCCGCCGCCACCGCCCATAATTACACCTCACATATGTATTGTTTGGGACGAAATCCGTAAGTCTTCGCCCTGCGCTGCCACCCTTTACGATGACTGGAAAAAGTTAAGTATTTTGCACCCGCTTGACTTGCCAAGCTTTTTACGTATTTTAATCCATTGTCAACTAATTCATAATCATTTTCTACAGTCCAAGCAGCCCAAACATGTACCGTATTTTCCATTGGCTGCAGTATAAAAAAACCAGCAAAGCGCTGATCCTTAATGACTATGAATAAATCAGACACCTTATTAAAACAATCCGTATAAACGTCTTCTGGTATCCAGTTTTCCGGGCTATGAGTTTTAATTTCATCTAGCCCAGCACGTATGCTAGGCCACCATTTTCTAAGTTCCTTTGCGGGAATATGTTTAAATTCTGTCATCCGACAATTATATATCCGTAAGTTTTATCTGCAGTGGAATTTGCCCAATGTGTAATTGTGGCTTCGCCTTGTTGCTGAGATGAAACATATAGATTGGTTGTTGCTGCTGGCGCAACATATTGCACTGTAGTAATAATAGATGGTGTAGCAGGTCTAGTTGGGCTTGTATCAGTTCCAAAATACTCCATTGATACACCAACATCTGTAACGCGCCACATTATCTCTACATAGTCATTCGCCTGAAGCTCAAGATAAATATTCATTGTTGCAATTAAATGAGAATCAGCGCCAGTGCTTTTACGTGCTGGAATGTGAAACTTACTGTTAGAGTTAGCTATTTCTGCGTTATTTACCTTAAACCAAACGTCAATATCTTGGCCATCATTTGTAGTGTTTTTAAATTGCATTGAAAACTGAATATTGTAAACACCATAGTTTCTTACGTTAATACGAGAACTATTGGATATATATACGCCACTACTTTCATCAGTCGTATTAAACGTTGCTGCATATGCTGTTGTTGTACTAGCTGCAGTTTGATCTGTGGAATCACTAAACGCGCCATACGGAGCAGTATCCGCATTTGCTGCCGCAGACACTGGAACAAAGAAAATCAGGCTGTCATAGCCTATACGCTCATCGTAAAGCGTAGTTGTTGTAGCATTACCAGTGTCCAGCGTAATTGTTCCGGTATTGTTGGTCTTACCGTCCATGATGCCTCGAACGACCTCTGCAACGTTACGAGGATCGTTACCAAACATCGGTAATGTGCGGAACTTAGTCATCTGCCACCCTGATTGAAATACTCAATCTCTGTCCCAACAACAGTTTTCCAATTGTTGCCAACTGGTTTTACTCGAATTCGATGGTAATACCCATTAGACCTTAACGAGACACGGTTTTCAGCATCAGCATGAACAAAATTACCATAAGAAATAGTGTCAGCAAGCAAAACCCTTGAAGCAACAGCTACGTCAGCAGATCCAGCGTCAACAATTGGCTTTGCTAGGCTTATCATGCTTCTACCAACATCAATATCGTTAGACGTTATGTATGCTTGTTGCAAATCACCTGTAAATCCGTAGATTTGATTGTTAAAAACACCGCCAAGGAACCATGTGCCACCAGCATATGCGCGGTCATCTAGGCTAGCAGTCAAATTATCAATGCTAGGCAACGAAATTACGCAATCTGAAGTTGTAATTGTCCCAGTTGCTACCGTTGTCAACGTAAAACTATTAGCGTCTACTCTGGTAATTTGATAAAAGTCATCAGCAGCGCCACCAGTCGTAGCATTAAAGTAAACATAAGCACCAGTTTCTAGCTTATGCGCTGTTGCTGTGACTGTTACAGTTGTACCAGAACGGACATAAGTACCAGAAATCGTATTCTCGCCCGGAGTAATAGAAATCTTATCCAAACTCTCAAGAGTCGCGCTCGAAGTTAGCAAATAAGAAAGTGAAGTAATCTCTTCTTCAGAGTAAGACCATTTATCTACTTGAGCATTGTAGATAATTAGCTTGTTACCTTCGTTAGTTGGAACAGTCCAAATAATGATAGATCGCACAGGGTCAATTGTTGCGCTCATCTTTGTTTGGATAAGGTTTGGAGCCGCATTATCAAAGAACCAGCGATTTACTTTTTCAGCACCAATAGGCGCTACTGTCTGTCCATTACAAACATAAAAGCCGTCATCAGCTAGGAAGTACGTCTTGTCTGCAAGCTGGGCAATAGAACCAGCAGAGATACAGCCAATGCTTCGAGAAATAGCGTCAAACTGGAAAAAGAACGGGCTACCTGCGTACGTCATACGATAAATTGCACGTTCGAGGAAAACTAGCCCGTATTCACCACCAGAAAGACCAGTAATATCACCGCCATCAGGCAAAATTTGTGAGTCTGCTTGACTAGATGCAGCAGGAGTCCAATCAGTTTCATCGTTAATGTCTGACCAATAAACCGTAGACTCAGCGCCAGCAACACTAGCAGCAACAACAAAATCACGTACAACTGTTACATATTTTGCAGTTGGAGCGTCAGCAGAAAGATCCGCAAAAACAGACGAACCAGCAAGGCTAAAAGACTGAAGTTTGCTAACCCCATTAGCTAGAATCATCTTGGGGCCAAACTGCGTAATATCCCAAGCAGTAGCTGAATACCCGCCAGCTTTGCTTATATCAACATAAGAGTTATTACCAGAGTCAAACTTAAAAATCTTTGTCGCAGATGCAGCAAATAGCGTGTTTTGGCCAGCAAATTTACCTGCGAATGCGTTTAAAAGCGTCTCGCTAGCAACAACATCTTCGTTAGGATACGGCTCAACTTGATTAAGCGGAGCATATCCATTTGCAACAGGATAGCAATTAACAGCCTCTGTTACAGATCCAGAGACCCCCGGCTGATCTGGAGTCCACTCACCAAAAATTAGCCTTGTTTTAGCCATATATCAGTCTCAGACGGTGTTTTAGTCCACTCTTCACCAGCGATGTAACCAATAGACGTTACAGTTGCTTTAGATGAGATGGATCCAGATGTGTAATGCTCTACTTTTGCAGCCACTGATACTCGCGCCAAAGCGATAATTTCAGCAGTTTGTTCTTTCTCTACTTCAGCAAGAGCAGAAACAGTACCAGTAGAAGTAATTGCTGCATTGGCAGACAGAATCTTGTCAGCAAGTGTTATTACGGTTGCTGTAGCAGTTACCGATGCACTTGCATCTTTAATGATGTTTGCATAAGCATTTACGTTAGCAGTACCCAGTATCGTTGCAGCGCCATAAATCTCCCCAGCAGAAGCGGATACTTTTGCAACGCCAACAATAGAAGCAGATGCCTCTATTAGCTTACCGCCAAGAGCGGATAATGGCGCGGATGATACAGGGGTAAACGCTAGCATTATGTTCCCCTATTAATTAGGTTCCACTGGCCATTGTACATCCCAAGGGAATCCTTGCTGCAAAGTAATATCACGAAGCGCTTGACGATAAGTAGCCCAAGCCGCCCTGTCTACTGGAGCATCAAGAACTTGAGTCCAATCAGACGCAGAAAGCTTTTCGTTGCGTTTATTGCGAATAGATTTAGATTGTGCTTCTGTATCAGCATCAAGTTCTTCTTGCGTCTTGTTGCGAATAGTCCAAGCAGTTTCCCAGCGATTACGTTCTACACTATATGCACATCCATTTTGAGCAGCAACTTGAGTGCGCGAGTCAATCTCTGGTGATCCAGTTACGACAACTCGGACAAAGTTAAACCGATCCAAAATATCATCTGTAAGATTTGCGGGGAACGACGTATTAGGATTGTCGTTATACAAATCTTCAAGCAGGTAAGGATATTTAACCACCTGCCCGTTTATTACTTTTGCGTACATTCTTTACTCCTTATGCGGGTTTGATGGTTAGGAGGATGCCAGAGGACGTGCCTCCTGTGCCAGATGACGTAAAAGAACGCGTTCCCGTTGCTCCAGCAATTACGTATTCATCAGCCACAGCGTAAGATGGCGCGTTCACATCGCTGTCGGTTACCCTCGTCGTCATACTGCTTGGAGGGGTAATTGTATAGCTTGCGTTAGCTCGTAGGTTACACCCGATTAACATACTAAATGCTGCTGCTGCAGTGGGGCCGGTCGGCGTGCTAGTATTTGTTGTAGTCGTAATAGCTCCTATCGCATCGTATGCCGCATTTCGATAAGTGAATATAGACCCTGCACAATTTAAAGTGGCACTACTTGTAAACGTGTAAGAAGACCCTTCAGATGATCCAGCAACTTTGTACGCAATTCGTAGGTTTGGTGACGCGCCTTGATCTACTATTTCTGTCCATCCTGTGTCACCAGTCCAAGTGGCCGCTCCGTTACTTGTCCCCATTATTGCTATCATTAAGTCGCCTGCCTGAGTGCCAGTCGGCTTATTTATAACTAGAGAGGTTCCTGCTGCTGTATTTTGCGTACTGGCACTAGCAATAAATGTAGGTTTTGTACCAGAGTAAACAGGGCGAAGAGCTAATGTCACTGCGGCCCATGAGTAAGCCAATGAGTCTGTATCGCTAAATGTAAAAGCAGCAGGGTCAAATGCGCCACTTGTCCATACTTTGTAGCCAACGCCTACTACAGCGTCGCTAGTAACGTTTGCACTGCCAGCAGATATAAAGCCCGTTAAATCAGAACTTGAATACGTATTAGTAGCCGCAGCATAAGCCCCTGCACCACCAGCAACAATTACAGCCCCTGCTGTGCTAGGAGTAATTGCAGGAGGATTACATAAAACGCTATTAATGCCTGTGGCAGTTACTGCTGCAACATCAAGTGGTAACGTTGTATCTACGTTTCTCCATACTTGAATAGCTATAGCTCCACCAGAAGTAGATGCACCAGTTGCGCTTACTGTTACTGTTGTGTCTGGGGTTCCACCCATTACTTTGTAAGCAACAACCAAATTAGCATCTTGGCTATCGGCGGAATATAAATCAGCAACTTCAACATAGCCAGTTACAACTAAATCTAGATCAATGCCATTATTAACTGAGTAATAAACGATGACAAGATCATCAGCGGATGCAGACGATGCAATGCCACCTGTTAAATTGCCGCCGAATGTAATTGTTTGGCTAGATGTTCCAGACGTTACGCCAACAGCATACCCACCAACATAGGTAATAGTAGCGGCCGCAGCACCACTAGACGTAGTAGCAAACCTAGAGAGCATGCTCATCGAACGAATTTCCCGTAAATAGTTGTTCCAGCGTTACGAGTCCAAAGGATGAAGAAGTCTGTGCCGCTAGACTGAAGCGTTACGCCGTTACTACCAAACGTTGTAGTCGTTGTGCCGTCAGATTTAACCCAGTTAATCGTTGGCCATGTAATCGTGCCAGCAGCTCCAAGGTTAACTGCCTCAACAAACAACTCACCTAATGCTCCGCTAGGTGGCCAGTTCGTAATTGAGAGCGTAGGACTGCTAGATGCAGTCGGCGCCCATCGTTGAACTGAGCCGTTAACGTAGTTAAGCGCCGCAGTAGAGCCGCTATCAAAGTAATCCCAGCCCGTATCCTGCAGCATTACGCGAGTAAGCAAACCATCGCCACCAGTGGTGTCGCCAGAAAGCACACCTGCTGTAATCGTCTTGTTTGTTAGTGTTTCAGTGCCAGCAAGAGTAGCGAAGTCTGCATCGGTAACAGCCGTATTAAACTGCGCAATCGTCCCTGAGACAGTGTTTGAGCCAAGTGCAATAGTCTTGTTCGTAAGCGTCTGTGTATCAGACGTACCTACTACAGTACCTGTAGGAAGCGCCTTGCCACTGTCCTGAATGATTTTTCCTGTAGTTCCATTAAATGTAGCAACGTTACTAGCCGTAGAAGAAGCTGGGCCAGTTACATCACCAACAGAAACGTTACCTGAGCCAAGCAGAGAATTGCTATTAACCGTCTTAATGTTTGTGCCAGAAACTAGCGTTTCCTGTACTGCAACGTTTCCAGAACCAAGCAGAGACGTACTATTAACTGTCTTGATTGACGTACCAGACACAAGTGTTGGTTGCACACCGGTTAGTGTGTTATCCGCATATGTGATGGTTTTGCCTGTTAGCGTCTGGGTGTCGGTAGTGCCAACAACAGCGCCAGATGGGATAGCTTTCTGCGCAACAGTACCGTCAATGTTGCCAGATGCATTAGACAGCACAAATGACGAAGCAGCAATACCAGACACCGTGTTATCGTCTACGCTAATAGTCTTACCAGTTAGCGTTTGTGTGTCTGTTGTACCAACAACCGTCCCGCTAGGAGCGGTTTTACCTGCCCAAGTAGTCAGGTCAGCGTCATAAGCTTGAACGTCAGTACCAATCTTCAGGCCAACAACGTCACCGTTAGCATCTTTGTAAACAGCCTTATCAGCGATGTATGTAACAAAAACATCCTTTGTACCAGCGCCAAAGTTAACTGCTGTATTACTGTTAGAAGACTTTAGAACAGTAGTTCTGGCCAGCGTACCAGTGCCAACAGTACCAATACCAACTTCCCAAGCGGAATCTAGGGTAATGGCATAGTAACAAGTATTCCCGCTGCCAATCGCGCTAGCAAACGTCTGATAACCAGTCGCAGCGCCGTCCAATGTAAAAGTGCCAGTGCCGGTAGTGGTGGACGTTTCCTTTACGCGGTCAGCAATAACGAGAGCCATACGTTACTCCAAGGTGACGGAAAGGTTGCCAGTCTGAATCGAGAAAATATCGCCAGAAGATACAGTTTTGGAAACATCAAGAGCCGAGTGATACAGCAAGTTACCGCTAGTTTGCGCATCCATTAGGCCAATATGCGTAACCGTACCCCATGAGCCAGTAGCCGTAGGGAATGTCACAGCGCCGCTATTGGTAGTTACTCCGTTAGATGGAGAGCCGAACGTTACTGCGGTACGCTGATACGAACCACCGGTTACTTCAGTGCCAGTATTGGCATCCGTAGGGTCGGTAGTAAACAGCGCAACATAAACGTTAGCTGGGCTTGTGTAGGTAGTTGCTCGAAGAGTCGCATTAATAATCGCGTTTTCGAGATAATTCGACATTTCTGCCATGATTCACCTCAATTAAAAGTCATAGACATAGGTTGACCACTGTACTCGCTTCCTTGATCTGCATTACTAATCGCCGTTACTGCGCGTTCGTACAATGCGCCCCAAGTCTGCAACCTTGCATCGTTCATCAAATACGGCTCCGCCTCACCCAAAGACGCATAAAGCAATGCATCTGGGCAGTTTGCTAGCCATACGTTACTAGGATTATTAACGCTTAGTGGATCTGGCTTTGCATAATAAAGCATTTGCAAAGTATATTCCGCGTCAGGGATAGGGGCAAGCTGCATTTCTGCAGCCAAAATTGTGTAATTGACGGGTTTCCCGGCTTCTTTTACCCTAGCTTTGCGGTAAAAGTTATTTGGAGCCATATAGGTAAGCCCACTAATCGGATTTGTATCAAGATGAATATCCCTCATCTCAATAAAATCAGTAGGAAGACCCACCGTATTATCATCTGGCGTAGTAACTGCAGTAGAGACAGAAAGCAATTGCCTAATACGAAGATCGCGGCCTAAACGTTGCTCTGCAAGACGAATAAAATCAGGAATAACGCTGTTTAGATCGCTTCTGGCCAGATATTGAGCGATAGTCGTCTGTAACTCTGAATATGTGCTTAGTGCCATATCATTCCTCTAGCTGTTCAAAGTCTTTCCAGCCGTATTCGTAAGTGCCAATGTGTCTAATGTGCATTGATAGCTCATGGTCTACAAATGTTGCATAACCATTATCGCTAGCTTTTACGCAGAAATGCACATCTTCACCGCATACACCAGTTGGCCCCCATCCAGCATCAAACCAAGGACGAGGAACGTTATCAAACACTTCGCGCCTAATCAGGACAGCGCCAAAACCAACTGCCGTTACTTCTTCAATGCCTTGCTTGCCACGAGAATCAACGTTTTCCCACTTAAAAATCGTCTTTTCTCCCTCCTGCCGCTTTGTGAGCAGCTTCGTTGTTGACATTACAGGCTTACGTCTTGTCGTAGCATTAACGCCAACAATCGGGACTTCTCTGCTTAGCAAAATATCAATAATGTCAGGCGGGAAACGCATGTCTGAATCAATAAACAGAACAGCGTCACAGCCTTCCTTTAGAGCAACCTCCACCAGCTTTTCACGCTGATCGAAAATTAGCGTTCCCGGCATCGTATACAGGTTTAACCCGTTACTCTTGTCCTTGCATCGGGTAGAGGCATCGTGCGCCGTCATCCTTGCAAAGTCAAAAGCAAACCCTGTATGCACCTCATCCCGGCATGGGACGCAAACACCAATCCTCATATTGTTCCCCTATACGTTTTCCAGACTGCGTTTTCAGGATCGTTCAACCACTTAGCAAATCCAACATCGTCAACCACGTGGAAGCCTCGCATAATCCCCTTTTGGTTTAGTACATCTATAACCGTAAACGGGATTCTTGCTACGTGGTGAAGTTCGTTAAGGTTGCCAGTTCTTTGCTTATCGAAATCTAGTTGCGCTTTATTAGCTTCAACGATTTCAGAAACATCCTGTTTAGTTTCAATGATTAAATTACCATCATTGTCCGCATGTACTGTCTGAGTCCGTATAGGTTTGCTCATTTATTCCTCATTGAATTAGCCCCCACCGTTAGGCAGGGGCTATTTACTACTTACAGCGACATATCAAGGTCAGCAATGATACCGTGAGCAGCCTCGTTCTTAACTTCCAGCGTGACTTCTGCAAGAATCTGAGTGCGCTCCGAGTCGCCAACCTTTGCCAGTTCATTCGTCATGAACGGACGCAGATAAGCCAGTGCTGCGTACTCAGGATCCAGCACCAGAGCATCACGGCTACGCATAAAGCGGTTAGGAACCACGCTCATCGTGCCAAAGTCCGACATATAAACATCAGCAGCGCCAATGATCGTAGTCGGCTTGTTCGACGGGGCTTGGAAACGCTGTGCTGCGATACCAGCAAAGGTCGAAACCTTTTGCTTACCAGCCGAGCCAACCATCAGAATCTTAGGCGAACCACCCGACTGGAACACTTCAGCCACAACGGTCTTCAGCAGGGCTTCAGTGAAGGTACGCTGAGTACCATCAGTACGAGTCGAAACGCCGATGGTTGCCGGATCCGAGCCACCCGAACCAACGTCCGAGTTGGTCTTAATCCACGACAGCAGCGAACCCATCTGACGAGCGATGGTAGTCGTGCCAGCGTTACGGCCTTGGTTCGACAGCAGAATGGTTTCCAGATCGCGCTTCAGTTCAGCCGAAGCTTTAGCCAGTTGGTAAGCCTTTTCCGACTTACGGCCAGCCTTGTTCACTGCATCCAGAGTGCCAGAAACACGGATTGTTTTCTGAATAATCTGAGTGTAGTTACCAAGACGAACGGTAGGAGCTAGCGTAGCCGAAGTAGCGTCTGCGCCTTCAACAGCAGCGTTAGCGGTCGTAGCTGCAGCCAGCGAGTCAGTCTGCCACTCATGGTAAACAGCAGTTGCTTTCGTCTTGCCAACAGACGACATAAACGGGGTTTCGGTCGGAGAAATGTTATAGATAACATCGCTCAGGTCTTCACGCTGGCCAATCGCGGTATGGGCGGTAAACGTAGTCATAATTTTTTCCTTTACAAGAATCGTTCAAACACTGCAGCGGCATCTGCAACTCGTCCAGAGTTCTTAGCCCTCTGCTTTAGCTTTTTCACTTCATCGCCTTGTGCATCCGCTGGGCGCGATACGCCGGATTTGATAATCTTTGGCGCTTCAGCTACCCGCTTCGTAATGCCCGGCTTTGCAGATTGAAGCTTGTCGTACTGCGCTGCCTTCCAAAGCGTCAAAACATGTCGTGAGTCATAAACAGCAGACAACTCCTCGTCAGTGTATCCAGAACGTGCAGCAAACTCTCGAATCTCCCTGCGCAATGCTTCACCCTGTTTGGGATCTGCATACGCTGGCAGGACTTCTTTAAGCTTCTCTGCCTCTGCTTGGACACGCTGCGCAAGATATTGCTGTTGCTCTTGTTCCTGCATTTGCGCAATTTTCATGCGCTCTTCGCGGACTTGAGCTAGCTGTTTCTCACGTTGAGACATTTCAGCTACCTTAACAGCGTACCCAATCGGGTCATGCTCTTTCAGGTAACTCAGGTCTTCCTCTTGCTGCGGTTGATTGAGAATTTGCTCAATTACTTGCAGCCGTTGGGCGTACTGGTCTCGTAAATACTTAGCCTCTTCGATACGCTGGCGTTCTGCTTCAATCGCCTTGCGCTCTTCAGCTACTGCTTGCGATTTCTTCGTGTAATCAGTGCCAAGCTGATAACTCTTAATGAGTTCGTCAAGCGTCACCTCGCGTTCTTCGCCAGCGGCTTTTACGCGGTATCGCGGTTGCTCTTCTTCCTCACCGTCATCTTCTTGTTCTACCTCTGATTCGTCCGATTCCTCGTATTCATCAGATTCGGCCTCGCTATCGTTGGACTCTGCACGATTTTCTGGTTGTTCCTGTTCGGAGCCAGAATCATCGTCCATTAATCCCAAAATAGCGCTAGCTGCACCGTTAACGTCTAACTCCGCATTCCCTTCCGGGGTCATGTCTTGAGTATCGCTCATTGTTTAGTTTCCTTAATTATATCGGGGAACTGCCCGACTCAGTTAAAAAACCTTTAGCCGTTTTTCATTAATAGTTTTCTCAGAAGCCATTCCCTCAATATGCTCCTGAATACTATCCAATACTCTAAGGCGCACATAAGCAATTTCACGAATGTCCAAATCTGGGTAATCACTCATTAGTATTTTATTAAGTTCAACTCCACGCAGATTTTCCATCATTTCCTGAAAATAATCATCACGCAGAAGATTAATAGCCCATTGAGATTTATCCATTTAGTTTCCTAAAAGACCTACAGGCATACGTAACTCAGTAGGAGTTGCAAAAGGATTCATTCCTTTAGATTGACGATAATTTGCCCAAATATTTGCTTTATCAATTATTTCAGGAGTTGGATCGTTTCCTTTTAACAAATATTCAACTTCATCTTTTGATAACGTCGGCACAAGAGACGGGAAATTAATTCCTTGGTCATCAGTCATTGATATTTCTGTAGCAAAATTACCTTCAATTGTAGGAAGTAGCCCAAAATAACCCTTTCCCTTCATTGAAAGTTGAGCAGATGGAGATTCCTCGTATCTTGCTCCATAATTAACAATTCCTTGCTTTATTATTTCATCTAATAGACCGTTCATTACACACCCTTAGTTAGATTGCCAAGCTCTTTAATAGCCTTCAATACAATATCTGCCTGACGGTTACGGCTTTCTTCATCAGCAAGATCCATTGCAAGAATAGCCTGAAGTTGCTTAACTGCCAATTCTGCCTCTTTAATCTTCATATCTGCTTGGTCACGCTGATTACGCATCTGAAGCTCGATACCTTTACGGGTAAACTCAGCCTCAAGGTTTTGGCGCTCAAGGTCAATCTTTGCAGAATCAATCTGGCGCTTGGCTTCAGTCTTCTCTCGCTCAACCTGTGCCAGCATCTTTGCCACTTCAGCTTGCATATCTGGCGGCGGCTCTTTAGGCTGGGCTAGTTGCGCCTCAATCTCTGGCGTAATCTCATTCATGAATACACCAGCATCTTTAAACCCTGCTGCCTCAATCAGACGAGCCATAGAGTCTCGGTATTGACGCACAGAAACTAGAGGGTTAGACGGGCCATAGGACTGAAGAATCTGTTCCTGCTTGGCGATAATCATCTGCAGCATTGCAAGCTTTTGCTCACGGTCTCCAGAGCCAAGGCCAACGTTAATAGAAACATCGTACTGGTTAGACCAAGTACGCGGGTCGAACTCAACGAACTTCCCGCGCATACGAACCAGCTTCGGCTTGTCTTGATACTTGCCCAGCAGATGCAGAATGCCCTTAAACAGAGACTTAACACCAGTCTCAGCAAACACACGAGCAATCAACTCCAGCTTGCCGGAGTTAGACTTCATCATGGCTGCTACAGCCGTTGCGCTAACGTTATTCAGAACGTCAGGGTCTAGCCCTTGTTGCGCATCGTTAACTCCAGTGCGTTTTGCTTGTACGCCGTCAAGATATTCCAGCATCGGGAATGCTTGGCCAGTGACAGCTGGAACCTGAATAGGAACCATCGCATTAGCGTTTTTCATGCGGATAACGCCACCCGGGGTAGCATTCAACATGTCATCAATGTTTACCTGACCGTCTACAACGCCAACACGGGCGTTATTCGTTAGGTACAGGTTATCCAGCATCTGACGGGTAACAGTGGACTTGATAAGCTGAATGTCCATTGTGCGGTCAGCAAGCGACTGGCCAAAGAACTTGTGCGGTATTGGGATAGGGCAAATAGCATGGAACGGCACATAATCGCACTCGTCATCCTCTAGGATCTCAGATCCAGCGTAGACAATGCGGCGAAGCTCTGCAATACCGTCATCATTCTCATCAATGTATATGTAGCACTCGTATACCTCTACAGTCTGCATTGACTCATCAAGGCTAGTATTCTCGTCAGGCTGTTCGCCTTGAGAGAAACGAGCTACACGCTCTGGCGTAAATTGCAGATCATCATATGTTGGCAATCCGTCAATTACTTTAGCATCGTAGCCAAGAGCAATAAGCTCAGAGCGAGTCATCAGGCGGCGATGTGCCACAAAGTTAGAATCTGCTACGCTTCTAGCGGACTTACTAATTAGAAACTCTTCTGGCGGTACGTTTTCAATCTTCACGCACCCGTATTTCTTAACCTTACGTACTTTAACCTCGTAGGTGGGTACTTGAATTGGCATACCCATTTGGTCAACGCCAGCGTCAACAAACTCAACTTCTTGCTCTACAACCTCAAGCTCTCCATCAGACAGCAGCATTGCTAGCTCATCTTCTGACAGATTCTTGTATTTCTCTACGTTAACGTCTTCTTTCTTTTCCCAATAGGCTTTGACAACGCCAACCTTCTGCAACAGCGCATCTTTAAACCAGTTATGGAGAATTAAAAGGCCGTCATTTTCACGGTAAAAGACCCAGTTGCAATAGTCTGTCGCTTGCTTTGCAGACTCTTCGTCACCCGGGGATTGCGGCTCGAAGTAAACAATATCCTCAGTCGTAGTAAATACGCGAATAAGCTGCGGCAGTGCGCCGTCAATGGCCTCCGCTACCTCTCCAGTAACAATCTGGCTACGTCCTTCAATCTCGTTACCGTAAGGATTGCGCAAGTAATAATCAAGAGCCTTACGACGAGCCTCAGTAGTTTCTGTCTCAATATAGCCAATGGCATTATCTATCTCGTTATCTAGAATGCCTTTAATTTTTCCTGAATCCATAGCTTGCCCTTTAATGGCTAATTTTTGCCATTATACAATCCAATTTGTCTTAATAGGCAAAGTTGATTGCCACGAACTATCCGTTTCGTCAAGACCTATCGCCAAATACCTAAAAGCGTCTGAATAATGGCTAGACCAGTCATGCAATGGTTTATCGTAGAAAACACCTCTGCGCTCTTCAAACTCCCGGCGATAGTTACGCAGCGCGTTAATACCGTTCTTTGTCCGGGTATGGAACCAGCAACGTGGAAGCAGTCGCCTTACCGCTTGTATCCCATCGGCTACACTTAGCCTTGGGCAAACGGTAATATCCAATCCAGCATCCATTAATACCTCTTTACGGCTGCGGCCAGTGCCAAGCTCCCTAACCTCTACGTCATGAGGCAAGATCTGGTTGTAAGTCTGGTACTTGTTTTCACGCAACCAACTGACGTACCAATCTAGGCCAACGCCGTGATTCTCTACACAATCAACGATCCTTACTTCCTTGCCAGTAATTTGTGCCACCCATAGTGCAGTGCTATCGCCCATCCCAAGATCCCATGCAACAAAGCTACGGCACAGGTCATCAATAGGAAAGTCAGTAATATGGCCAAGACTTTCAATATCGTTAATAAGCTTGCCATAGTAGCTACCCTCAACGGCTGCATTAAATGAGCATTCGAACTCTTGGTTGTACTTATCCTCGCCCATCTCAAGCTGCGCGGCCTTTAGCTCTGCCTCTGGCAATACTCCAGTTTCTGAGGCTTTGAACTCAAGCAGCGCCCAATCTGGCGACTCTTCAGCCCTATCTCGCAGCTCTTTGAAATGGTTGTTGCCCTTTGGCGTACCAATGAACAAGGCCCAACCTAGCCGGTCAGCCAGCGCAGGACGAATAATCTCGTTCCAAATCTTAGGGTTTTGGTCTCCAACCTCGTCAATCACCACGCCGTCAAAGTACTGTCCACGTAGAGAATCCGGGTTATCTGAGCCGTAAAGGGATATGCGCCTACCCCAGAAGTCCACCC
>JACCDP010487484.1_pt1 | contig 37465 bp, 57 predicted proteins | sample 7445841 | NCBI WGS metagenome assembly JACCDP01 (sample SAMN15323441, study PRJNA562643) | freshwater metagenome | isolation source: river surface water | place: USA:Blue River Watershed | collected 2017-08-17 | reverse complement strand
CCTGCAAAGATTCGCAGAGTCGCGGGCGCTTTAGCCGCCGCTGGCATTGCCGGTTGCGGTTTTGCCTATTTACGCGATAACTTAAGCCTGGCGATTACGCTCTTAAGCCTCGCGGTCGGTGGGTCTTTCATTGCAAAGCTTTTTACGGACAAGCCATGAGAAGAGATAGATTTAATATAGCAATTTACCGAGGTGAGACTTTCTCACTTGCCGTGGAATTGAAAGACGCGGACGGCGCGGCTATTAGCTTGGTCAATGCGACTTTGACCGCTCAATGCAGAGTAAAGGCTACGAATGCGACGCTCTTTACTTTTAATACCACAATAACATCCCCTGCAAGCGATGGCAAGTTTTCAATATCCTTGCCGGGAGCTACAAGCCTTGCACTCACTCCGCAAAAGGGGCTAGTTTATGACGTGAAAATATCTTGGCTTGGTGGTGATACAAAGTATTGGCTTGGTGGTGATTTGGATATTATCGATACGGTGACTTCATGAGTACAAACAATGTAGTCATTACGGCGCTTCCTGAAGTTGTCCGAGTTTCAGTTGGTGCTACAATCAACTCAGGCGCGGCTGTTTACATCTGGAATGAAACACCGACGGGCACTATCAACGGCTCAAATGCGACTTTCACATCATTGCAGAACTTTGTCCCAAACTCTTTGCAAGTCTTCATTAATGGCGTATTGCAAGTGCTTACAAACGATTATACGACAAGCGGCTCAACGACAATAACTTTGAATGTTTCGCCTGTCGTTGGTGATGTTATACGAATACATTACAAATTAGGATAATACGATGGCTGAAACTACAATAGCAGGCCGCCAGATACGCGATGGAGCTATAACCAACGCGAAAGTAGCTGCGGGCGCTGCAATAGATTCGAGTAAATTAGCGGACGGTGCAAACTTTGTCAAGAAGGATGGGAGCGTAGCGTTTACGGGTGCTCAGTCAATGGGTAACAACAAGCTTACTACCCTTGCGACTCCGACAGACTCAGGCGATGCTGCAACTAAGGGCTATGTAGACGGATTACTTGCTGAATTACCAAGCGCTTACAAATATCGCACCGTAAAGGCTGCTACAACGGCTAATATCAATCTTAGCAATCCCGGTACGGATTCCTTTGATGTCGTAACCTTATCCAATGGCGATAAACTTTTAGTCAAAGACCAAAGCACACAAAGCCAAAACGGTATCTATGTATTCAATGGCTCTTCGAGCGCTTTAACTCGCAGTAGTGATTCCGACGCATGGGATGAGCTTGTAGGTTCTCTTGTTTATGTCGATCAAGGTTCTACTCAAGGCGAATATAGATACTATTGCACTTCGAATAGTGGCGGTACTTTAGGCTCTACAGCGGTTGTATATGTACGCGATTTAAGCGGTACTTTGACTAATAGCAACTTCGTATTTGAAGAAACTCCGAGCGGTACTATAGATGGCTCAAATACGGCTTTCACTTTGGCATACACTCCAACTGCAGGTACTTTGCGCTTGCACTTGAATGGAATGAGACTAAAGTCAGGCGCTGGGAATGATTACACGATTTCAACGAATACAATCACGATGGCTACAGCTCCAATTAGTGGAGATGTTTTAATTGCTGATTATTTGAAGTGATAAGAGATGCCAACAACAAAACTAAATAATGCTCAATTACCCGATGCCATTGCAAGCAAGACAATCGGCACTAGCAATACAATCAATACGAATCTTACCAAGCTCACTATAGCAGGCGGGTCAAATGGTCAAGTATTAAGCACTAATGGTAGTGGTACTTTGTCTTGGATCACTGCAAGTGGTGGAGCTTCAGATGCTTACGACTTTGGGACTTTCGCAGCCCCTGCAGATTTTACACTAGATATGGGAACATACTAAAATGGCTTTGAAATTAAGACGCGGTACGAGCACTAATCGTACAAGTATCACTCCTGCAGAAGGAGAGCCTATATTTACAACCGATACCAAGAAACTATATCTCGGTGATGGTTCGACTGCAGGCGGTGTAGAAATTGGCGGAGTTGCTGATGGAGACAAAGGCGATATTACCGTAAGTGGTAGTGGAGCTACTTGGACTGTAGACAATGACGCGGTCACTTACGCAAAGATGCAAAATGTATCAGCCGCTTCAAAACTTTTAGGCCGTGGTGACTCAGGTTCAGGCGATGTGCAAGAGATTACACTCGGCACGGGCCTCACAATGACTGGCACTACTTTGGCTGCTAGTGGTGGTGGTAGCGCTCCTCAAGTGCAAGTAGATACTTTTACAAGTTCAGGTACATGGACTAAGCCAGCATGGGCAAAAAAAGTAAGTATTTATTGTTTGTCAGGTGGTTCGGGTGGTGGTTCTGGCCGTCGAGGCGCAACAACAACTGCAAGAGGCGGCGGTGGTGGTGGTGCTGGAAATACTTATAGTGTTTTATTTGCTCAAGCTTCAGACCTAACAAGTACAGTATCAGTAACAGTAGGAGCAGGAGGAACTGGTGGTGCAAGTATTACTGCTGATAGCACCAATGGTAATAGCGGTGGTACTAGTGGTGCATCATCATTTGGGTCATATATTGCTACTGTACCATTGCCAGGCGCAGGAGGAGGTACAACTTCAGGAGGTGATGGTGCGTCGGCAAACAGTTCAAATATCGGATTGTTAGGTGGTAGCGAGATAATAGGCAGATCTGGTTTTACGGGAGCGGGTACAAATAGGACAAATAGCTTAACTGCCTTTGGATCATTAAGTGCTATAGGTGGAGCTGGACAATCAGCAAACATAACAACTACGGCCGTTGGTGCAGAACATAAGCCTACAAATTATGTAAGTTGTTTTCCTAGTATTACTTATGGTACAGCAGGAACTGATGGTGGTAATGGTGGTAATGGCTCTAATAATGTATTTGGATATGTTTACATTGGAACTTCAGGCGGTAGTGGATCATATAAAACAGGTCAAGCAACAGGCGCTGGTGGGAATGGTGGATATGGTGCTGGTGGCGGTGGTGGTGCTGCTTCTGATAATGGTTTTGCTAGCGGTGCTGGTGGTAATGGTGGCGGTGGTTTAGTAATCGTTGTAACTGAAGGATAAACACATGAGATATGCAGTAATAAATACAACTACAAACGAAATTGAAAATATAATTATTTGGGACGGTCACTCTCTTATTGAGCTTCCCGATGGTTGCAATGCAGTGCCTTGTACTGAAGAGCATGAAGCTGGGTGGAATTCCAAATTTCAAGCACCCGAGCAAACAGAACTTAATGCAGAGCAACAATTATTGCAGGCTCTTTTAGAAAAATACGGGATTCCTACCAAGTGAGTCAATACAGACCGCGCTTAAACGATCAGGAATACGCTGCTATTCTGAATTACAGACAAGGCAAGCGGTTTGATCCAGATGCAATCCAAGTAGAAGAGCCGAGCAGAGTTCCTGACTGGCTTAACACGATGGAAGACGGACGCGAGGAGGTCTTACCGACACTTCGCATCCAAGGCAAGACAGCGGTCTTCAGTGATATTCACTTAGGTATCCATGACAAAGCGGCGCTTATTGCAGCGATTCAATATGCAAAGCAGGATAGAGTCGAGAATATCATTCTCAATGGCGATATCTTAGACGCGGCTCAAATCTCAGGATATCCAAAGCATCCAGACGCGCCAAAGTTCCTGAATGAATTGGAACTTACCAAGCAGTTTTTAGATGGCTTGCGGTCCGAGTTCAAAGAGCAAACAATCTACTTTAAGCTCGGCAATCATGAGGATAGATTGCAACGGTATTTGATGGCAAAAGCCGACGCGGTTGCAGAGCTGATACATTACCGCCAATTGCTAAAACTTGATGAGATGGATATTCGCTTTGTCGAATCTACGCAATTTATGAGAATAGAAAATACATACATAGTGCATGGTCACGAGATGAAAGTCTCAGGCGGCGTAAATCCCGCCCGCGCTTTGATACTCAAAGCGGCGGCGAATGTCGTAATGGGTCATGTGCATCGGACTTCATTCAGTTCAATCAAGAGCTTGGATGGTAAGTTTTACAAGGCATATACAACGGGCTGTTTATGCAAGCTGAAACAAAACTATATGCCTCACTCAAATAGCAATCACGGTTTTGCAATCATTCAAGAGAATGGTATGGTAGATAATCTCTTTATTGAGAATGGAGTAGTGCAATGAGATTCAATGATGTACTAAATGCAATGATAATACTTGCAGTCTTGCTTATTATTGGCTTTGTTTCGGGGCTTCACGTAGGCCGTACGAGCGCAAAGCGCGTAACTGATACAATTACTCAAGTGCAGCTTATTGAACGCCCTGTAACGATTAGAGACTCAGTACATACGAAGTCGGTGACTATCAAGACTAAGGACACGATCTACTTTCTTGATAAGCCCGTAATTATTCCTTGCGGAGATACTGCATTTGTAGCTCAAAGCGACTCGGTAATTACTGCAACTCGCGATACAATCAATATGGCTTTTGCCTATGCAAATCGCAAAGGGCATTTTTCACTTGTTTACCGCCCGCGCCCTGACTCAATTAAGGTAATTACTTTGCCGACTGAAGTTCGTACGGAAAGCAACTGGGGATGGGTCGTAGGTGCTCTTGGTGTTGGATTAGGTTTGGGAGTTTATTATGGCAGGCGCTGATAACCTCAAAGGACATAGCTTTAGAGACAAGCCCGAGCGTATCAATCGAAATGGTAGGCCAAAGGGTTCGATAACCTATGTCAAAGACCTTGCAATGATGGCGGCGCAAGAGCTATCAAAGCCCGGCAAAACAAAGGAAACAGTAGCGGCTGAAATTATCGATATGCTGATTCATAAAAAGATCTTGCTCAAAGAAGATATAACAGCCATGAAGCTATTAATGGAGTTACTGACTCACTTGAATAATCAAGTAGCAGATAAAGGCAAAATGATAATAGAGTGGGGTTCACAAAATGGACACAGTGATCAGGATAAAACCGCATGACAAACAGCTTGAGATACTTCGGAATAGGAAGCGCTTTAATGTTGTTCGGTGCGGTCGTCGCTTTGGTAAGTCTTATCTGGCTTTTGCTTTGGCCCTTGAGAAAATGCTGGAAATTGATGGCTCGTATGTTCTCTATACCGCGCCCTCATACACCGAGCTCTCAGGAAGAGAAACCGAAGCACAAAATTTCTTTGCACCGCTTGGCGCAACTTACAAACAAGGCCAGATTAAACTAGGCCGCAGTACATTGGTTTTGCAAGGTATTTACCGAGCGGATGGACTCCGAGGTAATAAGTTTCATAGAGTTATTTGCGATGAGTGGGCACATTGCCCGAATGCTGAAGACGATTGGAACTTTGTGCTTAGTCCGATGCTCGCAGATTATGAAGGAGATGCGTATTTCTTTTCAACGCCAAAAGGGAAAAATCACTTTTGGCAATTAGATCAGCTCTCCGAGACGATGTCAGACTGGCAATCATTCCACTACTCGACATACGACGGCGGGCAAATCAAGATAAGCGAAGTTGATAGACAAAAAGAGTTACTACCGAGCTTAGTTTTTGCGCAAGAGTTTCTTGCAGAATATGTCGATAGATCGGCGGCTAAGATTAAACGCGAATGGCTACGCACTACAAACGGCCAAGAATGCACGGCGTATTACATCGGAGTGGATTTGGCAATTAGCCAAAAAGAGACTGCAGACTATACGGCAATTGTGGTAATAGGCACGACAAAAGATGGTGAGGTAGTTGTAGTTGAAGCCGATCATTTTAGAGCGCAGTTCCAAGAGATAGGGCGCAAGATCATGTCAGCCGAGCAAAGATGGAATGCAAGAGTAGTTGCAGTCGAATCAAATCAGGCGCAAGCTTGGATGGTTCAGGAGCTGAAAAGAAATACTAAAATGAATGTAGTCGGAGTGAGAGCGGATAGAGACAAGGTAATACGCTTTCAGCCTGTAGAGGCACGATATGAGCAAGGCCTTGTATATCATGTCCCTCATATCAATCCGGAATTTACCGAGGAGCTGCTAAGTTTTACAGGCACTCCGCAAGACAAGCATGATGACTTTATTGACGCGTTGGGTTATGCCTTCAACGCTATTCGCAAAACTCCCCAGATATATGTATGAGTCTACTTGACCAACTTAGAGATAGAATCGCGAGCGCAGTTGCACCGCGAAGAAACGACAGACCGTATATTCGGTCGGGTGGCTCTCGCAATATCGGTGCGACTCAAGTCGGTAATGAGTTAAGCGCTTCGCTTCGAGGGACTGTTTTCGCTTGCTTGCAGCATAGAGCGAATGCTTTGAGTGGTATCAAGTTCGATGCATACAAAGAGCAAAACTGGGAAAAGGAAGAACTCGGTCGCGGTCATTGGACTAACGAACTACTCTCAAATCCTAATCCATATTTCACACGCTCGCAAGTTTTCGGATATATTGAAAACTGGTTATCTATTAATGGCAATGCGTTTATATGGACTCCGACAAACGGCTACCGCGTGCCTTTGCAGATGTGGGTACTAAATCCGACAAGAATGCGAGTAATCAAAGGGGAAAATAACTTTATTGATGGGTATGTCTATCAATCCGCGCAAGAGGGCAATATAGCAATTCCTGAAAAGGAGATTATTCACCTTGCAAAGCTCCACCCCGCCGCACGCCCTGAAGAAATTATCGGTATGAATATCTTTGGCGTTGGTCTTGTTTCAGCCGCTTTGGAATATGCGAATATAGACCGCGAAGTTAGTGCTTATCTTGCACGCCTCTTTGCTAATAATACAGTCCCGCCGCTTATTGCAAAGTTCCCCGAAAGGTTCGACCAAGACGAATGGCAAAAACTCAAAAGCGCTTGGAATGAAGAACTACCAGACTACAAGCTCCGCGCTTTGCTTGGTGGTGGGATGCAATTAGAATTACCACCGAAAGGCGAGCTTGCAGTGAGCTATGACGCGGTAAGCCGAGATACACGCGCTCAAATCGCTCAAGTCTTCGGCGTGCCTCCCGGTATGCTTGATGGATCATTCCAAAACAGAGCGACTGCAGAGGTTCAGTTTGCAATCTTTAGACAAAACACAATCGATCCCGAAGCGCTCTACATTGCTGAAGAGTTTACGCGTCATTTTAGACGCTGGGAAGAGGATGTCTTAATCGAAGCGCAACCATATGAATATGCAGATCCCGACGCTGATATGAGGCAAGAAGAGTTCGAGCTTAAGTGGGGAATCAAGACAATCAATGATGCAAGAGGCGAGCGTGGATACGATCCGATACCGAATGGAGATACGCCGCTTATTGCAGGCGGTTATGTCCCGCTTAACGTCGCCGTTAATCCCCCTCCCGCGCCTTTTGTGCCGCGAAATACAGAGACGCGAAGCCTAACAGCCAAGCGTGCTAAATTGCCTCTCATAACAGCCGATGCAAAGGACTTGTTTTGGAGAAACTTTGATGGGATAACAGAATCCAACGCTGGTGCTTTGGAAAATGTAGTTGAGATGATCATTGCGCAAATCAAAGAGCAAGTTTTTCAGCTTGCAGATGACGGCGTGTTGACCTTGGCTACGGTAGATGTATCGCCTGAAGAGCTTGCAAAGTATGATGCAATCATAGCAGAGGCTGCAAATCAAGTAGCTACCGAACTCTATGCGACTCTTGCAATCGAGGGCGGCGTGCCTCCGACTGCAGAGGTTATTGCCTTGGTCGAAGAGTCAAGCGCTCAAATCCGAGATTCTATCGGAGTTATCAAGCAAGAAGTCCAAGCGACTCTCACTGCAAATGCTGGTAAAGATAAAGACGAGTTATTCAAGATTTTGAATACCAAGTTCGACTCTTTGCAAACAAGCAGAGCGCGTGCAATTGCAAATACAACAAGCGCAAATGTAACAAGCGGAATGCAATACGCAGTCTATAAAGATGAAGGCTTCAAAATGGTATGGCTAACACAAAGAGATAACCGAGTAAGGCCTGCACACGCGGCCATGGAAGGCTCGACTCAAGGCGCGGATGGATATTTTACTGTAGTGACTGAAGTTCGAGACAAAGAAGGCAATATCATTGAGGTGAAAACCGAGAAAGCGAAGCGCCCGCTTGGTAGTGGACTAAGCGCTTCAAATGCAGTCAACTGCAGATGCCAATTATTCCCCGTGGAAGCCTAATGAGTTACAAGCCGACAAAAGGAATGCAAGAAGAAGCCGAGCGCGCTATCAGGTGGGTCGAAGAAGGCCGCGACGGTGGTACTCGCATAGGTAAAATCAGAGCGCGACAAATTGCACGCGGTGAGAATCTAAGCGAGGATACTGTTAAGCGTATGTATTCTTTTTTCTCAAGGCAAGAAGGCGTAAAAGATGCTGAAGGCTTCGAGCCTGGTGAGGATGGATACCCATCACCTGGACGCGTTGCATGGGGCTTGTGGGGTGGTGACCCTGGTTATAGTTGGTCAAAAAACATAGTAGAGCAATTAAAAAATAGAGGTTTTAATATGAATTTAATAACACGCGAGCTGAACCTACAACTTAGGGACGGCTACGAAATGGAGGAAGGCTACGAAGAGAAAGAGAATGATCTCTATACCTTCGTGGTATCAACTCCTGAAGTAGATCGCTATGGGACTATCATAGTTCCAAGCGGAATAGACTATACAGCATATCTAAATAATCCCATAGTCTTAGCTCAGCATGATTCGGACAAGTGGCCTATCGGTCGCTGTTTGGGTTTTGCAATGAATGGCGAAAACTTGGAAGCCACAATTCAAATTGAGTGTATTACCGAAGAAGGCAAGAAACTCAATAAGCTAATCAATGCAGGTTTTGTGAAAGCCGTATCAGTTGGTATCATTCCAAATGAATACGAAGAGCAAACAATCGACGGTCAAAAGGTAACTGTTTACACAAAGTCCGAGCTTGTAGAGTTTAGTGTCGTATCAGTTCCTGCAAATCGGCAAGCGTTGCTTAAGAAATCAATCAAGACTTTACTCCAAGATTCAATTCAAAAATACAAAAAGGAAAGTAGAATGTTAACCCCAGAGATCGAAGCCAAGATCAAAGACGAACTCTTACCTGCAATTAAGGAAGCGTTTGTCAGCGAGGTAATCAATCTCGGTTTCTCACCTGAAGAAGCCGAAGCATCAGTCAACGCTTTTATTACTGCAGGCGCTCCTCCTATGCTTGCAGTTTTGCAAGGCGAAGCAGAACCCGAAGTAGCCGAAGAGCCAGCCGCCGCCGAGCCCCCAGTCGAAGTGGTTGCAGAATCCATCGAGGCTAGTTTCGAGGTTCCTGAAACTCGCGTCGGAAAGAAAATTGCAGCTTCAACGCAAGCGCAAATCAATGAAGGTATGGATATGATTCAAAACGGCTACAAGATTATCAAATCTGCAGTAGCCGGCGAAGCAGGCCGTTCAATTACTTTGAATATGCCGAAGAAACTCAATACAGACGAATTACTCAATTTAATCTAAGGATATTGCATAATGGAAAACATTATCGTAACAAAAGACCAACTGAAAGAAGTTGTTGACCGCAAAGTAGCAGATCAACTTCGCACACAAAAGCCAACTAATAACAATGGCTTCGTATCAATCAAAGCAGATCATGATGCACGCCGCGATCAAGCTCGCGTCGTAGCTGATTACATTCTTGCAGTACACAAAGGACGCGATGGCGTTGCAGATGAAATCGCACGCAAGGCAAACGAAAAGTACATCACAAGAGCTGACTTTAATACAGGCACAGCATCTCAAGGTGGCGCGGCCGTTCCTCAGTTTTGGGTAGAAGAAATCATGTCTTTTGCAGACCAATTTGGATATGCAAGAGCACTTGCGAAAATCTATCCGATGCGTGGTAAGACTGAAAACTTGGTATCAAGCGGCGCGTTCACTGGCGCTGTAGTTGCCGAAGGTTCTGGTTTGACTTTGACTGACTCAACTAACTTCTTTACTGCAACTGCGATGACTGCTCGCAAGATTGTCGGTGGTGCGATTATCTCTGAAGAGCAACTTCAAGATGCAACCCCTGCATTCTTGGATTATGTAGTAAACGGTTTGGGCCGCGCTCTTGCTGAAACTGAAGACAAGCAGTTCTTCAATGGCAATGGTACAGCTCCAAACTTTACAGGACTTGCAACTTTGTCAGGAACTACAGTAATTCGCCAAGGTGGTGCTAATAACTCTGGTAAAGACACATTCGGCGAAATCTCATGGACTGACCTTTGGAACTTGCGCCTTGGTGTAAATTCCGGCGTTGGTGCAAATGGTGTATTCGTAGTACCTCAATCAGTCTTTGGCTTCTTGATGAAAGAAACAGCAGGCTCCCGCCCTGTATTCGATATGATCCGTCCTATCGAAGTGACATCAATCGGCTTGACAGCTCTTGCAGGTAACTCATACTTTACACCTACAGGCCGTCCAATGCATGTCGTACCTGATTCACTCTTCCCAACAAGTGCAGCAAATACAACTTCAGCGCTCTATGCTGACTTTAATCAGTTCACTGTAATGGGTATCCGCGAGGATGTAACAGTTAACGAATACAAAGAGTATTTCGGCGCGACTGGTTTGGGTGGTACTCACCAAAAAGGTATCGAAGTTGTTGAGCGCGTTGCTTTCGCATTCCCTGCTCCAAGTGCTATCGGTGTTCTCAAAACTTCAACAACCTAATTAGGTGATTTATGCTCGTAGATGTAATTCTAATCGAGCCGTATAAAGGTGTTTCGGCAGGGTATGAGACTTCTCTCCCTGCCGAGATTGCCGAGGCTCTTATTAAACAAGGCAAGGCGAAAGATGCAAAGCCCGCGCCGAAAGTAGAAACAAAGAAAACAGGTAAATAACCATGCCATATACAAGCGCAAATCCGAGGGCGTTTAATGCTCTCATGACCTTTCTAAATTTGGAAGTTAATGGCGATCCGACCTCCGAGGATACGGCGCTGTATACTTGGTTTGATGACCTGATAACAACTTGCTATGTAGAGGCTGAAGGCTATTGCGGTCAGCCTCTTCGTAGTGGGACGATATATTACCAATTTTACGCCTCAAAAGCTCAACGCGGCCTTGAAGCGAATCACTCATGGAAATATATCCCCTACAATGCAAACACGGCTCTTACGGCTTTGCAATGGCGCGAGAATGAGTTTGGAACGTATGCGAACTTTGACGCGGGTAACTATGCATGGAACGCCGAGCCGTATGCTAATTACATTGTCTTTCGTGATAAGACAAATGGACAATTCAAGGCGACGCTATCAACGGGCTTCAGTGATGCGTCTATGCCTTATACAATCTTGCAAGGCATCGCCGAAATGGTAGCACTTGCATATAAGCAAAGCCCTCAGGGTGGTAATTGGTTCGGGCTTAACTCCGTCGCTACAGGCGGCGCGGGTCAAACAGTCAGCCAATCACTCAAAACCGATATAGGATGGCATAAGTACTTCGCTCAATTCGTTATACCAACGGTGTAATTATGATCAACAGCGAGGCTCTAAAGGGCATTCTACGGCCTGTTATTCTGAAGAGCTTGGAACGGATGCCTTTTGTGATGCAGGCGTATATCGGAGCGAATATGGAAATGCGAGGCGCGGCCGATAGAATAGCACCTTCGACAAGTTCTAAGCTCGCGATTAACTCAGGTAATTTGTTTCGCAGTTTCTCGAAAGGTCAGCCCGGAAATGTTTTCAAAGTCTCGCAAGAAGGCGATAACTTCGAGGTAGAATACGGGTCTGATTTGCCATACGCAAGAGTGCAAGAGTTTGGCGGATTCATTGCAAGCAAAGGCAATATGCATAAATACTTTTGGGCTAAATTTGCAGAGACTAAACAGCCGTATTTCAAGAATATAGCATTAAGTGTAAAAAAGAAAGGCGGCGTAAACATACCAGCCCGCCCTTACTTTAATCCTGCAGTCGATAGACTTCGAAATGATACGAAATTTGCTACTGATATCAAACAACAAGTAATAATCGGAATACAAAAATGGCAAGAGAATCAGCGGCGATCAAATCCATAGCAGATAGACTTCGCACAATGAGTGGAGTCAAAGTCTATGACCAAGTAATGCTAGATAAATGGAATACCTATCAATTCCCTTTTGTCGGTGTTTTGTCGGGTGCAGATTCTCGCGAGGTAATTGGACTTGAGGATGATTCCGCTTTTGCAAATAAAGGCACTTTGGATATCTATTTACTTGTCGGAGTTCAAGTAAAAAAGAATAGCACGGCTGGTAAAGCTAATTTGAGAGAAGCTCTTGCGGATCTTTGCGAGGCAATCGAAAATAAGCTAACAAATTACAAGCCCGATGTCTATGAGTCCGATTATGAAAGGACATTTTTTGCGCCCGTGCATTTTATCGACGCGCAAGCGGTCACATTTAATGACGATGAAACGAAAGGCATATCGTTTATGACATTTAGGACGGTATATTACAGAGGAGATGTATGAAGTTAAGTGCATGTGTAATCTTTCAGGATGGAGATGACCTGAAAGGATGGCGGAATTCATTGCCGAATGATAATGTCGAAGTCGTAGCACTTCGCACGGCGGTAAATCCGAAGCTTAAAGAGCCTGTATTCCAAGAAGTCGGTCGCATTGATGACCATATAGTTTTGTCATGGGAATATCCCGACTTCGAAGAGTATTTTGACTTCAGTTATTGCAGAAATAAGCTCGATGAATATGCGACTGGAGACTGGATTCTGCATATGGATTCCGATGAAAGACTTGGAAGTCCTGAAGATGAATTTTGGGCGTATATCCAAGAGCTTAACGATAGCGAAGCGGTCGCAGCTTACTTGTCAATTGCAGGATGCAATTCTGATCTTGACCCGCAATATACGCACATAAGAAAACGGTATAACATACCGGCAATGCGATTGCACCGCCGAAGCGCGTTTCTCAAATGGCAAAGAATATGCCATGAGACGCTCGAAGTTGACCCGAATGGAACGGTTGTAGCTGATACAGACATATTGCTATACCACAAAGGATATAGCCAAGACAATGAAGTCTTGATGCAAAAAGCAGAACGGAATGGCGGCTTGATGGTAAGAGAATACACACGCGATAAATCACAAAGAAACTGGGATTATTTAGTTAATACTTTCGCATATTTAAAACAATTATCTAAGAGGTAATATCATGGTAGTAGGCGGCGCTAACCTTAGCGTATTCTATACAGCAAATGAACTCGGTACAGCCCCTTCAGTCGGCTCTACTGCAATTCATACAATGAAGCGTAAAATCAAAACTTCATTGACACGTACAACGTTCACAATCGATCAAAACGAAGACAATCCAGCGCTCACTTCTTTTCTTGAAAACTATGCACCTGTAACTACAGTCACTGCAGATCAAGGCGAATATGAAGACGGCACAAAGTTCAACTCATCACAAGCGACAAGCGATACACTTTTGCAAATCGTGTATGGTGGTGTTGATACAGTAGAAAACAAGCGCAAGATTGTCTTGATGCTTTGCAAATTGGCTCAAGACGCTGGCGCGTTTGACCAAGAATCAGGTAAGTACACAAAGCCAAAAGTCGGCGGCGATGTGGTAAACAATGATACAGACTTGGTTATTCCTGCAACTTACTTCTTGACTACTCTTGTAAGTGGCGCGACTGCGGTCACAATCCCTGCAAAGATTGGATACAAAGAAGTTTGGTTTGCAATCCCAACGCCTTAATTCACACGGGGCGGGCAAAACCCGCCCCCTTATTTTCACTAAGGAGATAGCATGAAATTATATCTAAATGAAACAGCACACGAAGTAGCACTATACACAAAATTGACCCCCGCTCTTTATGACAAGGTTACGCCGCTTCTCTCAGAACTTGCAAATACTAAAGGCGCGCAAGCAGCCGCCGAGACCGAGATCATGGAGAAGGTATTTAGCCGCGAGAGTTTTGCAAAAAAGATAGATTTAACAAAGGGGCAAGACGCTTTTAAGGACATTATGCAAGAGTTCGAGTTTCAGGAAATTGTCAAGACTGCATATCTGAAAGTCAGAGCAAATCTATTCGAGCTTATCAATGTAGATGAAACTACAATACCGAAAATCTTTGAGTTTGTAAAGGCCGTAATTGACGAGCCTAAAGTCCAAAATACCGAGCTTTTAGCGGGTATTCAGTCCGAGCCTTCAAGCGAGTTTTGGCAAAACCAAGACTTAGATGGCATTCTGGACTCACTAAAGTTTTTTCGTGAAACAGTATGCAGAAGAGTCCGCATTATGTGAGTACTATCTTGAAGACTTGACTGTATTTAACGACCCAGACGATGACGAGTATGAAGAGACGGACGGAGATGAGAGTGCGTATTACCTTGGCGAAATTGTAGGCTCATATTGGATATTCAAAGGCGTTGCAGGCGGCGATCCTGCAGCGTATCTAAGACTATACTACGAAACCTCTCGAGTAGATGTAATCCGAACTTATGCCTATACAATAACCTATCACAAAGAACGCCGCAAATTGGAGCGCAGAATCAATGGCCGATGATATAAAAATTAAACTAGGACTGGATGCTACCGAGTTATTCAATGGAATAACAAAGGCAACAGGCGAGCTTAATAAATTAAGCACTACCAAAGTCGATATTCAAGAAGGCCCTATCATTGCTGATCTTAACAAGATCGAGCAAGAGGCAAAGCAAACAGGCGATGCAATTGATAAGAATCTTGGCGGCGGTGTTGAAAGTGCAAAGGGAAAGCTTGGCGGTCTTGGTGATGCTTTTGCAGGTCTCGGCGGTCAAACAGGCGGTCTCGGTAATGCCTTTCAATCCCTCTCTGGTGGTGTGACTTCGCTTGTCCCTGGTCTCGGGTCTCTCTCTGGTATTCTTGCAGGTGGTGGTATAGCAGCTGGTATAGCAGCCGTGGGTGGTGGTATAGCCTATGCAATTGATAAAGGTAAAGAATTTGAGACTCAGCTCGCATCCTTAAGCTCAATTACAGGCGTTTCAGGCGCGGGACTTGATGACTTAGGGCAAAAAGCACAAGCTATGGCCGCTAAGTTTGGAACTGAAGCAAGCGCAAATATCGACGCGTTTAAAACTATCCTCTCAAAGCTCGGTCCTGATATTGCGAAAAGCCCTGAAGCCTTGAATTCGATGGCTGAAAGTGTGAACACGCTATCGAAAGCTACAGGCGATGATCCTGGTAAAGCTACTGAAGCTTTGACTGGTGCTCTCTTGCAATTTGGTGTGTCATTAGATGACCCTGTTAAAGCAGCCGATGCTATGGCCGTAGCTATGAATGTTTTAGCAGCGGGTGCAAAAGAGGGAGCTTCAGAGGTTCCTGATGTGGCGGCCGCTATTAATGTGGCGGGTGTGGCCGCTTCAGGTGCAAAAGTATCATTCGAAGAGACTAACTCTGCTATTCAAATACTCGCGGCGGGTGGTAAAGTAGGAGCCGAGGCGGGTACTTCACTCAGGAACGTTTTGAACAAGCTCGGCGAGGGTAGATTCTTGCCAAAAGATACGGCTCAAGAGCTTAAAGCAGCTGGAGTGGATATAAACAAGCTCGGAGATACGACCATTAGTTTTTCAGAGCGTCTTCGCGAGCTTGAAAAGATTAGTGGTGATGCTGCATTAAAAACTAAACTCTTTGGAACTGACGCGGCGGCCGCTACGATCTTGATTAAAGGCGCGGGTGGTGGTATGGATGACCTTACCAAGAAACTAACAGGGACTAATACTGCATATGATCAAGCCGCTATTAATATGGCGACCTTTGATGAGAGCTTGAATCGAATAAAATCGAATGTAGATAATTTTGCAATCTCTTTTTATCAAGGGATGCAGATGTCTTTCGGTATGTTAGCAGAATCGATAGGGCCAAGTGTAAATGAGCTAATAGAAAATATCGGAGGTTATTTTTCTCGGATGTGGTCTGTAGTTCAGCCTATTCTTGCAGGATTAGGCGCTTTGTTAATGGGAGCTATTAGCAATATATTGACTACAGTTATTGAGACGCTTAATCTATTCTATGAAACTGCAGTATACGCATTCGATCAAGTCATTCTTGCCGTGCAACCTCTCATAGATGCAATCAAATCAGCTCTTGGCATTGATGGAGCTATGGGAGAGGGTATCGATGTGGTAAAGATGCTTCAAGAAGCCATGAATTTCATGAGTGGAGCGATAAGCGCGGTGTTTGATGTGCTCCAAGGCCTTGCAAAGATACTTATTGATGTGGTAGTCTTTGCATTTAAGGGTGTTATCTCTGTAATTACTTCAGTTATTGAGACTTTTGTGGGTATCGGAAAGGCAATTGGTAACTTTATTAGCGGAATACCAGGCGTGCAAACTGCAATCAACGCTCTAGGTAGTGCGTTTGATAATGTCTATAATTTCTTTGCGGGCTTACCTGGCATAATTGCAGAGTCTCAAGCGTATCTCAAAGCAATTGGAGGCACTTTTCAGACTGTTTTCGGTATCATTGGAGAGGCTTTTACAGCGGCTTTGAATCTTGACTTTGATGGAGCCGTCCAAAAACTATCAAGCGTCTTTGAATCTCAAACATGGGTAAGTGCTTTCAGCTCAAATCTTACAAAAGCAAGAGCCGAACTTAAGAAAACAGGCGATCAAGTAAAAGAAGCAGGCAAAGAATTTAAAACATTCCAAGAGCAAGGCACAAGCGCCGCGGTAATTAAGCCAAAAGCAACCGCTGAAACAAAGGCGGCAATAAAAGAAGAGACTGCAAAGATAGCAAAAGACCCAGAGCTCAAAATTGAAACTGGAATAAAGCCTAAACCTGAAGACTTCAAAGAGTTTTTGAAAGAATATACAGACCTTGCAAAAGAGATATCAAAGACAAGCGAATCCTTAGTGCCTAAAACCCTCGCTACGAGTCAAGAGGCACTCGATGGTACTATTGCGACGGTTCAGCAATATATCGACTTCATAAAGCTTCAGAATGACGAAATTGCACTCAAACAAGCAGAGGCGATTGCGGCTGGGAATCAAGAGGCGGCCGATAAATTCGGAGAGTCTATCCAAACCAATATCCAGAATATCAACTTGCTGAGTTCTCGATTAGAGCGATTCGGAACTGAAAGCAAGGCGGCAATCGAGAAAACCGCCCGCGAATCTACATTGCAATTTCAAATACAGACCGCCTTGCAAACTAGCATTCTTGATGCCTTTAACTCAGAGAAAATCCGAAAGGAAAAAGAGGCTAACGATAAGATAAGAGAGGAGCGCCTCGGAGCGCTTAATGCTGAAGAGGACGATCTAACAAAGAGCCTTGCAAAGCGAGAAATCTCTTTCGAGGATTATGCCGCAAAAGTTGCAGAGATCGACGCGCAAAGAAAGCAAGTAGAAGAGCAAACCGAAGTCACTTTCTTGCAAAGGCTGAAAACAGTTGGAGACCAGACAGCCGCGAGCGTCTTAAAATCTCAATCCGAGATATTCAAGAAAAACGCCGAAGGCATGGAAGGCAATCAGAAAATCTTTAATGAATTTGTCGGTCAAACTTTAGAACAATTTGGAACGCTCGCCGCTTCAGGAAAGGCTACTCTTGCAGACTTTGGAAATGCAGCCGCGGGCGCGGCGTTTGATGCAGTCTCTAAAATGATACCGTCTTTTGTAGTTGGTATTCTTGGAAGCTCAATCACCACACTCGGACCGATTGCAGGACCTATCATTGCGGCTACCCTAACTGCAGGGCTTCAGTTGCTATTAGCAAGCGCTAGAGGCGCGCTCGGCTTCAAAGACGGGGTCGTAGGACTCGAAGGCCCAGGCGATGAAAGAAGCGACTCAATACCCGCTTGGCTATCGAAAGGAGAGTCTGTTATTACCGCAGCGGGCACGCGGGCAAATCGTGAAGAGCTTGAGTGGATGAATAAAAACCCCGGAATGAGTATTCGAGACTACTTCGCATCCAACGCGCCGCAAGTTCGCTATTCAGTTCAAGAGGATGGCAATCTTATTCAAGAGGTTCGAAAGCTTCGCGAAGAGACGCGAGGGCTAGGCAAGCAAATAAACCGAAATACTCATGTAGAAATAAGCGGCGCGCTTGTAGCCGATAATAACTCAATAAAGGCCGTGATCGAAAGAGACCGCCGCCGTAATGCAAGGAGAGGATAATATATGTCTTGGAGATATTGGGTCAAATTCGAAGGGTCAAACGATCCGACCTTTGCAGCGATAAATACACTCGGAGTTGAGCTCCCTGTTTTTGGGATATTGCCGACTTTCAATGTAGAGTCTTCGAATGAAGTTAGTATGAGTGGTACGGAAATCGGACAGCGCCGAATCAGGATAGCTCTAGAAGTCGATTGCATCCCGGTAAGCACATGGGATTATGGCACGGTAAATAGCGATAATGTGTATTACCTATTGCAAGAGATTCTGCAAAAGAAATACACTCGCATCGTAGAACCGACCGCGCCAAAGCAAATGCCTACAAGGTATCAGTCAACAAGCTCTTTTACTTACTCTAAAGCGCTTATTCCGTTTGTCTTTGCACGATGCGACTTCAGCAATGAAAAACAATGGGCTTCAGGCTTGGAGAAATTTACAATAACCTGCTATCGTAGGGACTTGATCTAATGGCATTATCAAACCAAAGATTTGTAACTACTTGGACAAGCGAAGACTCTATTCAATGGCGTATGTATATCATACCCAGTAGTGTAGATTACATTACGCCCGCCTTGAGTTCGAATGTGACGCTCCCTAGTGAGTTTCTGCTAAGAGATATGAGTCTCGATACCGAGCTTGGAAGTATTCCCGCGGGGCTTGTTAGCCAAGTACTCAAGATAAATGTCAATATAGCCGCTTTGCAGGGCTCTGACGCGCTCAATGACCTAAGAGCCGACCTGTTACAAGGCACGAAGGCAAAACGCGTGCCTTTGAACGCGGATGGCTCGGAGTATTTAGCATCCGACCTAACAGAAGCGCAAAGAGAGTTCGATGCATTCAATACTTTTGTTCTGCAATACAATGACGGGAGCGGATGGAAAGTCGCCTTCATTGGATGCCAAAAATACAGCGCGGAAAATGAGCTCGAAATTACATCGCTTGATAATGTGATAACCTACACTATCGAGATATTCGATATATTCCGATGCATTGGAGAAATTATTAATCAGGATATATGGGTAAAAGCGCTAAAACCTACGACCGATACAGTAGCATTAAGTTCTTCATATTCTGCAGGTGAAGGAGCCGCATATACATCCATCGAAATCGGTCAAGGATATAAAAATTATTCCTTTTCCTTTGACCCTTATTATGCAGTTGATATTATAGACGGCAATAGCTATTTTCATACTCATCTATTTTCAAGACTTACAACAAAAATAGGCACAATGTATAGTGCTTATATGCGAGCTATTACACAAAAGCTAACATCGAGCTTCAGCGCTGCAGAGTTCTTTCAAAAAACTATGGTCTTTTACGAAAATCAAGATCAAGTAAATATCAGTCCATACTTGCAGTATATCTCGGAAATATGGACAAGAATAGGAGACGATTTGCAACTTGTCGGAGGCGCGCATTATGATAGTAAAATGTTTGGCCAATTTACCAACTTCTATGAAGTGTACAAAAACATCATAGAAAGCTCAATTGAAGTACTAAGACCATCATACACTTTTACAAGCGGAACGCCCGACGCGTATACTTTGACGATGGTAGCCGATAATCCATATCCTTACGATTATCAAGTAACATTCAATGAAGACTCAACATATAGCAGTCTTAAGATCAAGTTATTTAGCGAAGCGCTTAATCAAGTCAATGTAGCAGTGAGCACTATTACAGGTGAATGGGATACAACTGAATATCAATACGGAAAGCAAGGGACAAGCGGCGATAATAGCAAAGACTTGAAAATCATGTTTCATAATTTGCCAATTATCACATATCGTACAAACCGTGACTCATATGTAGAAACCCCGCATATGTGGAAGAGAAACACAATCAATGCAGGAACTTTACTATATTGGCATTCACCTCAAGAGGGACTATTTGACCTCAAGAAAGTAAACACACTTTGCTCGGTATTCTTTGGAGGCGAAGACTTTGCCTCACCAGTACCATTATCAAATTATGAGGATATTCCAGAATATCAAATGATCCTCGAACAACAGCAGAGCGGATTACCTACAACGATTGCACAAAGTCTTGTAAACTTTCTCGGACGCTCAAAGCAAGCAGAGGCTAGTTTGACTTCATCTTTTAGTTTTGCAAAGGGCACGCTTGTCTCAAAGCGTTGCATTATTGACTTATCAGATTACAATACACTTTTAGAGTCAATCTATGGCACGCCGCAAGCCTATTGCGTAATGACAAAACACTCGCATAAAGTCTATGAAGGTATGTGCGATATTACACTACGAATCGACGCGGAGCCTGAATAATGAAATTTAATGAACCCGTAAGACCCGCTGGAATAGGCCGTAAACAAGTTGCATTCGATATAGGACAAAAGCCAAGCCTATTTAACCTGATTGAAAATGCAGATAATGACGGCAATGATACAGGCTCGCAAACAGGTCAAGACGATGCCGTACTTGCTCAAGCCGTGCAAAGTGCCCGCGTCATTGCATATAGTGCTGCAAGTAGTGCAATTAGCAATAATATGAATGAAGTCTGGGGCATTAAGACCGTAGTGCCTTGGGAGCACATTGTTAATTCAAGCCACCTCGGTAATAGCCTCATAAAGTGGGAATCAGACCCGCGAAATGAAGCTTATGGAATTAATACAAGCCTTGCATATATCGATACTGAAGACCCGACCATTATAAGAGTTCGCAAGAAAGGATGGTATCTTGTCAATGTGATCTTTTTGCAAACAGAATGGTATCATAACAACTCAATATATTATCTTAGAGCTCTTGCAGTTGACCAACAAGACTCATTCTATACCATGCAAGATGTCTGCATTACGGATACATACCCTGTTTTGCGCCTCTCGACGCTTATCGGCGTTCCAAGCGGTAATAACCTCGGCAAACCAAGCACGACTACTGATGGCGGAATACAGATAGAATTTAGATCGAATAACCCCGGCCACGGAGCTGAAATCTTTACGCTTGATGATGATAATGTCGAAGCGCAACTGCAGATAATTTGGCTAAGACCCTTTGAAGATGAAAATACATACAATTTCGCGTGAGTGAGAGATGAATAACAGATATTTAGGTATGACGGGTGAAGATAACAGTATAGTAGAATTCAAACTTGCTGACTTTGGCAAAGGTGCTAACGAGTACTTTGAAGAAATCGGTCTCATTATGACAAACGGAGTAATTTCCGTAACTGCACCTACTCAAGTTGGTAAAATTGAGAAAATTAGACTACTTCAAAGGGCGGGAATATACCCAGTTTACAATTGGATATCTATGCGCTTTTGGCTTTTTAATAAACCGACAAGCACTCAAGTCCTAAGACAAATGCAAAGCTTCACCTCTACTGATATGGATGGACTGATAGGCTTTACTGACTTCAAAGGGGTAAATTACACTCCATATCCAGATACAACATGGGAGATAGGTGGTGATTATGATTCTCTTGGAGATAACACTATGACTCTTGAGAATATAGTAGATATACCCTTTGTTCTTGATGAAACGCAGAAAATTTATATTGTCGGCGAAAACATAGGAGATCCAAGAACTTACTCCGACAATACTATATTTGCTTACTTATACTTAAAAATGGATTAAAATGGAATTTTATACAGGCAAAACAGGACAAGATAGAGTATTAAGAGCATTTGACTTCGGAACGCTCGACACAGCAACCTACGCTGCAAATGATGTACTCACTTCAGGGGCGATAGCTGTAGATGCGACTCGCTTTTTAGGCTTCTCTGGTGTCATTGAGCGCGTAATACTCAAAGAAACATCATCAGGTACTCTGCAAAAGCCTAATATAAGAATGTGGATATTCGGCTCGGCGTTAACGCCTGCAGCCCGAAACTCTCCGCAGGCTTTTAACGGGACTCAATTTGATACCCTTGTCGGTTTCTTTGATACTGGTATTAATTGGGTAGATGGAGCGGCGGGAGTATGTGTCCTTCAGAGTTCACTCGACATTAAATATGTATGTCAACCGACAAGCAAAACTCTTTATATTGTTCCTGTACTACAAACAAGCAGTAAGACCTTCGCATCAGGTGCAACTATCAAAGGTCAAATCGTACTGAGACGCGATTAATGGTAATTCGCATCACCGACCCAAAAGAAGAGCGGGCAATCAGAGCCTATGCTATTCGCAAGAAGCTACCAATAAACAAGGCCGTTTCTTTGGCCGTAAAAGAATGCGATCAGCTTCTTATGGCACAAGGCGAGATAGCAACTTGTAAATTCATGCTGAAAGTCATGAAGGAAGATTACTATAATAAAAAGCCCTGAAAGTTTATGGCTTTCAAGGCTTATGCTCTGGGGGGAGGCATACGGCTATGATAGGCCGCTGATTGCAACCTAACCAAAAAAACCGTATAATGCAAATAAAAAAAAGGCTACCTTCCCCGGGTAGCCTTTTCGCACGCCAATGCTTTGAGTATTTGGCCACCTGCAAAATTGAGCATGATGACAAACAAATATACTAAAATGATTCAAATAGAAATACATAAAATTTCAGGCGAGAGCTACCGCGCCGCCGTGCCCTCTCTAAATGCTGTCGTGAAACTTGCCGAAATTTGCGACATAACGAAAATTTTTATTTTTGCCATAACTCCCCGCGAATTCAACTACTTACGCTCTTTGCACCTGCCCTCGAAGATAGAAATAATTAGATAAATAAAAAAAAAGACTTGACAAGTATTCATTTAGTTCATAAGTTCGCACCGTAATTAACAACGCACTAACAAACGGAGTGAACGCGATGAAACTCAAACCACACAAAATCTACGACAGCTTTGCTGAAGCAATGGCTGCAATCTTCAACTACCCTCCCGGAGAGGCACACGTGATACCTTACAACGGCAAATGGGTAATCTTAGCAAGGAGCAAAAAATGAAAGATGAAACGAAGGATGAGATCATTCAAATGGCAATCGGACTTATCGGCGGGCTTGCAATCGGATACGGTATTATTTATTCAATAATCAACGGACTTGTAAGATGAAACTCAAACTATGGCACGGCGTGGCTTTTCTGCTACTTGGTTTATGGCTAATAAATAAATATGAAACAGCAGTATTCGGACATATGCAATGAGTGACTGGCTGACTATTCGCGAAGCCGCCGAATTATTTCAAGTATCGCGAAGACTCTTGCACTATATGGCCGTCGGACGGCCTGGTGATGATATCCGAAACGAAAAAGAGGCGGTTCTAAGACAAGTAAAGCAAGTGCCTTATGGCGAAAGGACAATGTATCTATTAAACTATAACGAATTAAAAAGAATACTAGGAGCGAAGAGATGAAAACAATGGCAAAACACACTATGCCCGCCGCGCATAGAGCAACTGAAGAACTTCGCGAGGCATTAAGCCCGCAAGACTTCGCAAAAGTAGAGGATATTCTACGCTATGTGAGACAAACAGAGAATATGCAGTTCCAACTTGCATGGCGATACGGACAAGAAGGCAAATCCTTTGAGGACTTTATGGCAAGCTTTGCTAAACAAGTGCCCTTTGTGAACTGGGGCAATAAAATCTAATTTATTTAAGGAGTAACAGCATGAATGAATGCGATATCGACACAATGTTCGAAGTCGAACAAATGAAATGGCGAGAGGCGATTGCTAGGCATATGAAAGCAACCGAAAGAGTCCGAGCCCTTGAGAAAGAACTAGAGCAAGCAGAGAACGAACTTGAACAAGCAACAGAACAGATGCAACTTTTAGGTTGCGATTACGAAAGATAATTTTTTTTAAAGGAGAAACAGCATGAGACACATCACACAAAACAGCGGAATGACAGTAACAGGGCTTAATGTCCTAATTTACGGCGATCCGGGAATCGGCAAGACCACACTTGCGAATACCGCGCCGAATCCAATTGTATTGGACTTCGACAGAGGGCTTCATAGATCCTCACTACTCAAGAACGGCTTGCAGTTCGAATCATGGCAAGACTTGCTTAATAATAAGCAAGAGCTGGATAGCATCCTAGCCAAGCATGATACGATCATTATCGATACGGCGGGCACTGTTATTGAATTAATGCAGATGCACCTTACTATCAATAACCCCGGACTTCTTCGCAATACAATCAAGCTATGGGGCGAAACAAAGCGGATATTCCAAGAGTTTTTTACGCCTCTGAAGTTAAGCGGTAAGAATGTCGTATTCATTGCACACGCCAAAGAGAAAGAAGAAGGCGATATGCGAATTAAGAGGCCATTGATACCGGGCGCAAGTTACGACCTCTTGATGCAGTCATGCGACCTAGTAGGATACTATACGACTCAAGGCAATAAGCGCGTGCTAACCTTTGACCTCTCTGATAGCATTGTAGCTAAAAACTGCGCGGAGATCGCACCCGTTCATGTCGATGGCTTGCACTCTATGACTACTTGCCTTGCTGATATCTTAGAACATACCAAATCGGCAATAAGCAGACGCTCCAAAGAGCAAGAGGCCGCCATTGCACTTGTATCAGAGTGGAGCGAAAAAGCAAAAGCCGCAAAGGATGCTAATAAGTTTGTAGCCGATCTCAGCAAAGCAGGGCTTGAGGATGCTTTGAAGCGCGCCGTATGGGCTTCAGTCGTGACTACCTTTGGAGAGCGTGGATTGCAATGGAATAAAGAGAGCGGTAAGTTTGAAGAGGTGGTGAAATGAGTCACACCTTCGAAGTCTGGGGCGCTTTCGACGAAGACGATGTGCTCCTAGACTACTCGCTATCCGAAGAGGATGTAAGAGAGTGGGCTTATGATCGCTTTGAGAAAGAGATGGTAAGCATCGCAAGAATAACAATACACGAACGCGAAGCCGTGAAGATTCGCAATTTAAGAGACCCGTATCAGGAGTATATCGATGAGTAAGCAAACAGCGGTGGAGTGGTTGGAGAAGGAGATTAAAAGCTACATAGAATATCCAATACCAATAAGAAGCTACTCGCAAATATTTTACTGGTTTTACCAAGCCAAACAGAAAGAAAAAGAGCAGATGTATGAATTTTGGCTAAATGGCATGAAGTGCGACTCAGGAGAAGGTCCAAGTTTTGACAAGTATATGGAAATAAAATACGAAGGTAAAATATGAAACAAGAATCTGCAGTTAATTGGCTAGCTGGTGAATTAAAAGGTAAAAAGATAGAAGACTTAAAAAAGTTAATAGCCAAAGCAAGAGAAATGGAGAAAAATCAAATTATATATGCGTATTACTTTGCACGTCTGGTTGACCAAGAAAAGGCTGGCATAGAAGCAAGAGAATACTTTGGCAAAATATATGGAGATAAAACATGAATAAGCAAACGGCGGTTAAAATGTTCAAAGCCCAAAAGCAAACAAAAAGATTCCGCAAGAATCAAACTGTTTGGGTACTTGCTGACTTTGCAAATCATGCAATTATATGGCATAAATGGCAAGGCATAGGGCGGTATGTTATGGCTACAATAGCAAAGTTTGCAACCTCTGAAAATTGGAATTTTAATATCGGCAATGATGGATTCAAAGAGATTGAAATTAGCCAAGAGCAATTCAATTCAATTACTAAAACTTGCAGAGCAAAATATTTACTAGAAACCTACGGAGGCGACCATGAGTAAAACCGCAATGCAGACCCTACGGCAATCACTCGACTTTGCATATTATGAGGCTTCAGTGACTCGGACGCCAGGCGAGGTATTATCGCAAATCAGATTCCAAACAGTTGACTTGTTAGCAAAGGAACGCGAGCAAATTATTAAAGCATTCGAGGCGGGCGCAAAACTGAAAGAAGCTTGCACGCCCGAAGCGTATTATAGACTAGTGTATGGACAGGAGGATGTATGATCAAAATTAGTGCCACCCAGCTCGAATCGTACCGCCGCTTTCTTGACGGTCTGATAACAGTCGAGCAGTTCGAGCGCTCTTTGCTAAGACTTGACCCGCCGAATGCAATGATGGAGCGCGGCATCGCATTCCATGAGATGATGCAAACCGACAGCCCTCAAGAGTTCGAAGGACAGTTTAGCAATAACTGCATTATCAATGCTCGCAATTGCATGGATTACCGCTCGCGAGTATTCGAGTATAAAGTTCGCCGCACTTTTCGTACTCAATTCGGTGATATATCAGTAACAGGCGTCGCAGACCAGCTTATCGGACTTGATGTCGTAGAAATCAAAACCAAGTATAGTGCAATCAGTTTTGATGACTATTACAACTCAATACAATGGCGAGTATATTGCGAGCTATTCAACGCGCCGTATGTACATTACAAGATATTCGAGTTCGACTCACCTGAAGCGATGGACTTTAAAAACAAAGCGGAATACTCATTCCCGAGACCCGCGTATAATTACGAATATGTTCGAAATATGATACACTACTTGCATGAGTATATCTTAGTCCGAGGGCTTGATAAAGAAGAAGTTTTGCAATTGAAAGAGGATACAGTTCTTATTTAATTATTTATTGGAGATGAGATATGTTTAAGGAGCTATTCAAAAGATGGTTTGGAACTACTGAAACCAAATCAAATAACAAGCAAAGAATTAAGATTCAGAAGTTTGAATCAGTAGAAGAGGCAAGGGGATATATTTACAGTATTAAATCAAACAAGACTCATAAACAGATAGCTAAATATCTAAATAGAAAAGGATATAGAACTGTAAGAGGTTGTGAATTTAGCGCACAAACTGTAAAGTATTACATGAAAGATGATTTTAAATTAAACTTTGTTCGATATAGAAATGCTGAACGCGAGCGTAGTAGAAGAGCAAATAGCAAAGGAGTACCAGCATGAATATCAAACCAGTTCCCGTTCCACCTGAACAAACAGCATTTAAAAAAGGAGTACCTATGAGTCAGCAATTAAGACAAGAAAGAGAAATCGTAGAGAAATCTGCAATCAAACATAAAGCCACACCCGATGAACTAGGAGCGCCAAGGAAACGCGGGCGCAAACCAGGTGGAACTAATAAGCCAAAGCCTGAAGCAAGAATAAACAAAGGCTTGGATTGGATACCATCCGAATTTGTAAAACACGCTCGCGAAGTGTTAACCATGAATATACATGATAAAGTAAAAATCAAATTCTTAGCTAACATTATTGCAATGCATGAAGCAGGTGAACTATGAAAACATCCGCCCTATACAAAGAAGTCGCCGGTATCGAAACATCACTAAAGCCAGGCGTGCCATTATCTCAGCAATTGCGAGAGGAACGCAAGGTAATTGAGAAAACTGCTATCGGATACCAAAAGAGCAAAGGCGAAGGACTCACACCTGATGAAAGACAAGGCATTACGCCGCTTGCGCTCAAGTTACCACACGCAATGGCAGATCGATTCCGAGCACTTGCAAAGGCGCAAAATATCTCACAAAGAGAGCTATTCCGCCGAGCACTAACTATGTACTTTAAAGATTTCGAGGATGTAAAATGAATCATGTGGCTATTTACGATGAGGGGGAAGGTCTACCGACCCCCTTCATCAAAGGCAAAAGCCTATCCGAGCAACTACGAGAAGAACGCGAAGAACTCGAACGCAAAGCAAAGCAAGCAATAAAAACTAAGAATAACCTTGCAGATTATTACTTTGCAAAACAAAAGAGACCGCAAATTCAATACGCTCAAATTAACCCGAAAACCAAAAGCGCTCACTTTATGAAGAGAGGCATGGACTTCGCATTTGCAAATCCATACGCCGAGCTTTCTGGGCTTGAAGTCGAAATTCTCAAACACTTTCCGACAAAACACACGCTTCGTGATAAAGTAAGATTCCAAGAGCTTATAGCAGCAAAGCGGATGTTTATATTCTTTGCAACGGTATATCTAAAGCTCACATCATTCAAGATCGCCGAATACCTAAATATGAATCGCTCAACTCTTTCGCATCATATTTACGCGGCTATGGATGAACTCGATACTTACTCGCAAGTGCAACTAACAGCCCAAAAAATCGAAGACTATCTCTGGACTAGACATGAACAATTTAGATCGTGAAACTACTTTACAAGTCGGATATTATATCGAGGAAAAAATATGCCCTTACATCCGATCGGTCACATCAGTGATCTCGCGCAAGATACAAACCCTAAGCCGCTGGCTACGCTCCCGCTTTCTGCGATTCTTAAAATAGAACGCGAGGAGTTGTTCGGAAATCGAACAAAAAAGCCTCGCGGGCGTGTTCGAAAATTGAACACCGCCGAACTCTATGAAGTATCCGAGCGGGTATGCCAAGTGGTCGCTGAATACTATGGCGTATCAGTTCAGCATATTCACCAGCGCCAAAGCTTTGCGCGCCATGTGGCTATAACCATCTGCTATCAAGACTTCAGCTTTACCATGACCGATATTGCCTTTATATTTAATTGTGACCGTAAATTACCTATAATTGCAGCCCGAAATATCAAACACGAACGCATACTAGATCAGAACTTTAACGAAATCTACTTACAACTTATTCGCAAGGCCAGGGCATGAGTATTACTATTTCTTTCTTCAACTCAACAAGAGAAACCAAAGCCGCGAAGACTATGGACTTCGACTTCTTTCTGAAGTCAGTAGAACAAGGCATATGGCAAGACCTTGTTCTTAAATACCGAAACCTTGAAGAAGGCGAAAACAAAACCAACTTTAAGCGCAAGCTACCTGCAATATCTCCATCCGGCAAGTTCGCAGAACGCAAAGCGGATGCGCTCGAAGCTCACTCTGGTATTCTTTGCATGGATATCGATGAGAAAGACAATCCCGAGATGCAAATAGAGCAACTGCAGTCAGACCCGTATGTATATGCCTACCATCAGTCAGTCGGAGGATATGGCTATGCTGTGTACTTCTTAATTGAGCCTACAAAGCATTTAGAAGCTTACCACGCCATAGAAAAGCACCTAGCCGATAGTTATCACCTTATTTGCGATCCGGCTTGTAAGGATACTAGCCGTTTGCGCTTTGTCTCATTTGACCCGCATCTCTATAGACGCGAAGGCAAGACCCAAGTATTTAAACGATACCTGAAGCAACCAAAAGCAGAGGCGCGTCGGTATTATCCACACACTAAGTCCGATATAGATCATATCCTTACTCAAATCGGCTCGCGTGGCATTGATTTAACCAACAGCTCCTATTTTGATTGGCTTCAGATTGGCTTTGCACTTGCAGGGCATTATGGAGAGGCAGGCCGTATCTACTTTCATGCAATCTCCCAGCAAAGCGAAAAATATGACTCTAAGACGTGTGATGCTAAGTATACCGAGTGCCTTAAAACAGGAAAAGGCCGCGTAAAAATCAATACATTCTTTTACAAGTGCAAAGAAGCGGGTATTGAGATACAAACAGAGGAGAGCCGCAAAGTAGAACGCTATACCAAGGCGCAAATGCTGCAGGGCTTCAAGTCAGATGCCGAAATAGTCGAGTCAGTTACCAAACTAGCCAAGCAAGACGGGATTTCAACGGAAATAGCTCAAGATATTGCAGAGCAAACACTCGCCATACCACGCTCGGAGCTTACCAAAGAGAAACAAGCAAACCTATTACCCGAAATCCGCGCCGCGCTTGCTACATACGGCCTCAAACGCAATGAAGTGACCGGGATAGTCGAATATCAAGGCCGCCCGCTAACTGATTGGGACGTGAATACCATTTGGGGTGAGATTGCAGATAATTTAGGCTCTCGATGTGCTAAGAGCACTGTAGAAGACATCATAAATTCTAATGCAACGCCCTCTTACAACCCTTTTACCGAGTTTTTCGCAAAGCATCAAGACAAAACACCGCAAAACTGCATAGATAAACTTGCCGAATGCATAACTCCCTACTTCGACGGCGAAACCGAAGAGAACGCAAGGGCAATTGCAACTATCTTCATACGCAAGTGGATAGTATCAATCGTTGCATCCATGCACGGCACTTACTCTCTCTTGATCCTGGTGCTTGTCGGAGGACAAGGCATCGGGAAAACTAATTTCTTTAGATGGCTATTACCTGACGAGCTCCGAGACTATTACGGCGAGTCTAAGCTTGACTCAGGCAAGGACGATGCCATGCTTATGACTTCAAAGCTTATTCTATGCGATGATGAGTTTTCCGGCAAAAGCAAAAGCGAATACAAGCACCTAAAAGACATAAGCTCAAAGCAATGGTTTAATATGAGACTACCCTACGGCCGCCGTACGCAAGACTTCAGGCGATACGCCGTGCTTTGTGGGACTTCAAATGACTCCGAGATCATAAACGACCCTACAGGGAACCGCCGTATCGTGCCTATCAATGTCAAGTCCATAGACTTTCAAGCATTTAAGGCGATTGATAAGACCGAGCTTTTAATGGAAGCCTATCATATCTATAAAACCGAAGGTGATAGCTCTTGGCAATTAGAAAAACAGGATATTCAGCTGCTTAATGACTCTGCAAAGTCCAATGAGCAAGTAGATACAGTTGAAGAGGCTATTCTCATGTATTTTGAGAAGACTGAAGCCGATATAGATGCAAACTGGTGGACAACGACAGAAATAGTATCTCACATGATGCAGTTCACGAAGTTGCATTTTAACATGACTCGGATAGGAATCGCGATGAAAAATCTTGGTTTTCCAAAAGCATCACGAAGGAAAAATGGTAAAGTAATGCGCTGTTACTGGGTTCGCGAAAGGGTGCAACACAAACCTGACAACATCTATTATGGCTAATTCCTGCAAATAGGCTCAAAAATGGGGTGTTGTCAGGTTTAGGAAAAAATAGCTCCATTTAAGCCTATAAAAAAAATATATGTGTGTGTATGTAATATCATGTACTCTATTCCTATAATATATATAAAATAACTTGACAACTTGACAACATTTAGTATAAGTAACTGAAAATAAACAATTTAAGTGTTGCCAGGTTTGTTTTTAAACCTGACAACAACCTGACAACATGACAACACTTCGTAAATACCAAGCCGATGCAATTGAGAACCTTCGCAAAGCTTTTGCCGATGGACACCGCGCCGTAATTCTTTGCGCTCCGACCGGAGCGGGTAAAACGGTGATGTTCTCTGCTATCGCTCAAGGCGCACTGCAGAAAGGCAAAAGAGTGATGATACTTACCGACCGAGGTGAGCTCTTATGGCAAGCAGGCGGGGCGCTTAATAACCTTGCTATAGTTCCTGAACTCATTACAGCCGAGACTACAAGAGTCAACTCAAGCCAGCGTATATTCGTTGCTATGATCGAGACAATATATCGCCGAGCTGAACAGCGGATCTACAGCGAACTGCTAAACTCGGTTGACTTATTCATATTTGATGAGTGCCATAAGCGGACATTTGACAAGCTCTTCCCTCTCCTCCCCTCTCATGCGAGGGTGCTCGGAGCGACGGCTACACCTTACCGCGAAGGGAAGGGAACGCCGTTGACTGATCTCTATACTCACATGGTAGAGGCTTCAACTATTCCGAGCCTTATCTCTGATGGCTACCTTGCCAAGCCTTCATACTATTCCGTGCCGATTGATTTGAGCGGCGTAAAAACCAAAGGCAATGACTTTGATGCTGATTCACTAGGAGCCGAATACTCAAGAATGCAGATATTCAAGGGCGCGGTTCAGAACTACCAGAGGTGGACGCCGAATACAAAGGCGATAGCTTTTGCGCCGAATTTAAAGAGCGCGGAAGAGCTTAGGCAGGAATTCGAGAAGGCGAGTCACCCTGTAATATCATTAGACGGGTCTGCGGGGCGCGAGGCGAGGCGAAACGCTCTCAAGTGGTACAAAGAGACCCCCGCCGCCGTTTTAATCAATGTAGGGCTTTTTACAACGGGTTTTGATGAGCCGAGCATTGAGACGGTAATTTTATACAGAGCTACTAAGTCGCTTCCGCTATTCTTGCAGATGGTAGGACGCGGCTCTCGGACCTGCGAGGGTAAGGACAAATTCACGGTCTTGGACTTTGGTAATAACCTTTACCGCTTTGGGATGTGGGATGATTCGAGAGATTGGACTAAGCCGCCGAAGAAAAAACGGGATGGCTTAGCAGTTTACAAGAATTGCATCCACTGCGACGCGTTTCTTTATGCCTCCGCTCGCGTGTGCTCGGAGTGTGGAAAACTTATCCCGAAAACAGAGCGCGAAGTTCTGGAAGAGTTAGTTATATTGACAAAGCACGAAGCTATGACTCGTGCAAAGACGGGCGGGCTTCAAGATTGGATAGCATTAACCAAGGCGGGCAAGTTGCATCCTTTGTATGTTCTGCAAAGTTTGTGTAAGTTACGCACTGAAGCCGAAGCCTACCGCGATGCGATGGGATATGCGAGAGGCTGGCTATTCATACACAAAGACAAGACGGGACATTTGCGATGACTACTGAGCAATGGCTTAACGATATGATCGATGACATAGTCATGGAGTACGGCGTATCGCATGATACGGCCCGTGTTATGCTGTATGCTTGGCTTGCTGGTCTTTTGCGATGGAGTCCGAAGTTTTACGCTATGTTGGAGTATTTGCTGAATGACTGAACAACAACTACAAGCTCAATGCTTCATATGGCATTGGAATATGAGGCCTGAAGAGCGCGGGCTTTTATACATGAATCACAATAACCCCCGCGATGCAAGGCAAGGTGCTCAGCTGAAAGTCATGGGTATGATTTCCGGCGTTGCTGATATGACTTACCTATCCAAGAGCGGCCCTATATTCTTGGAGTTCAAGACTGCGACGGGACGCCAAACAGACCGCCAAAAGTGGTGGCAAAGCCAAGTAGAGAATGCAGGATACCGATATTGCATAATAAGAAATTTTGAAGAGTTTGTAAAGTCCATAGATATTTGAGTATATTAGAGTTAGTCAGGTGGCGGAATTGGTAGACGCAGCTGCGATGGTTTAGCTGGAAGGTGCGACTCCTTAAGTTTCGGACTTTTAACAATAGCAGAGTAAGTCAGTTAGCAACCATCATGCAGGTTCGAATCCTGCCCTGACTGTTTTTTAAAAATTAATAAAAAGGAAAACCAAATGAAAGTAAAGGTAGCAGGACACACTTATGAGCTATCCAATTTTGAAAACAAGGATACAGAAGGACAGACGATCCAGTTTATTCACAAAGAACCAATTGAAGAAGGTTCAACTGAATTAAAAACAGTTGCAGACGGAACAACCAATGAAGAACTTATAGAGGTTCTTATCGACCGTTTAGTTTTTTTGCAAGCTAAATTCCCGTGTAGAGAGAACGCAATTACAATTACTAAACTTGAGGAATGTTTAATGTGGCTGAATAAGCGAACTGCTGATAGAAAGAATCGGAATGTCGAAGGCAAAAATGAGAAATGATATATTGCGCAGTGTGTGCAAATATTAAGTCTATTGCATGGTCAAAAGAGCATAAATGTTAGTCAGGTGGCGAAATTGGCAAAACTTGCACAAATACCTTGTTATAATCCGCTTTTATTTACATATATCAATTAAAATGAAAATTACAAATGCAACAAGGTCAATCGTTTTTTATGTTGAAACAGATGAAAACGAACTAAACAGATACACAAGGCATTCAAGTGAAAATTGGACAGTAACTATGGGAGAAAGCGATGAGACTGTATATGACTGTGAAGAACTGGAAAAGTTGTTTCAAGAGTGGTTTTCCCAAAATGACGCATAACTATCTGATAGACGATATAAAACTTCGCAAATACAATATAGTCAGGTGGCGGAATTGGTATACGCTATACTTATGCAGTTGAAGCGGGGTAATTCAACAATGCAGGTTCGAATCCTGTCCTGACTACAAACAACAACAAGAGAGACAACATGAATCATTACTACCAAAACATCCACGGCTGGTTTGACTACGAAGAGATAATCAAGCTAGCCATTGACAAAGCCGAAGACGGCGCAAAGTTTGTAGAGATTGGAGCTTGGAAAGGCAAGAGCGCTGCTTTTGCGGGCGTTGAGATCCTGAATAGTGGGAAGGCAATTACCTACTATGCTGTAGATCACTTCTTAGGCTCTGAAGAGCATCGGAATCCCGTGAGTGACTTTTACGACTTTAAATGCCAAAGTGGTGAATTACGCACGGAATATCATGCAAACATCGAGCCTGTCAAGTCGGTAGTCAAGACATACGACATGACAAGCGCTCAAGCGTCTAAGAATTTCAAGAAGCGAAGCGTTGACTTTATCTTTATTGACGGCTCGCATGATTACGACTCTGTTTGCGTGGATATTGAGTTATGGCTTCCGAAACTGAAGCCGGGCGGAATGATCGGCGGTCATGATTATACGACGCATGAAACAGTGCGAGAAGCAGTAGATACATATTTTACGGACTTGCAAATTATCGGCAAGTCATGGTTATACATTTCAAGGAGTGAAGAGAATGGCAAAGATTGAGATTAGCGGAGAGGTGGTGTATGTCGGAGCGCCTGTAAAGTATTCCGATAAATTCACCAAAGCGGAGATCGTGGTAAAGGATTCGACAAGCAAGTATCCTGAGTTTATTAAATTCGAGGCTATTAATGACAAAGTAGAACTCATGCGAGGGTACCCGGTAGGTACTCAAGTAATTGCAGAGGGCTTTGTCGGTGGTAAGGAATACCAAAAGAAAGATGGCGGGATTGGATACATCACAAGTATCAAGCTCGCGAAGATTTACGAAAACAAGCCAGCGCCTGTAGAGGTTCCCGATGCTATACCATTTTAACGATAGCTTTGATGAGATGCCTACTCTTGACTGGGAGGAACTCAAAGACAAAGACTTCAAGACCGAGATAATGAAAAACGGCGTGCCTTACGAGGCGCGCCTGTTTCTCGCGGGTTCGGGATGGAAGCTAAAGTTAACCAACAAGATAACAGGCCGATACGCTTTGGAGCTTCGCTTCCGTAATATGAGTCTTAACGATGCTATGGTAAAAGCGGAGTTTTACATATTGGAGAATCTGGAATGAAGCTATCCGAGTGCGAGGTTAGGTATATCAATTTAGATACGGCTCTTAGTAATCGAATAGAGATGGAGCGCCAGTTCGGTATGCTTGGCATGAATAAGACTAGAAGGATAAGCGCAAAGACTATACCGGCTCCTCAAGACACGCGCTTTGATAAGCACTTTGTCGGATGTGGCCAGTCTCATATCGATGCACTTCAGTCAGGCGATGCACCCTTGCTGATATTCGAGGATGACGCTCAAGTGACTGAACACTACTGCGAAGAGATAGATATTCCACACGGCGCGGATGCTATTTATCTTGGTTGGTCAACGGCTAATAAGAGAATGACGGTAAAGAACTTCAGCGAACACTTAGTAAAGGTTACAGGCTTAGCGGCGGCTCATGCTATACTCTATTTGAGTAAACGGTATAAGGACTTTGCAGAGAATGCAATCAAGACTGCAATCTATGAAGAGCAAGTTCCTTTGGATGTCGCTCTTGCTTACTTTCAAAATTACTTCAATGTCTATGCAGTTCGCAAGCCGTATTTTATCCAATCGGATGCACGATACTCGCTAAACAAATGGGAATCACTAACAAGAGGCGAACTACATGAGACTTGAAGTAATTATTCCCTACCGCAATCGCGAGGCTCACATAAGCAAGCAAGTGCCCCACTTATTCAAGACATTGGAGAGTCAGGGTATTGACTTTGGCATCACCATTGTCGAGCAAGAAGAGGGCAAACTGTTCAATACTGGCATGATGAAGAACATCGGGTTCTTAGAGTCTCAGCACGCGGATTACTTTTGTTTTCATGACGTGGATATGTACGCTCAAGACGCGGATTATTCACCAGTCACGATGCCGACACACTTGGCAAGGTATGTAGAGCAATACGACTGGGATATGCCTTACCGTGCTTACTTTGGTGGTGTGACGCTATTTGACAAAGAGTCATACCGCAAAATAAACGGCTACTCTAATGAATACTGGGGTTGGGCTGTAGATGATGACGATCTATACTGGAGATGCGTCCTTACAGGCTTTGCAAGAAGAGACGGGCGGTTCTGGTCTGATGATCATGACCGCGAGAATTACGACAAATGGCAAGAAGAAAACTGGGCTAAGTTTCAGGCTTCGCTTTTGGATACGGAATCCAAGAGTGGAATTACAACAACGGAATACACTGTACTAGAGTCTAAGCAATTTAATCCACAGCTTAGACGCATTTTAGTTTCTATTTAGGAATAATCACAATGGATGCAATTAAGACCTTTGTCCCTTTGGTCGCATTATCAGTCATTGCACTTGGTGCGACCTTAGGAGTGGGAGATGGGAGTTTTAGCACATTCGCGGTCGGTCTTAGCAAGTATGCACTTGCAGTTGGGGCGGCGTGGTTTGTGGATTCGTACTTAATCAAGGAGGTAAATACTCGTGAAATTATCGCACAAAATCCTATCGCTTACGCTCTTTACTTGTCTGCTAATATCATTACCGCTGCACTCTGCTTCAGTCAGTCCTAAGGTTTTGCTAATAGCCAAGGGCTTTATAGGCACGAAAGAAGAGGGTAATAATGGCGGGTACTGGGTGCGCCGCTTTCAAGCGAGCACCAAGAGCCCAAAGGGCGCTCAATGGTGTGCAAGCTTTGTGAACTTTTGTCTTGACTCTGCAGGGGTCAAGGGCTTGCCGTTCACTGGTTCAGGACTTGCTAGGCATTTCGCTACTCGGAATAAGACCATAAAGGCTACGAAAGTAATTGCTGAAAACATGACCTTACCACCGGGCACGATCATTGTATGGCGAAGGGGAACTACTCCCTTTGGTCATGCAGGGATAGTTGACACTTGGCAGGGCAAAAAGGGCACGACAGTCGAGGGTAATACAAGCTCGGGGCTTCGCGGCTCTCAGCATGATGGCGATGGCGTTTGGGCAAGAACGCGAGTAATTAACCCTACTTCATACTTCAGAATTACGGATTTCGTGATTTATTAAAAAAATAATTTCTAAGTCCGTTTTACTTGTTCTTATATTTGTCTTGCCAACATAGGCACTCCTTATCTCATGCCTTCACTCCGCGAGGGCTTCTTTCGAGAGGCCCTTGTTTTAACCGATATAGCGATGGACATATTTAGTGAACTCTTGCGTAATGTTTTAGCGACTCTGGTAAGTACGGTAACGATTGTTATTATGTTTTTCCGTTTTATGAATAGGGAACGCTTGCAACACGCAAAACAGATTGCAGATGTAATTGAGAAGACCGCAAAGCACGTATTCAATACTGCAACTTTAGAGCACCGCGTAGCTCAGCTCGAAAAGACCGAGAAAGAGCAAGCGGAATCGATAGACAAGCAATTTGCTTTAGTTCACTCTAGACTTGATCAGATATACTCCATAATTGCAGGGCTTAACAAGTGAGTTTGCACTTTGGACTGAAATATTGGAACGAGCCTACACCTGCAAAGATTCGCAGAGTCGCGGGCGCTTTAGCCGCCGCTGGCATTGCCGGTTGCGGTTTTGCCTATTTACGCGATAACTTAAGCCTGGCGATTACGCTCTTAAGCCTCGCGGTCGGTGGGTCTT
>JACCDP010483115.1_pt1 | contig 37493 bp, 53 predicted proteins | sample 7445841 | NCBI WGS metagenome assembly JACCDP01 (sample SAMN15323441, study PRJNA562643) | freshwater metagenome | isolation source: river surface water | place: USA:Blue River Watershed | collected 2017-08-17 | reverse complement strand
CTGGAAGGATCGTGTAATCCGTGTCGAGGCCAGCGACGAGCGCGCTCGTCTCGCCAAAGCGGACCGAACAACGGACAGCGCCGAGGTTCGTGATTTCGACTGCGCTCGAATTGTTCGGGAACGATTTAACGGCGCTCGCGATACCGACGGCGACGGTGACGGCCTTGCCGTAGTCAGGGGCGAATGGCTGGGTGTAGTAGCTCATGGATTCCTCGGTACGTTCAGAGCAGGTAAGAAACGGTCCACCGGCGCGCGCCAGCAACTTGCGGCGGAACGGTGTCGGTAAGCGTCGGAGCGCCGCTCTTGATGAATCGCGCAACCCACGTAAGCAAACCAGTGTCGTAGCCTACGGCAAGCTGCCAGCCGTCAATCGGCGTCGAAGTGACTCCGAGCGCCTGCGTCGTCGGCATCACCGACACCGGTAGACCGGTGAAGTAGTCGCTAGCCGTCGTAAACTGGAACGACCCAGGATTCGCGATGTTCACGCCGAGCTCAAGAGTGACGAGGTTGCCGGCCTGCGTGTATCGGCCCGTGTACGTCGTATTAACGGCAGGCACCGCAAGCGTCGCCGCAGGCGTCCACGTGCCGCTGGTGACAGCCGTCGTCGTCTGCTCGATGTACCACGCCGCCGCTGCGGCGTTGTAGCGCAGCTTAAACGACGAGTTGGCAGCGAGGAGCACCGGTGCGCCGTAAACGCCCATCGCGCCGTTTGGCGCGATCGTGAGCGTCGTAATCGTCTGCGAGCAGAAGACGAGGAGCTCGTTGCCGTCTGCGATCTGCGCCGCCGCGGGGAGCGTAATCGTCATCGCCGCGAACGGTCCCGTAGGCGTGATGATGAGCCACGTCGGGGCCGTCGTGCTCGCGACCTGCACGTTCGTCCCGTTGACGTTCGGCGAGGCGTACTGCGTGACGTAGTCCGGCGAAACGAACTGCGCCTCGATGTACGCGAGGAGCGTCGAGAGCGACGCCTTCCGCGCGTCGCCGTTGCTCGCCGAGTAGACGGGAAGCTGATCCGAGCCCGAGAGCTGGTTGAGTTGCGAGAGCTGGTTGATCGTTGGCATCGTGAACCCTTACTCGTAATCGATTGGCGCGTCGTTGCCCGCGAGAAGCGGGTCGACGGGTCGCGGGAGGAACGGGCTTCCCTGATACGTCCACGGCTTGTTCCCAGCGCCGGCGGGCATCGTACCAGGGAACTGCTGGTCTTGCGGCATCGCAGCGCGGACAAGGATCGTGTTGTACGCCTCGCGCGCGGTCGCCATCGTTGCGGGGAGAACCTGCTTCCCGTAGCTCGGCGCGAGACGGCACGCGAGATTGCACACGATCGCCTCGTTCGCGCGGTCGGGCACGCCGGTCTGTTCGTCGAGGTCGCTCTGCGTCGGGAAGAGCGGCAGCGGGTAGCCGAGACGAATGCCGCGCTCGTTCCACTCGGCCATCATGCCATCGAGTCGGCGCAGGGCCGTCTGAAGGTCGTTCGCCGTGAGGTTGAAAACGTAATCGGCGAGGCCGATCTCCGTCAGCGCCGCCTCAATGTACTGCCGCTTTGAATAGCCCATGCGTTAACCCTCCGGCGTCAGCGCCGATTCGATGCGCTCGCTGAGCGTCTTGTCGCTCCAACGCTTGTCGACCTTGATGCCGAGTTCCGCGGCCTTCGCTTCGAGCTCGTCGCGCGTCGGCGGGGCGTCGTCGTCACTCACGTCGAGCGTTGGCGCGTCAGCAGCAGCGACGGGCACGGCAGGCTGAGCGGGCTTCGGCGCGAGGGCGTCGGCCTTGCTCGTGCACCAGCCTTCGGCGACGCGCTTGGCGACGAGGTGCGGGGCCTCGTTGCGGTACTCGATGCCGTGCTTTCCCTTGCGGTAGACGAGAGGCATTTCACTTCCCCTTCTTCGCGTAAGCCTTCGTCGGCTTGCCCGCCTTCTTCGCAGCGGTGCGCGCCGTCGAAAGCGCAATCGCGACGGCCTGCTTCTGCGGCTTCCCGGCCTTCATCTCCGTCTTGATGTTCTTCGAGACGGAGCCCTTCGAGTATCCTTTGACGAGCGGCATGGCGGCACCTTAGCACGACGCAAGAAAAAAGAAGGGGCGACCGAAGCCGCCCCAACTTTTCTTGCTCAGTGATTGCTCACTGGTCGAACAAAAGCACCCCCGCCATTTCCGGGTTCAGGAGCGCCGTACCGAAGAGCACGTCAACGCGGTAGTTCGTTAGGCTCGAAGCGATGTCGAACTGCTTCTGCATGACGACTTCAAGGCCCTGGTCGGTCGACGCGCGCATGACCGCGACACCGGCGTTCTCTGGGATCGCGAGGCGACCTGGGAGGAGTTCGATCGCCGATTTGTGCCAAAAGCAGTTGTAATCGGCGGTCGTGGTGTTGAGCCAAGTGATCGCGGCAGCCGCGAGACCGACGCCAGCGCGCTCGCAGTTCTTGTACTGGAGTTCGGCCTCGGTCGGCGCGTTGTCGGCGCTGATGATCGGCGGCGTGATGACGACCGTGTTCGCAGCGCCGACGCTGACGACGCGGAACGTCTTCGGCTGGCCGGTCGGCTGCTTCGTGATGAGGTGCACCGCCTCGATGCCCTCGATCGTGAACGCATCGCCAGCAGCAACGCCGACGTTCGACGAGAGCGTGACGGTCTGGAAGCGGTTGTCTACGTTGAGGATGCCCGCAACGCTCGTGTCAGTCGCCTTCGGGACGTAGTTCGCCTGCGCGCCGTTGGTCGCGATGGTGATGGCGCCGCCGGCGTACGCGGTCTTGCGGAGCGCGTAGTCCTGCTTGTAGGTCTCGAAGCTCGACACCATGCCGACGTAAGCGCGCTCGAACGCCTTGTCGGAGCGGTTGTTCGCGCCGAAGGAGCGCGTGGTGCCGACGACGTTGCCCGCGAGGCCGTTGTAGCTGCGCGAGGAGAGCGAAAGGTAACGCGAATCGCCAGGGACGCCGGTCTCGTTCATGAGCGAGTCACAAAGCGCGATGTCGTCGAACGAGCCCGCCGGGGTGCCCGTCGTTACGACGAGCGAGCCGAGAGCAGTCGCCGTCTGCATCACCGCGACGTTGATGTCAGAGGCGAGCCTCTGGTTCGCGCCCTGAGCGAGACGACCTTCCTGGAGCGCGTCGCGGAGCTCGGTCGAGGTCATACCCCAAGCGACGGTCTTGAGGTTGGTGATCGACGCGGGGACCGTGAGCTGCGTCTTGTCCGAGAACGTGACCGGGGTGCCGGGAACGCTCGTCACGCTCGGCATGATGTACGGCTGCGGACGCCAAACCGTTCCGTAGTTCGGCGAGACGCTTGACGGCATCGCGGTCGTGCGCGCCGCGTCGGTCTGGTTGTAGTTGTAGATGTTCACGTTGCGGCTCATCACGAGCGCATCGTTAAAGCCTTCGAGGAGCTGATCGAAGGCGACCTTTTCTTCTTTGCTGAATGCGTTTGCCATTGTCGTATTTCCTAAACGTTACTTCGTCTGTGCTCGGAGTTTCGCCTTATAGGCGATCACCTTGGTGCGATCGCCGGTCTTGTCGGCCTCTTCGTACAGACGTTCAAGGACTTGGTCATGGGAGCCGCCCGCGAGGCGAGTCGTCGACTTGACGATGACCTCAGGAGCGGCGGCGGGTTTGCGTGGGTTCACTTTCAACTGCGTCTCCAGCTTGGCGACCGCGAAGGCGAACTTCACGGGGTCACTGATGGCGGCGAGCTCCTTGAGCTTGGCCGGGTCCTTTCCGATGGCGTAGGTGACGAGTGCAGGGTTCTCCGACCCGCTCACGATGATGCCTTGCTGCGTGACGCTGAGCGACTCGGTGACGCTTGCTTCGGCGTCGTCGTAGTCGCGCACGCGAAGGGAGGCTTTCGCCTTCCCGTAGGCGTCAAGGCGGGCTTGCCATGCCTGCTTTTGCTGCTCTTCGGCCTGCTTCTGCTTCGCGGCGTGCTCGTCAGCTTGCCGCTTGCGTTCGAACCATGCCGCGAGAGCCGCTTCGAACTTCTCCGCGTCGTAGTCGTGATCTTCGAGCTTGGGTTTCGCACCGAGCGCAGGCGGCTTGGTCTCGCCCTGCTGCGGCGCTTGCGCCTTGGCTCGAAGCTCGCGCACCTCGCGCTGAAGCTCCCTCTCTCGTCGCCGAAGCTCGCGCACCCACGCGGGGGCGGCTTGCTTCGGTTCCTCGGCCTGCACCGGCTTGTCGCCGATGCTGACCTCGACCTCATCCTCGATCGCGTCCTCGTCTGCCGCTTCGGCCTCCGGCGTTGTCTCGTCGGCCTGCGGTGCCTCGGGCGTCTCGCCCTCGGTCGTCTCGGTTGCGGTCGTCTCTTCGGTCGTCTCCTCGGTGTCTTCCATCGTGCCCTCTGCTCGGCGATAGGCTCGCCGGTGGCCTTACGACTGCGGGGCGGGTCGCGCGGTAGTGGCTCGCGCTATCGCTTCGGCGGTCTTGATAGCCTGACTCTGTGCGGAAACGTTGACGTTTGCAAGCGTCTCGACGGTCTTCGCCTTCGTCTCCTCGCTCTTTGCGATGGCGAGCTGCGTGTCAGCCTGCGCCTTCATCGCGCGCGCCTGCGCTTCCTGAGCGGCGGCTTGCAGGTAGAGCGCCTGCGGGTCCGGCTGCGCGTTCTGCATCGCGGCTGCCATCTCCTGCGCTTCTTCCTCGGTCGGCTTCGCGGCGCCCATCTGCACGAGCTTTTTTCGGAAGAACGCGCGCACGTCAGAGACGCCCTCGCCCTCGAGGTTCATCATCGCGAGGGCTTCGAGCACGGCCTTTGTTTGCGGGTCAGAGGCCACCGCGATGAGCGGCGTGAGCGTGCGCACCGTCGCGCTGCGCTTGCTCTGCGACGACGGCCCTACGTCGACTGCCACGTCGAACCGTGCGCGCGAGAGGTCATTCGCCATCTCGACGGCGCCCGTATCGCCGATGGTCGGCTGAAGGAGCTCGACGGCGGACGCGGCGCCCTCGGCGTCGACGGTCTTCATCGCGCGCCCCTCTTCGACGTAGACTTCGCGCGCCATGCCAAGCCAGATCTCGCCGCAGCGCTTCATGGCTTTGGCGAAGTTGCTCACGTAGATGAACGTCTGCATGTCGAGACGCTGCTGAACGGCGGCAACTGTCTCCGCTGCGACGTTCGCGCGCACCTGCTCGCCCGCCTCGGCGTTGCCAAGGACGTCCTTCATGTCCTGCTCGGCGATCTGAATCAGCGCGGCTAGCGCGGGCGGAACCTGCGGCGGCTTCGTGTAGCCGAGCGGACCCGCCGGGGCCGACGAGCCGTCGGGGTTCGTCAGGCGGTTCAAGAGCAGATACGGGAAGTTGCGCAGGTTATCCTGCTCCCACATCCATTGGTGCCCCGCGACCTGCTCGGGGTCGAGGAGCGGCTTCTCGACCGACGAGAGCGCGCTGATCTCGGCGAGCTTCGAGCGCTGCATGTTCGCGATGCGCTGCGCGTCTTTCGCGAGGCGGACGTGCCCCATGCACCGCTCGATGTTGTCGACGAACCAGCGCTTGCCGTACGTCACGACGATCGGAATGTTCGGCCCCGCGATGAGGCCGAAGTCCTCGAGCACGCGACCGCCGGAAAGGAGATACTTGTGCACGCGGCGCGTCTTGCGGCGCTTCGACGGCAGCTCGGTCGCGCCGGTGCTCACGAGCATCTGCTCGAGGTTCTCGTCCTCGTCGAAGTCGGCGCGGGTGTACGTCTGCTCCGATCCGTCGAGCAGGCGGAACACGCGCAGCGTCTCCGTGCGCTCCTCGACGCGGTAGTACTCGGCGATGTACACGACGTCAGGCGAGCACCAGTCGAAATACGTCTCGTAGATCTGCTTCGGCCAAGACGACGGGTTGTCTTCGAACTGCGCCTCGTACTCCTCGGGCGTCATCGACGAGATGACGAAGCAGTAACGCGCGTCGCTCTTGTCCTGCCGCTTCGCGTCGAGGTCGAAGTAAACGCTCGTGTCCGCGTCGAAGATCGGCTCGATGCGGATGCGCTGGCGGTCGTTCTCCGGGTCGAGCTCGTCTTCGAGCACCGTGCGAAGGCGCCAGGCCCCCATGCCTCCGCCGACGGCTTCCTCGAACGCGTTGTCGTACGCTTCATCCGCCACCGAGTCTTGCTCGTCAGCGCGATACAGCCCGTCGCAGAGGTCGGCGAGCTTGTCGGCCTCGCGTCCGTCCTTCGGGACGTAATCGACCGTGATGCGGTTCGCGCGGTACTCGTTGATGATGCGCATCACACTGAGCGCGACCTTGTTCACCTCGAGCCGCGGACGGTTCTCGAACTGCTTTTGCAGCGGGCCTTCCCACTGCGCGCCCGCGATCGAGTAGAAGCGCCGGTCGTCGAGGCACTGGCGGCGCTCGTCCTGCAAGGCGAACTGAATCGTGTTGAAGCGACGAAGCGCCTCGTCGTGAATGCGTGCGAGCTTCGCTTCCTTCGTCTCGGCCATGCCTCGCACCTATCACCGACGCCAAGCGTGCGCCACGGGTTGCGGCGGCTGGAGTTGCACGGGCTTCGCCGCTTGCACCCGGCGCGCTCCCTCGCAGGCGTAGCGGAGGGCGTCGATCACATGGTTATCGCGGTCGTCAAGCACCGGAAGGACCGCGCCGGTCAGCGGGTCGGCCTTGTACGAGTAGAGCGTCAGCTCGTCGATGAGGTGAACGCAGCGCGGGTGAACCACGATGTCGTGACTCTTCAGCCACTCGACGCCCTCTTCGAGCGAGCGCGGACCTTTGACCGCGGGCATGATCTTGGGGAAGCCGTGCCGTCGCATGTGCGCGATGGTCTCAGGTCGCGCCGAGTCGGCGACGATAGGCCACGTCTCCGAGCCCGGCACCGTGAGGAACAGCGCAGGTGTGTCGACGATCTCGACGCCGACGCCGTACGCCTCATGGTCGACGTAGAGCGTCCGGCCTTCGACGTAGCAGCGCACGAGCACCGTCGGGTCGACGGCGAAGCCCCAGTCGGCGCCGAAGCGGATGACCGCATCGCGCGGAGCCTCGAACTCCTCGACGCGCCAGTTCTTGAAGACGCGACGCTCGGAGTTGCGCAGGTACTCGCCAGCCCAGACGTGCCGGAACTTGTCCGGGTCGCGCTTGCGGTCGTACTCCAGCTCGGCGCGAAGCACTTCGGGGAACCAGGGGTTCGCCTCGTAGTTCACGCCGACGACGACGGCCTCGGGCGGCGGACGCTCGCCACGCAGGAGCGCATCGACGGGGTCGGTTGACTGCGACGGGTTCCAGGTGAACCAAAGCTCCGAGCCCGGCTTGCGAATCGTCGGGCGCAAGAGGTCGAGCGAGCGTTGCGAGAGGCTCTGCGCTTCCTCGACCCATGCGCAGTCGTAGCCCTCAAGGCTCTTGATGCTGTCCGCCGTGTGATTCTGCATCCCTTGGAAGATGATGCGCCCGTCGCCCTTGCGGCTCTTGATCACCGCCTCCTGAACCTCGAAGTACGCGCCGACGCCGAGCGCTTCGATCTTCGCCTCGATGAGACGCTTGACCGACTGCGACAAGCTCTTCTGAACCTCACGCACGCACACCGTCGAGCGGTTCGGGTCGAGCACGTGCGCCTCGACGAGCATCTCGGCGAAGGCGTGCGACTTGCCCGAGCCTCGTCCGCCCCAGGCGCCCTTGTAGCGCGCCGGAGCGAGGAGAGGCATGAACCACCGCGGCGTCTCGATGCGAAGCGTTTTAGAGGCATCCTGACGCGAGGAACGGGCATCCGCTCGCCTGCTGCTCAGGTGCTTACTTGTCGGCCTTGTCAACGATGACCCTTTCGATGCGGTCGAAAGCGATCGGGGAGCCGTCAGGCCCCGAGAGTTCGTGCTTCTGCGCCTCGGCCCAACGGAGCTGCGTCTTCGACCACCAAATCATCGCCGCCGTGTCGCCGCCGGTAGCCTTCTGGAAGAGCGTGCCGCCGACCTTGGCGTTCGCCTTCGCCTTGCCGGCGACGAGTTCCGTCTTGAAGTACTTCATCAGCGTGTTCACGTCGATGCCGCCATCGCGCACCAGGATCGCGATCTGCTCGTACGGAAGGCCGTATCCGCTGAGCGTCTCAACGCGCTTTCGCTCGGCGTCAGTCGGCTTGAAGGCCGGCATTCCACCGCGCTTCTTTCCTTGATCTGAACTTGCCGGCATCAGCCCACCTCATCGAAAGCGACGCCATCGGCCTCGCGAGTTGCCTTCTTGCCCGTGTAATCCTGCCACCGCTTGACGGTGACGTCCACGTAACGCGGGTCGAGTTCCATCAGGCGAGCGACGCGGCCTGTCTTTTCGCAGGCGATGAGCGTCGAGCCGGAGCCGCCGAAGAGGTCGAGGATGATGCTTGCATCATGGTTACCGATGGCTCTCTCAGCAAGCTCTGTAGGCTTCTGCGTCGGATGATGCTCGTTTCTGTGGTCTCTTGAAACATCCCAGACCGTGACTTCGTTTGTTGGCCCACTCCAGTTTGGCGCAGAACCTTTTTTAAACGCATAGATGCACGGCTCATGTTTCGCTTTGTACTGCGCTCCAATGGCCCCAAATTGCGCCACGTTTTTGTTCCAGATGATCCAGTTGCGCACCTGAAAGCCAGCTTCAGTTAGGCCAGCGAGCACATCAGACGCGAACCGATCGGCGAACCATAGGTAGATCGGCGCGTCTTCCTTTGATGCCACGTATGCATTTTTGACCGGCAAATCGTACATGTTGACGTTGTCGTCATTTTTCAGCTTCTGCCTGCGTTTTTCCGTAGCGTGTCCGCCATCGTAGTCCACGCCATATGGCGGGTCCGTGAACACCATGTCGGCCTTCTCGCCCGCCATCAGCACCCCAACCGCATCGACGCTGGTCGAATCGCCGCACATGATGCGATGCTTACCGCAGAGCCACACGTCGCCGAGCACGCTGCGCGGAACGGCTGGGGCCTCGGGCACATCGTCGGGGTCGGTGAGCGCCGCGGGTTCCTCGGACGGCGTAAGGCCGTCGAGTTCCTCGTCGGAGAAGCCGGTCAGGTCAAGGTCGAACCCAAGCTCGCCAAGCTCGCCAAGTTCGAGCGAGAGCATCTCGGCGTCCCACCCGGCGTTCAGCGCGAGCTTGTTGTCGGCGATGACGTAGGCGCGGCGCTTCGCGTCGCTCCAGCCGCGGGCGACGACGACGGGCACCTCGACCATGCCGAGCTGGCGCGCTGCGAGCACGCGACCGTGCCCCGCGATGATGCCGCCGTCTTCGTCGACGAGAACCGGCGTCGTCCACCCCCACTCGCGAATCGACGCTGCGAGCTGCGCGACCTGCTCGTCGGAGTGCGTGCGGCTGTTGCGCGCGTACGGCGTGAGCTTGTCGAGCGACCAGCGCTCGATCTCGTCGGCTGGATTCGCCTTTCCTGTAATCTCTTTCCCTACCTTTGCTTTCATCTTTCCTTCGCCTTCTCTCTGCTGCGTCAAAGCGTAGCACGTACTCGTAAACGCCGCATCAGCGAGGGTACCTGGGTACCTCTTCTTAAGAAGAGAGGTACCCTCAGGTACCCATCTAGATGCCTTTGCCCCCGTACCTTTAAGTACCTAGGTACCCATCAGGTACCCTCAGGTACCCTTAATTTTCGACGCGATGCGCAACCCACTTACACTTGCATCGTCACACACGATCCACCCGTGTTCATGCTCTGCGATGATGCCACCATCGGTCAGAGCTTGGATGAACTTGCCCCCGCTCGGCTTCATCGCTTGTTTGATGTAGCTCTCGCTCCGCCCGTTCTTGGCCATGTACTCACGTAGGGCGGAGCGCGAGACGTACGGGGCGCCGTCGCGAAACTCGCAGCCTGAATCCCACCACGCTTTCTCGAAGGTCGAGCGCGACTCTGCGAGCTTGCCATCCACCTTGATTCGCGGCGGAGGCGCTTCTGTCGGCACAAACACCGCTCCCTTGATCTCCTCGCCGTCTTCGTCGACCCACCCGAGCGCGACGGGCTCGAGCCTGCCGAACATCGACGACGGCGCTTCGGCATCCTTCATCTTCACGCAGGAGAGCTCGATGGTGCCGTCTTCGGCCTTTGAGACCATGATGGAAGCGTCGAGCGACGCCTTGAACGCGCTCGACCCGCGCGCGCGGCCCTTGGCCCCTTCGCCGTGCCCGACGTGGTGATTGAGCACGACGGCCGAGCGCAATGCACTCGCGACAACGTTGGCCGCGTTGAAGAAGTTGCGAACGTCGCGCGCCGCGTTCTCGTCGCCGCTCATGTGATTGTTCACGGTGTCGATGACGACGATCACCGAGTCGGCGTCGGTGAGTTCGCGCACCGCCGCGATGATCTGCGCCGCAGCGGAGGCCGAGTCGAGATCGATTCCTTTGTTCGAGATGAGCAGGTTGTCGAGGTTCTCGACGCCGTGATGGCGACACCATGCAGCGACGCGCTGCCGGATGCCGTAGTTGCCTTCGCCAGCGAGGTAGACGACGACGCCGGGCTTCGTGCGCTGGCCCATCCACTCGCGCCCCGCTGCGATGCTGCACGCGATGTCGAGCGTCACGAAGGTCTTTCCCGCGCCGGATTCGCCGAAGACCATCGTGGTCCCGCTCGCGGGAATCCACTTCTTCACGGCCCACTCCAGCGGCGCAGGTTGCGAAAGAAAACTCGTCGCGCGGCTGAAGAAATACTCGCTCGTGGCTCGCTCGTCGACGAGTGCGAGGATGTCTCGTGCGATGTCGTCGCCGAGTGCAGCGTTCGCCGCAACGTCGTGCTCGACCTCGTAACGTGCCGCTGAGTGCACGAGCTGCCGGAGCTCCGAGGCCGGGAGCGGCACGTCGCATCGCGTCTCGTTCGTCACGCTGAGCGCGGCGAGGATCTCGGGTTCTCCCATGCCGTAGCGGCGCATAAGACCCGCGATCCTGTGAAGGCCGTTGTTTCGATTGCCTACGATGAGCGAGCCGTCACCCGTCAGCGCAACCGGCTGTCGCCGCTTCGCTTCGATGCCTTCGAGCCATCGGTCGGGAATCCCCATCGGGGCTACGCCGTCGAACGGGTCCGAGCTAAGCTCCCATCGATACTCGCGCCCCTCAATGCGCGAGGGGTAAGCAAGAAAGTACCGCCCATCGGCGAGCAAATCGATGCCGTCGCGAAGTTTGCACGATTTGACGCCTTCGACGTACGCGGCGAGGTAGTGTTGACCGCCGCCCGCCGTGAGCTGCACGGCGCCATCAGGCTGCGCGCCCCGCTCGTCCGTCCACGCGCTCCAGCTATCGTCGCCGCCGTTGCGCGGGTCGATGTCGAAAACCACGAGTCCCGATGCTGCGCCGCAGGCGACGCCTACGTTCCGGTCGTCGTGCCCTTCGAACCATCGTCGAATCGTTGCCTCGTCTGTCGTCGCGTCGTTCACGCCGTGCTGCGTTGCGGGTAGCTTCCCGTTCGGCACGATGGGAAGGACTGGCCAGCCCCACGAGGCGTAAGCGAGCGCTGCTTCGAGCGGGGTCACTTGCGGGCCGCGAGGTACGCCGAGAGCGCCGCGACGACGCTCGACTTTGGGTCAAGCGATACGCCGTCCCTGATGCGCGCAATCGTTGTGACGTGGATTCCCGTTGCCTTCGCGACGACGTTCAGCCGCCGGTCGGCAAGCGCGGTTCGAATTTCTGCGAGTGTGAGCATGGCGCACGCATCCTAGCAGCGCTCGAAAACAAAGCGCAACAGAAAAAAAAGAACGCACCGACGCGTTTTTTCGTTGCGCGGTTCGAAGGCGTGACGTATTGTCTCTTCATCGCCCAAACGGAATCACCCGACCGAGGCGATGAGGAACGGAACATGAGCACGACCACGACCGCCGCCCGCGCTACCTTTTGCCGCATCGACGCCCGCACCTGGGGCGTGCGCGTGCCATCGACGATGGGGATTGTCGCGCACAAGATGGTCTGCGTGCACAAGTCCGATGGCTCGACAAGCGAGGTGGCGCTCGGGTACGAGGTCGCTCCTGGCATTTACGAGATCGCCAAGGCGGCGCGCAAGCCAGCCAGCACCAACGGGCAAGGACGCTACTCGTGTGGCGCGGCATGTTGCCGCGGTCGCTGCGAGGACTGCGCCTGATCACATTTTGCACCGCCCATGAGGGAACGCGGGGCTCGATGCCCCGCCGGTGCACCCCGTCAACCGGATTCACCGACCGACGGAGAAAGAAGCAACGATGAACAAGTTCACTCCTCTTGAAGACGTTATAGAGTACGCGAGGCAGCTCGAGTCCCTGGCCGAAAGGCCAGACGTGATCCTAAACTGCTGTTGCGGCAGCGTCGCATCGCGAGTCGATGAATACCGCGCGGAGTGCATCCGTGGGGCGAGGCATTTGCGAACGGTTATCGCAAAGAAGATCGCCAGAGGGCGTTCAGAGCGCCGTCTGGCGCGTGACACATGGTATCGGGCTGCGGAATACGCATGCGAATGCGCGAGCTTCCGCGCAGAAAGGCTTGGTGTCTGATGGCAATCAGCATCAAACGCACCCGCGAAGCGCACGCGAACGGGGTCAAGCTCCTCGTCTTCGGCGCGGCTGGCGCAGGCAAGACGAGCCTTATCAAGACGCTCCCGAACCCCATCATCATCAGCGCGGAGGCGGGCCTCCTGAGCCTCGTCGGCGAGGACCTGCCGTACGTCGAGGTGTCGAGCATGGCGACGCTTCGCGAGGCGTACGAGTGGCTCGCTGGCTCCGACGAGGCCCGCGGCTTCGAGTCGGTCGCCGTCGACTCCATCAGCGAGATCGCGGAAGTCGTTCTCAATTTTGAAAAAAAGGTGGCCAAGGATCCGCGCCAAGCCTACGGCGCGATGCAGGAGCAGATGACGGACCTGATCCGCGCCTTCCGCGACCTGCCCGGCCGTCACGTCTACATGTCGGCCAAGCTCGAGAAGTCAACCGACGAGATGGGCAAGGTCTTCTACGCACCTTCGATGCCCGGCAACAAGACCGGGCAGCAATTGCCGTATTTCTTCGACGAGGTGCTCGCGCTCCGGGTCGAGAAAGACGCCGACGGCGTGCCGCAGCGCGCACTCATGGCGCACCCGGACGGGCTGTGGACGGCGAAGGATCGTTCGGGGCGCCTCGACGCCTGGGAAGCGCCGGACCTCGGCGCGGTCATTCGCAAGATCGGAGGTGCGTCGTGAGCAAATTCACTGTGTCGAATCCAGACGTTTGGTTTCCATTCGCAACATCTGGCGCGCACAAGTTTTGTGGAGTGACCGACGCAATGAACCTGCCTACCGGCGTTTTGTTTCGCGATGTCGTCTATAACGAATTGGACGTCGACAACGGTCGTCGCATGAGCGTTTCGATGACGTTCGTTCCGGGCATCGAAGTCGGTCTCGACGAAAACAACGACATGCGTGCACGCAAAAAGCGAGGTGCGCAGTGAGCCGCGAACTCGACGACCTCGCGCATCAGTGGTGCATCGCAAAAGCGGAGGAGGCAAACGCGGTCGCGCATCGCCGAACCATCGAGGACCGCCTCATCGAGCTCCTCGCCCTCGACGAAGGCAAGGAAGGCACGACGAACGCGAAGACCGAGCAAGGCTACGCCATCAAGATTGTCGGCCGGATGAACCGCAAGGTCGACGCGGAGCGCTTGCAGGAGCTCGCCGCCGAGCACGGTCTCTCCGAACACCTCGGCTCGCTCTTCCGCTGGTCGGCGGACATCAACGCCGCAGCCTGGAAGGCCGCCGCACCGACCATTACCGCGCCGCTCCTCGGCGCAATCACGACGACGCCCGGACGACCGAGCTTTTCTATCACCTCACCTCTGAAGAAAGACTGAACAATGGCATCCTTCGATTTCGACGCATCCTCCGTCCCCACCACCGACAAGAGCTACGAGGTTCTCCCCGCTGGCTGGTACACCGCATCCGTCACCGGAGCCGAGGTGAAGCAGACCAAGAGCGGCACGGGTCAGTATCTGCGCGTGGAGTACACCATCAGCGGGCCGAGCGGCGCCGGGCGCAAGGTCTGGAGCAACTACAACGTCAGGAACGAGAACCCGAAGGCCGAGTCGATCGGCCGCGAGCAGCTGGCGGAGCTCTGCCGCTGCGTGGGCCTCGCGAGGGTCAACGACACCGACCAGCTCCTCGGTTGCAACGTGTCGGTAAAGCTGAAGGTGCGCGAGGCGTCCAACGGCTACGACGCGCAGAACGAGGTTCAGGGCCACCGCGGCATCGAAGGTTCCGCGCCGCCGGCTCCTGCGGCGGCTGCGAAGGCTGCGCCGGCGAAGGCCGGACCGAAGCCCCCGTGGGCGAAGTAGCGCACACGCGAAGAGGTGAGGGCCGCCGCCGGAAGGCGTTCGACGGCGGTCCTCGCTGTTTTGAATAGCACAGGAAGGCACACATGAAGATTCCCGAACCAAAGAACACGATCGCCGCCCTCATCGACGCGGCGCACGAAGCGACCCGCGCCGACCACAAGGCCTGCTTTCGTCCGCACATGGGCGCGAGCACGCTCGGCGAGAAGTGCGAGCGGAAGTTGTGGCTCTCCTTCCGGTGGGCGTTTCGCGAGCAGTTCCCAGGGCGCATCCTGCGCGTCTTCCGTCGCGGGCACCGCGAGGAGGAGACGGTCGTCGAAGATCTACGCGCGATCGGCATGAAGGTGCGCGCGACGGGCGCTGACCAGACGCGCGTGGAGTTCGGCTCGCACGTATCGGGCTCGATTGACGGCATCATTACCGGAGGCGTGCCGGAAGCGCCGAAGGCTGCGCACGTGCTCGAAATCAAGACGCACAGCAAAAAGAGCTGGGAAGACGTTGAGAAAAACGGCGTCGAGAAGAGCCAGCCAAAGCACTTCACGCAGATGCAGATTTACATGAAGGGAACCGGCGTCGACCGCGCCCTATACGTTGCAATCTGCAAGGACGACGATCGCATCTACACCGAGCGCGTGAAGCTCGACCGCGAGCACGCAGAGCGCGCCATCGAGCGCGGGCAGCGCATCGCCCTCGCCGACGAGATGCCGCCGCCGATCTCGACTGACCCGACGTGGTACGAGTGCAAATGGTGCAGCGCGCACGACCTCTGCCACGGCTCGCGCGTTGTTTGTGAGGTGAATTGCAGGACCTGCGCGCATTCGACCGCCACGCCGGAGTCGACGTGGACGTGCGCAAAGCACGGTGAGAACGTGATGCCGACCGACTGGATGCGCGAGGCGCACGACTGCCATGCGCTCCACTTCGACCTTGTGCCCTGGCTCATGGCGTACATGGATGACAACGGAGCGCCCGTCTTCATCATCGACGGCGCCGAAGTCGTGAACGGCACCGGCGGCTTCTCGTCTGCCGAGATCGTCGCGAACCCGCAAGCGTGCGTCGACCCGACGCTCGTTCAGCTTCGACGCAAGTTCGACGCGAAGGTGGTTGGATGAGCGGACCCGTCCAACTGCGTGACTACCAGCAACGCGCCATCGACCAGCTCTACGCCTGGTTCGAGTCGCACCCGACCGGGCACCCGTGCCTGGTGCTCCCGACCGGCGCAGGTAAGAGCCACATCGTCGCCGCGCTATGCCGCGACGCGCTCACGAGCTGGCCTGAGACGCGCGTGCTCATGCTCACGCACGTCAAGGAGCTGATCGAACAGAACGCGGAAAAGATGCGCCAGCATTGGCCGGGCGCCCCCATGGGCATCTACTCGGCGAGCATCGGGAGGAAGGAACTCGGCGAGCCCATCACATTTGCGGGCATTCAGAGCATTCGCAAGCGCGCCGCCGAGGTCGGACACGTCGATCTCGTCATCATCGACGAGTGCCATCTCGTGTCGCACAAGGACGAGGGCGGCTATCGCACGTTCATCGCTGATCTTGCGCGGATCAATCCCGCGCTCCGCGTCGTTGGGCTAACGGCTTCACCTTGGCGTCTTGGTCACGGACTCATCACCGATGCGCCGGCGCTCTTCGCTGAACTGATTGAGCCCGTAAGCATTGAAGAGCTGCTGCATAAGAAGCACCTCGCTCCGCTGCGCTCGAAGGTCACGCAAGCGAAGCTAAGCACCGACGGCGTCCACAAGCGCGGCGGCGAGTACATCGAGAGCGAGCTACAGGCCGCCGTCGACACGGCCGACAAGAACACCGCCGTCGTGCGCGAGGTTCTCGCGCTCGCGGGCGACCGCCGCTCGTGGCTTTTCTTCTGCTGCGGCGTCGAGCACGCGAAGCACGTTTGCGACGCGCTACAGGCCGAAGGCGTGCCCGCGGCGTGCGTGACGGGCGAGACGCCGAAGGCCGAACGCCAACGCGTCCTGGCGGCGTTTAAGCGCGGGGAGTTGCGCGCCCTCACAAACGCGAACGTGCTCACGACGGGATTCGACGCCCCGAACATCGACCTGATCGCCATGCTCCGCCCGACGCTCTCGCCGAGCCTTTACGTGCAGATGGCGGGTCGAGGTCTCAGGCCGAAGTCGCACACCGATCACTGTCTCGTGCTCGACTTCGCGGGCGTCGTCGCAACGCACGGCCCCATCACCGCCGTGCAGCCGCCCGACAAGGCTGGCGATGGCGACGGCGAGCCGCCCGTGAAGGTCTGCGACGAGTGCGGCGAACTCGTTCACCCTACGGCTCGCGTGTGTATTTCCTGCGGTTTCGAGTTTCCGCCACCTAAGGCAAAAACTTTTACACTACGCAACGACGACATCATGGGCGCCGATGGCTCGGATCTAATCGTGACCGAGTGGGATTGGCGAAGGCACGTCAGCGCGTCAAGCGGCCTAGAGATGCTGCGCGTGCGCTACTACGGCGGCATCGCGGAGAAGCCCATCGACGAGTACCTGACGATCGCGCACCCGGGATACGCTGGCGACAAGGCTCGCCGCTCTCTTGCGGCAATTGCGCAGAGCGCAGGCACATCACCAGGGTGGGCGCTGGAGAACAACATTGACGCGATCGCTGCTGCGATGAACGATGCGAAGCCGCCTCGCGTGGTGACGTTTGAGCGCGATGGGAAGTTTTTCAGAGTGAAAAGGAGGGAGTGGTGAGAGAACCATACGGTTACGAGCTAAGCATTAACGATCGCATAACGCGCGCGGCTCATAAGTTTTGCAAAGACAAATGCCCCGCGTGGGAAGAAGACTTCGCGCAGGAACTACGGATGCGCGCATTTGTCGCCGGTCCTGATGTTGCGAATGCGTGGAGCATGAAACTTCAGCTAAGCAACATTGCGCAAGAGTGGTTCGGACGGCGCAAGAATGGACAGATGTGGCTGGAACAGTGCGAAGAGCGCGAGACGCTCGAAGAGCTTGTGCGCGTCTCACCGGTGCAGCCTGACGCCATCATCGCGTGGCATCGGCTTAAGGAACTTTGGCCGAAGTTCAGCGCGCACGAGAAGGCCGGAATCTACACCATCCTCACCGACGACTTCGCCGCCGAGACTGCGCGCAAACTTGGGTGCGGGAGAACGAGCGCTCACCGTGGGATGCGCTCCGCGCTCGACAGATTGGCGGATCCGAAGGCGGCAAAGCTGAAGCGACAAGAGGAGCAGCGAGTAGCCCGCGAGCGCGCGAGCGCCTGGTACGCCAAGAAGAAAGCGGAGGCCGCGCGATGCGCTTGAAAACGATTCAAGAGTGGCGCGAAGCGGTGCACAACCCGCCGAAATGCTGCCTCAACTGTGACAATTATCTCGCACACGCAGGCGAGTGGGAAGAAAGTGCATCATGCAAGGAGTTCAACGCAAACCCGCCGCGCGAGTTCGTCGAGGTAGCAAACGAGTGCCAGGCGTGGCTGGACCTGATTCCGTTCTGACCGCTCGCGTACCGACGGAGCACGAAGAGCAGCGCAACCTCGTGCGCTGGTTCCGTCAGACGTTCGGGCTCGTGACGCGCGGAGGCGTGCGCATCTTCGCCATTCCGAACGGGTCGCAGAGGTCGAGGACGACCGGCGCGAAGCTGAAGGCCGAGGGCGTCTCCGCTGGCGTGCCGGATCTCTTTATCCCGGCCTTCTCGCTCTGGATCGAGATGAAGCGCGCCGAGGGCGGCAGCGTCTCTGCCGAGCAGCGCGACTGGCACGCCTACCTGCGGAGCATCGGTCACACGGTGCTCGTTTGCCGTGGGTTTTCGCACGCGAAAGAAGAAATCGAAGTCTTCGTGAAAAAGATGTAGACGAGAGTTCTTTTCGATGTTAGGGTATCTCTTGTCGACGCGATTAGCGACGACGCCGCCGAACGGGCGGGGAACTGAAAGGACGAAGAAATGCACAAGGTTACTCTTCACCACGATGGTTCGGTCACCTTCTGGTCCGTCATCTTCCAGACGTGGCGCAAGGCGTCGGCTAGCATCTCTGACGCGGAGCTCGCTGCAATGAGCGCAGACGACCGCAAGCGAATCATTCGTCACCTTGACCGCAAGGTCGGTCGATGAGTCTCCTAACCTTCGCCATCGCAGACCAACTCGCCGACGACGCCTGCGGCCCCGTTTGTGGCTCGCAGCTACGCAAGGACACAAAGCGCGGACGCATCGCCCGTGCGGCTCGTAGCGCCGCCGCCAGCGCGCTTATTCGCCACATTGGCGACGTTGCGCCTGATGCGTGGCACTACGCCGCGCCTGGTTTCGAAGAGCGCCTATCGGCCGCGCGTAGCGTCGCCTCGACGGCGTTCGATGCTGAGGTTTCTTACCTGAAGGAGCACGGAGCGTGAATCAGCACATCAGACGTAATTTCTCGACTGGTGAAGTCGTAGGATGGCTCGCGCTGCAATCGATGAGCATAGGCAAGCGCAAACCAGGGTCTTGTGGCGAACGCTGGTCGGCAACGTGCAAGTGCGGCCGCAGGCACGACGTTTCGCACGAGTCGCTTGTGAGCGGACGCGTGCGCGCGTGCAGGCGCTGCGCGAAGGCGTTCCGCGCCGAGGAAGATCGGGGGCTAGGATGATGAGCATCGAAGAACTTGAAGCAAAGCTAGAAGTTGCGCTCAGGCGCTCGGAAAATCTTCTGCATGACGTGGAGGAATTGCGCTCGGACAACGAGGCGGCGAGAGACGAGCGAAGCACGGTGCTTGCTGAGAACCGGCGCCTTTTCGGCGTCTTGGAGGCGGTCACGCGCGAACGCGACGAAGCAGAGCGCGAACGTGACGCCCAACAGCGCCGCGCGTTTGAGCTATACGGGAGCGCACTGGCGCTGCAAATCAAGGCAAAGCTCGCAGAGGAGGAGCGCGACGAAGCGCGGACCTGCGCCGAAGAGCGGAACGACGAAATAAGCAGGCTACAGCGTTGCCTCAACATGGCGGCGACCGAGCGCGACGAAGCGCGCGCAGAGGCAAAGCGCGCCGACGTCGCCGCCGCCGCGGAGCACGCCAACTATCGGGCCACGTACGACGATCTTCGCCGCGTCGCAGCGGAAGGACGGCTGGAGCTAGAGACCGCGACTCGGCTAAGGCGCGAACGCGACGCAGCGCGCGCCGAGGTGGAGCGGCTGACGAAGGAGCGCGACGAAGCGCGCGCCGAGGTGGAGCGCCTCATGCACCAGCTCGCCGACGCCACGAACGAGTCGACCCACTTCCAGGTCATGTGTAAGCGCGAGACCGAAGAGGTGGAGCGCCTCGCCCGGCAAGTGGAGCTGCTCACCGACGAGCGAGACGAGCTTCTCGTCCGCGTGGCCAACCAGGACGCGGAGCTGCGCGCGACGCGGGAAGCGTACCGCGACGCCTACCGCCGTGGGGCGGAGGCGATGCGGGAAAAAGCCGCAGCGGCGATCGTTTGCCCTGCGGAGTCATGCCCCTGCAAAGGAGCTTCGCACGCACGGACGATCCGCGCCCTGCCGATCCCGGAGGAGCCATGATGCTGACGAACGTAGGGCAATCGACGTTGGAGGCACTCAATAGCGCATGGCCGACGCCGCGCACCTGCCACGTCTGCGGCAACCAAGGACCATTGGAAATCCCGATGGTTGGAGAAGTCCGGCAATACTGCGACGGCGTACACGTGCCAGGCGCGGCAATCGTCCCGCTCGTCTGCGTGACGTGCTCGCACTGTGCGAACACAGTGTTCTTCAACGCCATCAAGCTGCGTCTTGTTGACGCAGAGACAGCGAAGATGAAGCCATGAGCGACAAGCAAAAAGACCCATGGTTTCACTTCACGCCAACGAAGTACGGCACCGTTGTCTGCACGCTTGGGCCGCACGGAGACATGGAGAGCAGCACGATCTTTGAGCTGCACGAAGACTACTTGCGCACATTCGAGCGCGACTTTCAGGTCTACATGGCCAAGAGGATGAAGCAATGATCGACTTTGACGAAATCGAAGCCCGCGCGAACGCGGCAACGCAAGGTCCGTGGACGGCTTCTCGGTCTTGTTCGATTGAGGATGCTCCCGAAACAGTTGTTATGGCGGTCGGAGGAAACGTCGCAAATTGCGATTGGGATTACGACGCCGCATTCATCGCCGCCGCACGCACCGACGTGCCCGCGTTGGTCGCCGAAGTGCGGAGGCTGCGAGAAGTAATTCACGGCATGATCGGTCAATGCCGATTCAGTTGCACGTCGGCGTCACATTGCAGAGTGTGCGGCACTGGCTACGAGGCGATCAATGAACCTTGACGAAATCGAGCGCCGCGCGAACGCGGCGACGCCTGGACCATGGACGGCGCCGACGGCGCGCGAGCTCGGTCCAGGTTGCGACGATCGCTCGTGCGTTGTCGATCACGAGGGTTGTGCCGTGTGGCCGTGGCATCGACGCGAAGACATGGAATTCGCGTACGCCGCCCGCACCGACGTGCCCGCGCTCATCGCACGAGTGCGGGAGCTGGAGGCGGAGCAACCGTGCGCCATCGACCAGCTCGATGCAACCATGGCGCGCATGGAGCTGCACACGGTGACAGAGGAGCGAAACGCATTCATGCGCTCTCACCTCATCCTCAAAGCCATCCACGGCGCGCTCACGGACGCGCTGCCAACCACGCCAATCCCCGCGATCGACTCGTTCGACGTGGTGGAGTTGGTGCGCAACATCGTGTCCGAACGTGACCAAGCGCTCGCGGACTACCAAGACATTGGCCGCGGCATGCACGAGGAGTGCTCGCGGCTGGAGGCCGAGTGCGAGCGCATGAAGACGTTCGCGGCTGAGAACTTCTCCGCGATGATCCGTCAGGAAGTCGCGCAAATGCGTGAGTACGGCCTTTCCTACGAAGGCGTGCGCAAGGTGATGCACGAGTACAACGACGGGGAGATCTCGTTCGGCAAGCTCATGGACCTGATTCGAGCTGCGTCGCGGGCGATGGCGGAGGATATGAACAAATGAGCGGAGGATTCACCATGACACCGACCATCGTCGACGGCTGCGCGCGCAACCACAACGGCGGGTCAGCCTCCGTTCGCATCACGTTCGAGCCTGGGCACATGGACGACTACGACCGCCCGTGTTTCGACGTGCTCGTGCTCGTGGACGACGAGCGCATGGCGGCGCTTACGATCCACTACGAGGCCGCCACGGAACTTTGCAAGGCGCTGAAGGGCGCGATGAGGGGGGAGCGATGACGTATCACATCGGAATCGGAGCATCGCTTGCGGCTGCATTTGGCAGAACCGCGCAGGAGCCGCACATTACCTGCGATGGGTGCGGCCTCGTGCGGTCAGTGTTTCGCGCGCGAGGTGTTGGCGCTCCAGCGGCGTGGTTCCTCGATGGGAAAGCGCCACCAGGCTGGCGGCTGATCAATTGCAAAGACGGTCGATCAGACTACTGCCCACGATGCAAGGAGGGCAAATGACCCTCGAAGCCCTCGGCCGCCGCGCGGTGGCTTGTAAGCACTTTCGCTGGATGCCTGGAATGTACATCAAATCGCTATCGCATCGCGTGGATTGGCCGCACGGAGATCCGATCGGGAGTGCGCCACACATCTTCCCGGATTTCTCCGACCCAGCAACGCTAGGGTGTTTGCTCGCGCTGGTGCGGGAGGCGTGGACGTGTCGGCCCGGTGTCAATGAGTGGATGCGTGAAATAAGCACATTTTACGACGGGGCGGCCTGGCGCGTGGGCGTTGTCTTGATCGGCATGGATACGCACCAAGCGTTGTTGCCAGTGGACCGCGACTGCAAGCCGCTACGGCCTGCCAGCACCGAAGCGGAAGCCATCCTGGCCGCACTGGAGGCCGCGCCATGACCCGCGACCACATCACCATTCACCAGCTTCCCGGCAGCAAGACCGTCACGATCTACTGCGGCAAGTGCACCGGCGCACTTCACCTCGCGCTTCCCGTACCACTCGACGAAATTGTCGAGGCCGCAAAGCAATTTACAGGAATGCACAAGCAATGCGCAGAACGCTAGACGAATTCGACCAACTCGAAGTCGGCCGCAAGTATCACATGCTCACGTGCACGAGCATGCGCCCAACGGTCTTCGTTTGCGATTGTGGCACCGTTGTCAAAAAGCGGAGTTTCACTCATCTTCAAAACGGCCTCAAGTCGTGCGGGTGCATGTCGAGAGAGATGCGCGACAAGCGTATCGACGAGAAGCTCGCGCTTCGAAAGCTAGAGCTCGTCGGCCGTAGGCCAGGGGAGAAAATGCGTTACACAATCTGGCGCGTGCGCTGTCTGCGATGCGACAGCGTGTACGAGCTATCCGATACGCATCTTCGCTTTGGGCGGGTTGGACACGGGTGCTTCTTTTGCCCGCGCGGCTACAAGAGGATGACGAAGAATGCGACCAGCATTTAACATCTCCGAACAACGCTTTGGGAAGCTCGTAGCCTGTCATCGCGTGCAAGCTCCACGGAGTGACAAAAAGGGGAACGCATGGTGGGAATGCGTCTGCGAGTGTGGAGAACGAGTCGTCGTTAGGGCTACGCATCTTCGCACCGGCAACGTGCGTTCGTGTGGCTGCAAGAGACTTATTGACCTATGGGGCAAGAGGTTTGGGCGCCTTGTGGTCGTTGACCGCTCGGAGAAGCAGCTCGACGGCACGCGAAAATGGGTGTGCGAGTGCGACTGCGGAGCCATAGGCGTACTTCGCGATGGTTGGCAGCTACGTTCGAAAGACTCGACTTCATGTGGATGCGCGATGATCGACGCACAAAAAGACTTCGGCCGGCGGGGGCCGCTTGCGAAAAAAAAGAAGGCTACAAATGGTTGACCACGACACCATCGCCCGCATGGCGATCCGCCTCGGGAGAGGCTATCGCCAAGGGTGGGCGACGCGAATTCCAAAGACGCACGGAGTCGAGTGGAATTGGACTACGGCGAGCGCATACGCCGAAGGTCAGCGAAACGCGCCGACGTTTGACCGGCAATCAGGAGCCATCACCTACGCCACCAACAAGATGCGGTGGACACTTGACATGCTCGGCGATGTCGAGGTGGAGATAGAGATGCAGACGGGACAATCGTGCTCCGTCGAGGCGAGCGCTCTCGGGTCTATGGGCAACACGCCGTACATCGTTGCACGCGTGCCCGACTTGCGCGGGCTATGCTCGCACGACCTCTGGAAGATCGACGTTGCGATCACCTCGCTATGTTGCGGCGACTGGAAGCCGCTGCACCACATGCCGCCGCTGCGCGTGCTCGTCGATGCGCTGCATACGCCATCGACGCCATGCGCATATGTTTACACATCGCAGCAAATTACCGCGCGGCAAATGAACGAGCTATCTACAGCGCACCCGTTCAATGAGGCGCTTTACGAATTCGGGCGGCGCGGCGGATTCAAAAAGTGGGAACGGCTTATCGTTCGACGGCCAACGAAGGAAGGCGTGTAAATGGAGCCCATGGGAAGCTTTGCAGAGTGGAAGTGCGGCGCGTGCGGCATCGCCCGCAACGTGCCTACGCGTGAGACCGAAGCGGTGAAGGCGCGTCGTCGCAGGGCAGTCGAGTGGCCGAAAGGTTGGGCTTATCAGCCAATTGGAAACTTTGGTTTAGTCGTCTGCGACCGATGCACGCCTAAGCACCAGGAGGTTTCGCCGTGAGCATGTATCCGACCGTGAAACGCCTCGGGCCAGACGGCAAGATGCACGCAACTCCAGCGGCTTACTGCGAGTCGTGGCGTAAAGAGCTGGCCCCGCTTGTCGAACTTACCGGGTGGGCAATCCACTCGTTTGGGCACAAGGAGGCGAAGCTAGTCTCTCCAGATTATGAGCACACGCAAACGATTAGCGTTGAGTTTGCAACTGCCTTGCGCGGGAAGTTGTCGAAAACTTGACCAGATTTGCGCCAACGAGCGATGATCGCAGCATGAAGGCAACCCGCTATACGCTCCGCCCGCAACACCCGACCATGAAGCCGCCCGTCTACGCGATGCGCTTCGAGCTCCCAGAGCCGCGCGAAGGAATGATCCGCGCGTTTCTTTTCGACGTTGCGGCCGCTGCGATTGCAGTAACTGCTGGGCTTGCGCTTATGATCGACGGTTAGCGCCAGACGTTACCCGGAATAGCCACGCCAAGAGCCGCATCCACCACGGGCGCGGCTCTTCGCTTTTGGCGAGCCCGGCTCCGATCTGAGGCAGCGGCGCCACAGGATGCGCTAGCGGCGCTTTTACGGGCGCGTCAGGCTCAGACGGAGCGACGCTAGCAGCAATCGTCAAAGGCGCGTCCTCGCGTCGCTCAGGCGCCTTCTGCGGCGCTTCCGGCGCAACGTCTGGAGGCAGCTTCGCATCGTATTCTTTAGCGAGGAGCCTGACGCTGCGCGCGTACGTCGCCGCGTCGCCGGTGTAGTACCCAGCCGACCGCAGGGCGATCGCGTAGTCGTCGGCGCGCCCTGCCATCGCGAGCATCACCGCCGTCCGGTAGCGCTTGCCGAGGAGAAACGCAACATGGTGCTGCACCGCGTCGTCGAGCGTCTCGAACGCGCGGAATTTGTTCACAGGATGGCGGCCGGAGAAGCGCAGGATAACGCGGCCCTTGTCGTCGACGCCCACGCGCTCGACCTTCGCACCAGGCGGCGGCGTCGTAAGGTAGACTCGTGCCGCGTCCTCGTCGACGTGTTCCGTCGTCGCGAAATGCTGCCAGCAGCCAGGCCAATTCGCCGAGCACTTCACGCCGCCGAAGTTGTAGTTCATCGTGGCCTCGAAGCGCCCAGTCTCAAGCGCCATCTGCCCGAAGAGAATCATGGTTCCCGCGCGCGTCGTCTGCTCTTTGCCGAGCTGCGCCTCGAGCTGTAGACGCAATGCCATGTACACTTCAACGGGCGACACGACGGTACGTCTAGCAGGAAGCTCGCGAGCCGTCATTTGGTCGGGAGAAGCGCGACGATGCCGCGCAGCAAGTCGTGGTCGACGCCTTTCGCGTTTGCGCACGCAACGGAGATCGCATCGGCGATGCGGCCATCTGCTTTGCACGCAGCGACGATAAGCGCCTTCGCAGCATCACGCGTACCTGCTTCGTCGTAGAGCTCGGCGACGCTCGGCATCACGAGCCGGCCATCTTCGCTTCGTGCAAGATGCGTCGCTCGCTGCTCGTCGAGCCAGTGCGCAACATCGCGAACGATGGAGGCCCAATCGGCGCCGCTCACCGCGTCACCTCTGCGGAGCATACGCCGCGCGTGAGCGAGTCGCGAACGCCATCGTACGCCGCTGAACACGCAGCGATCGTCGCTTCGTCCTTCGTGTCGACGCAGTATCGCATCATCGCAACGGCGTGCTTTGCCGTCCCCTCACAAGGCTTCGTGCAACCTGCAAGCAACGCGAAAAAAAAGAGCGCCTTCATACCTTGCCTCCTGCGGTGAACTCGCCGAGCGCCTGCACCATCTTCACTGGGTCGACGCCGACCGAGCGCATGAAGCGGGTAAAGGCCGCAAAGCGTGGCGTGCGCTCGCAGCGCTCGACCCATTGCTCTGGCGTGCGCGTGCGAAGGATGACGTTGACGACTGCGGTGAAGACCGCCCATCCGATTGGCGCGTAGCTGATGATGTTCACGTCGTAGGCCCCACGTGCAGGTACTTCCAAATCGCGGAGACGATCGCCGCCGCGATGCTCGCAAAGAGCAACTTAAAGAACGCGTCGACGCCTTGCTCGGCGCGCTTCCTCATGCCTCTCGAAAAGCGCAAATCCTCGCGGAATGCGTCGACGCTCTCTTGATTGTTAACGTCCACGCCAAGAAGCGCGAACGTTTCTCGGACAGCCTTCTCGGCTGCCTCTTCGGCGATGACGGTGGTCTGTGTTGGCGCCATGGTCGTATAGCCTATCACCTTCCGATGATGGACCAACCGGCGGCGAACTTAATCACCGCGCAAGTGAATCCGCCACCGCCAGCCGGGATTGCGCCCCACACAGGAAGCACGTTGTTGTCTACGACGATGGCCATCGTGCCATCTGGCGCTCCAGCCGGGAGCGTCCCAACGGTGAACGTCCGAAGCCCAGGGCCGAGCACGTAGCCATCCGTGATGGTCGCAGGGTCGGATCCCTTCCACATGAGGTTGCCAAGCCCAGGATTGGCCCACATGCGCCAGCCGGCGAGCTCGAAGACGGGAAACGTAGAACCGCCAGCAGTGACCGACCGGAATCGGAATGCACTTGGCAGCGAATCAAGGTCGTACTGAAGAGGACCTGCTCCGAACGTGTGCTTCGACGTGGTCCCATTCAACTCGCGAATGATGGTCGACGTGCTCGCGTTCGTGCGCGTACCTGCGAAAAGACCATTTTCGACAAGCTGCGTCTGACCAGCACTTGCCGCGATGTCGTAAGCTGCGGCGGTCGTGCAGTCGACGACGGAGGTCGCGAGCGTCACGTCTTCGCACTTGGCCGCGTAAAGGCCAACGGTCGACGCAGCGCCGTTGACGCCGACAAGAGAGCATCCTTCGATCGTGACGCCAGACGCGAGCCCCGCGCCTCCGTCGATGGAGATGTGGCGAAGCGTCGCGTTGCTCGCGGTCAACGAGCATCCAAAAAGGAACACGTCTGCGCAGTTTCCAAGGCTAACGTTGTGCGATGTGTTGCCACGGAACGCGACTCCGGTCGCGGTGACATAACGCGGGAGCGTCGCGCCTCCGACTGAAAGGCCGAAGTCGTTCGTTTCATACGTGCCGCCTTCTACGGTCACAAAGTAGCCTTCTGGCCCAACGTAGAGACCGCTCCCCGCGTTCACCCGCGACCAGCAATCACGAACAGAAAGGTGCGCGCCGTACTCAAACGCGATTCCATCGGTCCCGTGGCCCGTAACATCGAGACGCTCGAGCACCGCTTGCGACGTGTAGCGGAGCAGCACGCCAGCGAGCGTCCCGACTTGGCCCTCGATGCTCATGTCGGAGATCGTAATCGACGTGTTCGGGATGATGACGTTGCCGATGCTGGCGATGGCGCATCCGTTACCCGTGTTGCGGATAACGGTCGCCTGCCTGCTCGCGCCACGCAGGGCGACGCCAGTCGTCAGCGATGGAAGCAGGATCGCCGGGTTCGCTGGTACGCCGTCGTTCGCGACAAGGTATCCGCCCTGCGGAAAAAATACTTCGCGCGCGCCGCTTGCGATCGCCGCGTTGATTGGCGCAGTCACATCGACGAGAAACGTCGATGCCTTCACCGCAGCGATCTGCGCGGCGCTCATGAAGTCGAAGACGCTCACGCTATCTTGCAGTTTGCTCTCGACGCTGCGAGAAACGGCGCCAGTGCCAGCCTGAATAAACGACACGAGCGCCGCCGAAATCGAGCCAGTGAGGTTCGAAGCGTCGAGACGCGTCGTGACGTTCGGCGCCGAAAGGACAAGGAGCCCCTGCGCGTCGACGATCTTGATCGAGAAGTTGCCCACTGCGGCGTAGAACGCCACCGGCGTGCCGCCGTTCGACGGGTAGCCGTTGAGCGTCTGCACCGGCTGCGCAAGCGGCACCGTCAGCGCCGGGTCGAGGTAGATCGGAATCGGGTTCGATTGCGCGTCGAGGCCCGCCGTCCCGACGAAGATGAACCCGCCGTCGAGCGGCTGCCCGTCGCGGTTGTGGAACTGCGGGATGGGCTCGGTAACGATCTGGGCGCTCATGGGGTAGGTTGCTCCTCGGTCGGCTGCTGCGTCGCCTGCGTCGCAAGCGCATCGCGAATCCAGCGGTCGCGGTCTTCGATAGCACGCGGGAGGCCTACGGCGTTCGCGAACTTGGCGAAGACCGGAGACACCGCGAGCGAGCGGATATTGCGGTCAGACGCCGGGCGCACCGCCGCTTCGGAAAGGAGCCGCTTGAACTCCTCGCTCGCGAAGAGGTCGGATGCTGCCTTCACGCCGCTCTTGCGAAGCCCCGCTGCGTTGATGAGGCCAGCGGCGGCGGCAGCGCCGATGGGGCCGCCTACGGTGGCGCCGAGAGCTGTCGTCGCGACCTTGCCAGCGCCGCCACGGAGCGCGGCGTCGGCGAACCTGGAGAACGCGCCTTCGACGTTGAGCTGATCCATGTAGGCTTGATTCGCCTTGCCAGTGCCAAGCACGTTCGCGCGTGCGTCGGTGACGCGCTTCGACACTTCGTAGAGTCGGCGCAGCGTCTCGTCGGCACCGGGGCCGAGCGCCTCAACGATCTCCTTGTAAACTTTCGGGTTCCCGCGCAACCCCTGGTAAAGCTTCGCGTACTCGGCGAAGCCGAAGGCGTTCGGGTCCATGCCCGCGATCTTCGCGCCACTGCGCGCCGAGTTGGCGAGCGCCGTCGCGAACGTCTCGCGGCGAAGTCCTGGCGGAACGCTGCCGACGATCTTGTTCAGCTTGTTAAATGCCTCACGATCGCCTTTGGCCGCGCCTTCGATCGATGCCTTCATCAGCTTCGCGACGCTATTGTCAGCGGCCTCTCCGAAGCCTTCGACGACTCGGCTATCGAGCGCCTTCTTCTTCGCCCAGAGCGTGTTTGCATCAAGAAGCGCGCTCGCTGCATCAGGATCGCCAAGTCGCTCCGCGACGGCGAGCTGCTCTTTGCGCAAGATGTCGTAGTAGCGATCAAGCTGAACCTGGTCGACGTCCTTGTACTTGTTCCCGATGCGCTTCTCGACCTGATCGAAGATGGCGCGCTTCTCGCGCATAAGCGCGTTGTAGGGGATCTCGACAAGCTCGCCCTTGTCGTTCTTGCGAACGAGCGCGAGAAGTCCCTTTTCCGCCTTCGTGAGCTGGCTTGGGAGGACCGTCTTCGTCACCGATTCAAGCTCGGCGGCGAGGTCGGGGAGCGTAATCTTCGTCTCCTTGCCGACCGCCGCGTCGAACTGATTGAAAAGTGGCTTTGCCTGCGCGGCGAGCTTCTCTGATTGGTCAGTCAACGACGCGAGCACACGGTCGGAGACTTCCGCGGGCGCGGGCTTGCCTTCGACGAACGTCGCACCGAACTCGCGCATGAGGTCGTCGGCGCGCGTCGCCGCGTTCTTGATCGTCTCGCGATACGCCGCCTCCTCTGCACCGCCAGCTTGCGAGCGCACGAGGCCAGCCGCCGCTCGGAGCTGCGAGTTGTCGGCGAAGACGTCGATCGGGAGATCGAGCCCGAGCGCCTCCGCGTCGGCCTTCGCCTGCGGATTCACGCGCGCGAGGTCGACGAGCTGCTGCTTCGCCTCTGCCGACCCGATGCCGCCGCGCGACGCCTTGCGGACGATGTTCGCAAGCTCGGTGGGCTCAAGGAACTGCTGCGCAGGTTCGGCAGCGGTAGCCGCAGCAGCGCCAGCGGCGGCAGGCGTGGCAGCTTCGACCGCTTGCTCGACGCCAGCGACCACCGCCTGCGGCGCGGCGGGCTTCACCGCTTGCTTGACCGCACGAGCTCCACGAGTAACGAGCGCGCCAGCGCCACGAAGCGCAGCACCGACGCCCTGCCCGAGCGCCTCGCCCGCAACGGCCTTCGCGACCTCGCCGGGCTCGACCTGTCCGCCCGCCATCGCGGAGACTTCCTCCGTCGCTGTCTGCACGACGCCCGCCGTCATGAGCGCGGACGCAAGTTGCGCAGCCTTCCCGAGCCCCATCGCGGCAGCGGCGGGCGCGACGAGCTGAGACGCCGCAACCTGCGGAAGAATCTTGCCGACGGCGGGCGCGATGTCGCTCGCCTGAAAGCCCGGCTTGATGGCGTATTCCTTCCCGTCGATCGCAGAGCGGAGGATGTAGTTTCCCTTCGCGTCGACGCGCGCTTGCACGTCGGGGAAGTTCGCGCCGATGACCTGCACGAGCTCTTGCGGGCTCGACGCCGCAATCTGCCCGAAGGCCGCCTTAAAGCCCGCCTTGCTGAACTGGTTGCGCTCCGGCATCGCGCCGATGTCGGGGAGCTGCTCGATCTCCGGCGTCATGCGAGCCGCGCCGGTGAACGCTTCCTTGACCTGCGCGACGAGGCCGGGGCCTTCCTGACGAGGACCACGCTCGAACGAGACGATGCGGCGACCGGTGGGCGCGGGCTGCTCGGCGGCTGGCGCGGCCTTCGGCGCCGCCTTGCTCTTGTAATCGGCGTAAGCCTCTTGAGCGGCAGCGTCGATCTGTTCTGGCGTCGCGTTCGCGGGTCCTTCGAGGCGCAGTTGCGTGCCGTCCGGCGCGATGACGTTGTAGACGGCCATCACTGGCCCCCGACGCTGTACTTGAATCCGCTCTTGAGCACGGTCAGCCCCTGCGGTTGCGCTTGCGAAACCTGAGGCTGCGCTTGCGTCATCTGCGGCGGAGCCTTCGACACCTGCGGGCCAGCGGGGGCGACTGCCGCGGGCTGCTCCGGTTGCTCTTCGGGGGCGGAGAGGAAGATTTGCGCAGGGTCGATGCCGATGCGACCTGCCTCGGTCTTGTACGCCGTGCGGATTCGATCTTCCTGCTTCTTGTACTTGTCGAAGATGGATTTCGCCTGCGACTTGAACTCGCTCCTCTGGTTCGGGTTCAGTCGCTCGCCACTTCGCAGCTTGTTCCACTGGTTGCGAATTTGGTCTGGGACGCCCGCGGCGTTCTGCGCGTTCGCGAACTCGCTTTCTTTGACCGCTGAACCAGGGTCAAGCATCTTCATGTAGTTGAAGATGAGTGCGAGATCGCCAGCCGGTGTCTCTTCCGATGCCGTCAATCGCTCGTACGAGTAGCGCTGATCCATGATCGGACGCATCGCCGTGTTGAAGTCGTCGCGCAGCTTGCCGCCGAACGTGATTTGGTCCTTCGGCGAAAGCGCAGGCTTCGCCGCCGCTCCACCGACGCCCATCGGCTTCGGCTTCAGCTTGTCGACTTCGAGCTGCTCGCGAATCTCGGCGAACTTCGCCTTTGCCTCCGCGATCTTCGCGTCAGAGTACTCCTTGAGGTTCGTCGAGTCTTCGAGCATGCGCTTGCGCCGCTCATCCTCGAGCTTGCCGAACGTCTCGTTGTACTTCTCCGGCCCCATCGCCATCGCGACCGCCGTGTTCAGGCTCGTCTGCGCGGCGTTGAGGTCGCCGTAAAGCACCATGTTCTTTTGCACGTCGGCGGCATCTGCCTCGCGCGTCTTGCCAGCGCTCCGAAGCGCCTCGGCCTGACGTTCGAGAAGGTCGCCAGCCGTGATGCGGTCGCCAGCGTTGAGCGCCGCGACGATCGGCTGAATCTCGGCGACCTTCGTTTCGCGCTCCTGCGTGCTGAGGTTCGCGAACGGCGTCTTGAGCTGGTCAACCGCCTCCGGGTACTTGATCATGAGCTCGTTGAGCCCGCGCGCGCTGAACCCTTCAGAGCCGAGCTTGCCGAGCTCTTGCTGAAACGCCTGCGTGCGCTGCGCCTTCGCCTGGAGCGCCTGGTTCTCGATCTCGGTCTGACGGCGCTGCGCCGCCATGAGGTCGGCTCGCTCCATCATCGAGGCGAGCTGGATGCCTTGCTGAAGACCGCCCGTCACCGCGGCTGCGGGATCGGGCACGTTGAGCGTGAAGTCAAAAGGCTGCGCCATGATGTCACCCACCGTAGGCGAGCCGACGCTGCGCCTCGCTCATGCTGTTGTATGCGTTTGCAGTGTCCCCGAACGTCGGCCCTGTTGCAGTAGCTCCACCGCCTCCGCCGCCAGCGAACGGCCCCCTGCCCATCGCACCGAGCCCGCCGAGCGTGCCAAGTGCACCGCCTACGCCACCAAAAAGATTCGCCATGCCTTGCCCCTGCGCCATCGCAGCGCCTGCATTCGCCTGCCCCATGGCGCCGAGCTGGCCCATGACGCCCTGTGCGCCCTGCTGGCCGTAGCCCGCTGCGCCGAGCGCGCTCTGCTGCCCCATGCCAGCGAGCCCGCCGAGGTTCGCCATCTGCTGCTGAATGAGCTGCGAAAGCATCTGCGGTCGGAACTGCGCGAGCGCCGCTTGCGTGTTGCCACCGCGAAGGCCTCCAGTCGCGCTGGCGTTCTGCAAGATGCCGGTTTCGCCTTGCTGCACCATCGCCTGAAACTGCGGGCTCTGCTCAAGCTGCGCGATCGCCGCCTGCTGCGCTTCAGGCCCGCCAAGGCCGAGCAAGTTCTGCTGTGCGCCAAGAGCGCCTTGCCCCGCCTGCATGTACGGCGCGAGAAGGCGCTCCATCTCCGCCTGTTGGCGGCGCTGCTCGGCGATGGCGGCCTGCGACGCCTCGCGCTGCGCGCCGGACGCCTCTTCAGCGGCGCTCTTCTGCGCCATGTAGCCGCCCACTCCGGAGATGACCGAGCCGCCGATGACGGCAGTTGCTACCCAACTCATGTTCCACCCTTACCAGAGAGCGCGTGCTCGCGCAGCCTATCTACTAGCGCAGCCGCATCGTTGTGCGCCTGCCAAGTGTCGCTTTTTCGAATGAAGGCTTCCTCGATCTTGGCGATGTCGCGCTCTTCGGTCGCGTGCACGTTCTGCCAGACGGTTTCCTCGTGCGCGATGGCCACCTTTCGGCCCGCTGGAGCGATGAACGTCATCGGGGCCGTGAGCGTCGCGACACCTTCCGCCGTGGCGATGGTCGCTCGACCCTTAAGCATGATGTTGACGTGTTCCGTCTTGTGCTCGTGCCCAACGACGAGAACTCCCGCAGGGATGGTGATTTGGCGGATGTAGAGGCCAGGCGCGAAGAAGTGCTCTTCGTGGCAATCGACCTGCGGAAGGTCGAGCATGGCTCCTTCGAGCCGCTCAATCTTCTCCGCGTCGTCGGCTGCTCGTGCCTCTGCGAGCGTCATCCGTCCTCAAATTCCTTCTCTTCCCACGCCTGACAGCTGCGCAGGTCGTGGCACACGAAGGAGAACTTCGTGCAGAATCCACGGAATCCCGCGCCGTCGTCCCACTGGTTCCACGGGATGCGCTCCATCTTGAGCTGCGTTCCTGGCGTGTTGTCGTAATACTCGCAGTTGGAGCAGCGACGGCGACGCGCCTCGGCCTCGTCGACCTGCATCGCCTTCGCAAGCTTGCGCCAATACTCGGCGTTCGCTACGCGCTCGTTCGACGGCTGCTCAGGGCCTAGCATCCAGTCTTGGATCACCATGAGCGTGTTTTTCTTGTTCTCGCTGGTCGACGGGAACGGCTTCTCGACGGGGATTCCAAGCATCATCATCGCTGTTTACCTTGTCGCGTGTCAGGTGAACTCAACGCCGTTTGCGGAGCCGTAAAGCGCACTCGCCGCGCTGCACACGTACTCGACGATCTGCCCTGAGAGCAGGAGCGCGCCGATGACTTCCGGGCAAAGATACGTCTCGCCAGGAAGGATGGTCTTGTCCTTGATCCGCTGCGACGCCCCAGCGGGCCCGAGCCACACGGAGAGCGTAACGTTCGCCGCGCTCTCGTTCGTGAAGGCCATGTAGTCGATGCGCGTGCGCGAAGCCGTGCTCGTGTACGCGGTTCCCTTCACGTTCGGCACAAAGCCAGGAGCGACAATCTGAATCGGCGTAACGGCCATGGCTCACGCCTCCTGCGTGATGGTGAGAATCATCGAAGGGATAGCAGGGACTGGAGCCGCTGCGGCGAATGTTTCAAGGTACGTGTCAACGTCGTCCGCCGTCCACATGATCGATACGCTGGCGTTTGCGGCGAGCTCGACCATCCAGTTCCACGCAGCGACGCTCTCTCCATCGCTGCCGCGAACGCGGAGCACCGATGCCGACTCTGGCACGTCTACGCCATCGATCGCGAGCCAGAACCAAATTTCCGAATCGGTGCCCTTGTTGCGGTCTACCTGCGCGGAAAACTCGATGTTGTAAACGCCAGCGTCGTTGACCACGAAGAGGTCGACGCTATCGCGCCAGATGCCGCGCTCAATGTCGGTGTTCTTGCACTGCACACGCATCGGCGTGAACGCAGCGGGGACAGTCTGCCGGTCCATGTCGTGCCACGCTCCAATGGTGCGCCGCACTGGCGTTTTCGGAGGAAGCGTCGCACCGACCATCGCGAGGTCAGAAACGGCGTTTAACGCGCGCTCCGCAGCCTGAGCGATAGCGACTGCGTTGGACGCCTCGATCGCCCCGTCTTGGGCCAATTGCGCGACGACACCGGCCAGTTTGTTAACGCCAGCGAGCGCCGACCCAACGTCGAAGGTTAGCGCGTCGAGACTCGTCGTCTGAAGCTCGTCGACCGCCGAGAAGAGCAGCTCGAACTGGCGGATCTGCTCGTGCTCGACGAGGAACTTCGCCAGCTGGTCGCGGGTGAGGCCGAGGCGTCGAATCGCCATCACCACACCAGCGGCTCAAGCGCGGCCTCGAGGCGCGCGACGGGGAGGTGCGCGTGCGAGTCGCCGCGGAAGCGCTGGATGCGCCAGTTTCGCATATGCCCCTGACGGCGCCACGCGATGCGGTGCCGACGGTTGCCCCACTGCCCAACGCGAACGAAGTGGTCGACGGACCAGGTTACGCCATCGAGGCTGTAGCTCGTCGAGATCGTCGGGTCGGTGCCGAAGGGAACGGAGCCCGGCAGGGAGACGAGCTCCAGCTCGTTGAAGATGGCGCCCGCGCTCTCGTTGTAGACGATGGGCGTCGAGAACTCCCACCGCACGCGCTGACCCCAATGCGTCGAGACGTCGTGCGCGAAGTAGCCGAACGCCGCGCTCTGCGGGTCTCCGACGCTCCAGCGGTCGTACGCCCACACGAAGTTGCGCGCGCGGTACTCGGCGAAGTCCTGAAGCGCGCTCGTCAGCACGAACCACACGGGGGCGCCAAGCGCCTTCGATGCCTCCGCGTCGAAGACGAGCGTGCGGTCGGGGAGGTGGACGTAAAGGCACTGGTGCGCGCGGTCGTTGCGCGCCTCGAGCTTCGCGCCTGCGAGCTGCGTCTCCGTGTACGTCGCGAGGAGTTCGTCGATCTCCTGCGTCGAGATCTTGTTCGCGACCGCGTTGGCTCCGATGTAGATGCCCGGCGCTTCGTTGCGCCCGCCGCCGAGGAATGCGATCGACTCCTGGTAAGCGCAGCACGCGAACGTGCCGACGCAGCCTTTCATGATCTGCGCGCCTTCGATGCGCTGGAACGGGAAGCCGACGCCGCCCACGTTGTCGAAGACCTCGATCGTGTAGCGGTTCAGCGCCGTCACCTCGTTGCGCACCTTCACCAGCGCGACGATGGGATCGGGGTCCGCCTCGCTGCTCGCGTACTTGAGCGGGTTCACCTGCGTCGGGTCGTTGAGCTCCGTGACGATGAGGAACTCGCCGTCGGTCGTCATGAAGTAGCCGTCGACCCAACAGAAATCGACGACGACGCCAAGGTCGGGGTCGGTCACCTGCGTGAGCGTCGTGCCGTTCGAGTAGTATAGCTTGCCGCCGGACGCGACCGCGAGCTGGTCGAAGGAGTAGTCGAACGTGACGTATCCGCCGAGGCCGACGACGCCGATCTCGTACACGTTGCCGAGCGCATCGATGCGCACGAGCTTCGTGCCCATCACGCGGTAGAGAGACCCGTTCCAGTTGATTCCACCCCGGTCGACGCCAGGCCCTACGCCGATCTGCGTGATGCCGTCTGCGGGACGCAGATACGCCTCGCTGATGCCCGTCGCCTTCGGCACGGGAACCATGTTGACGGGGTACGCCGTCCGGAAGTCGGGCGACGTGTTCGCGTAGATTCCGGCGAGGATGGGGATGGCTGCCATTGCTACTCGTTAGCAGGCGCAGGCACCACTGGCGCTTCGTTCTTTGCTGGCTCGATGCCAAGCGCTCCAGCGAGCACCGTGAGTGACTCGTGCAGCGCCACGACGTGGTGCATTTCGAGGATGCCGCTCTTGGTTGCGTGAGCTGCGAGATTCGCGAGGTTTTGGAATGCTGCCTTCGGGTCCATGGTCAACCCTCTACCACGGGCGCGGGCTCGTCGGCCACCGTCGGCGCGTCGGGCACGATCTCGACGATGGTGAGGCCGAGCGCGGTCGCGGTGTAAGTGTAGAGGTAATCGTCGTCATTGCCCCACGCGGCGTAGGCTTCGCCGGTGAGGTTGATGGTGCCGGTCGTGAGGTTCGCGCGGTCGGTGGACTGGAGCCACCACTGGTAGCTCGCGCTCGTGCCAGGCTGCACATTCACGTTGTTGATGAAGAGCACCGTGGCAGGCGCCGGATAACAGGGGACAGGTTCGATGGTTGCGTACATGGGAAATCCTTAGACGAGGAAGGTCCACGAAATAGTGCCGGCTGGAACGGTGCCGAACGTGGGGAGATAAACGGTCGTTCCGCCTGCATTTTGCTGGCCGCTGCTAATGCCCGCGGCGCCAACGTTGGTCGGCACTGCGGCGTTATGCGTCGCAGAGAATGGTGCGGTGATCGTCGTGGTGCCGTATGTCGATGAAAAGTTAGGCGATGCGGTCAGCACCACGGTGCAATGCACCACGGAACCGATGCGCACATATCGCGCGGTGTTGACCGTGGGCGTCGTGCCTCCGAACCCCGTAAGCGTCGGCGTCCAGGTGCCCTCCGCGTAGCAATCCAACGTCTGCGCGTCCGCGTTGCCCGGCGTCGCGTTGAGTTTGACGCCATAGTCATTTTTGACGGAGAGGTTGAGCGCGGTATTGCTCAGCGCGCCGACGAGGGTATATACCTCTGCGCCTGGGCCTCCTGAGACCGAGTAGATGTTCAGCGCGTTCGCGCCAGCAGGGATGAACGCTGCGCCGCCAGCTTCCGTGATCCACTGCTGTCCAGCGTTGCCGGATCCATCATAAACACCAAGTTTGATGCTCAGACCAGACGGCGCCGTCGCGGTGCCGACGAGCAGGCGGCCCGAGCTGTCGATGCGGGCGCTTTCCAGGAATGCGCACCCCGCACCCGCTGTTCCAGAGACAGCGCGCGACCACACATGTGCGCCAGCGTTCTGCGTGTACTGCGACGCCGCGGCGGTTGCCTTGTAGACAACATTTCCGCCAGTGTCGGTAAGAGCGTTTACCGTCCAGGACGCGACCGAATCGCTTCCGCTATTGAGATTCCAAATCGCGCTAGTGCGCATATCCAGGACGCGGATCGCGGCACTCCAGTTTGCGGCCGTCGCGCCAACGCCGAAATTCCGCGTCGTCGTGTAGATCGCGGTCGCGCTCTGCACGAGCTGCGAATCCCCCAGCGTCGTCCCCGTGCTCCACACGGGGATCGTGCCGGCTGTGCCGGAGCCTCCGACGGGAGAGCCGAGCGGTGCTGCTACTGCTTTGAGTGCCATCAGAAGCCCTCGCCAGGAATGACGTTCAGCGATCCGCCAGCTGCCGCAGCGATGTGCGCAAAGTACTGGTATCCGCGCTGCTTTGTGATGGTCTTCGTCTGGCCTGGAAGGATCGTGTAATCCGTGTCGAGGCCAGCGACGAGCGCGCTCGTCTCGCCAAAGCGGACCGAACAACGGACAGCGCCGAGGTTCGTGATTTCGACTGCGCTCGAATTGTTCGGGAACGATTT
>JACCDP010457791.1_pt1 | contig 37503 bp, 28 predicted proteins | sample 7445841 | NCBI WGS metagenome assembly JACCDP01 (sample SAMN15323441, study PRJNA562643) | freshwater metagenome | isolation source: river surface water | place: USA:Blue River Watershed | collected 2017-08-17 | reverse complement strand
GTACCTGTCTGCTCAAAACTTCAAGGGCAATACGGTGTGCGTTTGCCAAGAATCCACCTATGCCTTCTACGAAAAACTGGTACTGGAAATCGGAAAAATGTATGCTGCTGCAGGTGTAGAGGTTAAAAATTGGCATAGCGGAGGGGATGAGGTGCCCAAGGGCGTGTGGACGGCTTCTCCGATTTGTGCAGATTTTTTAGCTAAAAACCCGCAACTCCAAACAGGAGATCTAATCGATTATTTCCGTGAGCGAACTGCCAACATCCTCCAAAAGTACGGCTGGAAGATGGGAGGATGGGAAGAAATCGGACAGACACACGGTACTGCTGCTGTCAGTCCCAATCTAAAATTTGCCAACCAAGATTGGAAACTCTATGCCTGGAATGCAGTAGCAGGCTGGGGAGGGGAGGACATGGCCTACAAACTTGCGAATGCAGGCTACCCGGTCATTATTTGTTCCAGTGCCAATTTCTACTTTGATCTGGCTTACTCTTGGGATTCTGATGAGCGAGGGCATAGTTGGAGTGGGGTAGTCGATTTGTATCAATCCTGGAAAGCGGTGCCCGGTAAACTGTACCTTTCTCACGATCAAACCATCGATGGTAAGCCCTGGGATTGGTCGGAGCAAGCACTAAAATTCACCAAACTAACTGACCAAGGTCGCCAAAACATCATTGGAGTTTCTGGGCAAGTATGGACCGAAACAATCAAAGGAGGCGAAATGCTCGAGTATTACCTCTTTCCAAAGATGTTTGGCTACGTAGAACGTGCTTGGCATGGAGACCCAGATTGGTCCATGGAGGATACTGAAGCCGAGATGAAATCCGAGCGAACTAAGGAATGGAATCAATTCGTCAATGTGGTGGGGCAACGGGAACTCCCACGGTTGGAAACGATTTTTGGAGGTGTTGGCTATCGCTTGCCGCGACCAGGGGTTCAGGTTAAAGATGAGCAAGTGATGGTCAATTCGGCATTTCCGGGAATGCTGATTCGGTACACCGACTCTGGCGAGGAGCCCACCGTAGATTCGCCAATTTACCGGGAGCCCATTTACATTCGTCCGGGCTATACGCCTCGATTCAAGTTATTTATGCCCTCCGGAAAAAGCGGCTTGAGTTCCGGTATCCATTAAAGCATCTTGACTAAGGGCTTGTAGGCTTCGAGCAGGGCTTCATTGTGTGATGCTCCTTGGTCTGAGTTGGAACTGGCAAAAACTTCTGGGGTAATACCTTGAGCCAGGAGTTGTGCTGTGGTTTCGACACAGATGGCTTGGAGTAGTGCCGTACCGATGGCAGTGGAGGTAGGTCCCACGGGTGTATCCAAGCCATCGAGCGTAAGCGCTGCATCTCCAATCTCTCCAAAATTATCCAAGACCACGTCTCCTAGTTGGTACAATTTAAGTCCTGAAGTATGTCGAGAGGTGACCGATTTGCTATGGGCTAAATTGGTAATGACGATGACTTTAGCGCCTTTCTCTCGAGCATAATTGGCCAATTCAATAGGAACTGCATTTCTTCCTGAATTGGAAGTGATGAGAAGGACGTCATTTTTGGAGATCGCATAATCTTGAAAAAGGATCGGAGCATAGCCCTCTTTTCGTTCCTCATCCGTACTTCCTGTAGCACTTTCATGCAACATGAGTTGGGGAAGCAAAAGTGGCCGCACGCGCGCAAATCCACCCGCCCTATAGAATATTTCTTCTGCAAGAAGGTGGGAATGTCCAGTTCCACAAGCATAGATCCATCCCTTAGTGGTAAGACAATGGGAAAGGATGGAGGCTGCATGTGTAATCTCTTCCTCTTGCTGGAAGGCAAGTTTCAATTTTTCGGTGAGCAACTGTTGGTATTTCGTGTAGGCTAGGGCAACCATGCGAAGTAGGATTGAATTAATGAAGCAGAATTTCGTCTACAAATACCCAGCCTTTGGCACCTGCGCCTGGATGCCAAGCAGGTAATTTGGCGATGGGATTCACTTTCAGACGGATTTGATCGAATTTTCCTGTAGGCAAGGGGATGGAAACTAAGCCAAACCGTGGGTCTTGGATTTGTGTGGGGATGGGTTGGGGAGCCACGTTGACCTTGCTCCATTTTCCTTTGAACCCTATCCACACTTCTACAGACTGTGGAGGAAAGATGTAGGCGCCTTCATGCAAAAGAAGACTGAATTCAACCTTTTTCGGTTGGTTTGTGCCTACTGAAAGGGTGATGTCCAAGGGAGAATCTGTAAATCCTAGCCAATCTCCGGTAGTATGGTTGGCCTTTGCCTTTACTCCATCAAACAAACTGCTTGCCCCTTTAGCCGCATACTTTGGATTTGGAGGGCTTGCCAAACTGTAGTTGCTCGGTGTGGTTCCGTTTTTGATAACCAATTCTTTGACATCACTACTCCCAATCCAGCCCGAAGCAAATGCCCTTGCCCTGATGGAGGTAGATGCAGTGAGGCGAATTGGACTTTTGTAAATTGGACTCGAGATGCTATCCGGGAGGCTTCCATCTAGGGTATAGCGAATTTCAGTGGAACTGATCGGATGCGATACCACTACTTCGGTTTGCCCTTCAAAAATAGTTTTGTCCAACTTAATCTTAGGAGGATTGAGCGGGTAAATGATTCCCTTATCTGAATAGCCAAAGTCAATCGTTGTGGACGAAAGCGCCTTGCTCAGCTTATTTTTTTGGGCCTCATCTAGTCCTGTTTGCCAGAGGTAAAGTTTCTCCAATTGAGTCATTTGTTCCAAAGCCTTGATTGCAGCTTCGTCCAAAGCATTTCCTGAAAGGGCTAGCACCTTTAATTTTGTCAAACTGCGTACATTTTCTAGTTGCTTACCTGGGACATTGCTAAAGTTCAGGTGAAGTGATTCAAGATTCTGAAAATCAGCTAATATACCTAGATTTACATCTTGCAGAGGCATTCGATTTAAGGTCAGTTTGACCACCTGATCCTGGATGGCACTCAACTCTGCCAGGGACTTTGGATCAAAGGCAGAAGCCCCAAAATAGGCCACTTCAAGGGCGGGGGAACCGGGATAAAGTGGAGTTACTTTTCTAAAAAAAGTAGTGAGGGAAGCGATTTCATCTGGATCAGCCGCTGGGAAGTCGTAGGTTTTTTCTGTTGTAAACCGATTGGCTACCAACTGAAAAAAGGCTTCTTCTTTTGGGAGTTCAGACACTTTTTGATCAAATCGTGCACCAGAAATAACCCAAAGGCGAAGAATTTCCAGTTCTTCATCCGTAAGTTGTAACTTCTCCTTAGGAGGCATATGATCTTCATCCTCTAGAGGAAGGTGTATTCGCTGGATCAAAAGGGAGAGTTCTGGGTTGCCGGCTACAAAGAGTGCCCCTGACTTTCCTCCTTTTTGAATTCCTGTAAGTTGGTCCAGCCGAAGTTCTCCCTTTACCTTGCTTTCATTGTGACAGGCCACGCATTTGGACTGAAGAATCGGTTGTACCAAATCTTTAAATACCTCTGCCTTCTCCAAGGTGAGTTGCTGGTCAGTTGGATCCTTTAAAGGGGCAAGTAAGAAATCCGATCCATGGGTTAATTCAGCACCGAAATGTCCCGTCAGCACAAGGATAAGGGAAAGACTTAGGGAAAGGGATTTTAGAACGGCTAAGGTTCGATCTCGAAGAAAATACAAGCCTACCGCTACTGCTAGGCTACAGATGGCGGTCCATTTGTGCCAGTTAAGCGAATCATTGCTGTAATCTTCTGTAGCCAAGAATAGTCCTGCAATTACGGTAACCCCTGCAAAGTTGGCTCCAACCAGGAGCAACCAAGTGAAATACCGAATCCGATTTTCATCCCGAACCCAAAGTAAGGCAGCAGCCAAAAGGAGTAATACAATTGGAAAATGGAGAAATAGGGGATGAAGCCTTCCTACCACCTGTAACCAAGTAGGAAGTTGAATATTTTCCCCTCCCACCAGCAAAATCGCGGTTAATCCACACCAAAAAATGAGGAAGTTTTCAAGCAGGTTTTTGAGCGTTGTTGAATTCACTAAGTAGGAGTTTATGCAAGTAAATCTTTCACTACTTTTCCATGGACATCAGTAAGTCGGTACCTTCTCCCTAAATGTTTGTAGATTAGTTTCTCATGGTCGATGCCCATCAGATGCATCACTGTGGCTTGGAAATCGTGCACATGAACAGGGTTTTCTTGGATATTGTATCCAAAGTCATCCGTTTCTCCATAGACCATGCCTGATTTTACGCCACCTCCAGCCATGAATATGGAGAAGGCTCGTGGGTGGTGGTCCCGTCCATAGTTCTCGGGAGCGATTTTCCCTTGGCAGTAGTTGGTTCTGCCGAATTCTCCTCCCCAAATCACCAGGGTTTCATCGAGCAGTCCACGTTGCTTTAAGTCTGTAATCAGTGCTGCAGAAGCCTGATCCACATCTTTGGCCTGGCCAATCATCTGATTGGGCAGGTTGTCATGCGTATCCCACCCTTGGTGGTAGAGCTGTACAAAGCGTACCCCATTTTCAGAAAGTTTTCGTGCCAAAAGGCAATTGGCTGCATAGGTACCGGGCACCAAGCAATCCGGGCCATACAATTTGACTACAGCATCTGGCTCTTTGCTCACATCAGTGATTTCGGGTACGGCTGTTTGCATGCGGAAGGCCATTTCGTATTGCTGAACCTTGGTCGTGATTTGTGGGTCATTAAACTCCTGGTAACTCAGGTCATTCATGGCAGCCAACTGATCTAGCATTCTTCTTCGCTGGTCTTTGCTCATGCCTTCGGCATCGGAAAGGTAGAGGACAGGATCTTCTGAATTTGAAAACTGTACCCCTTGGTGTCGCGCATCCAAGAAGCCGCTGGACCACAATTTGGAATAGACACCTTGTCCATTTCCTTTGCCCCGGCTGAGCAGCACGCAGAAGGCGGGTAGGTTTTCGTTTTCGCTTCCAAGTCCATAGCTCAACCAAGAACCCATGCTTGGCCTGTTTCCCACCTGTGCACCCGTTTGGAAAAAGGTCAGTGCTGGATCATGGTTAATTGCTTCGGTATGCATGGATTTGACAATACACAAGTCATCCACGACTTTGGAGAGGTGTGGGAAAAGCGAAGATATCCAGGCTCGACTCTGTCCGTATTGGTTAAACTCAAAATAGGAACCCACCAAAGGATAGGAACTTTGGCTCGCGGTCATTCCGGTCAGGCGCTGTCCCATGCGTATGGATTCTGGAAGCTCTTGTCCGAAATTTTTGATGAGCTGGGGTTTGTAATCAAAAGTTTCCAATTGGGAGGGAGCACCATTTTGAAAGAGGTAGATGATCCGCTTGGCCTTAGGAGCAAAATGTGGCAAGGCTCGCATCAAGGATTCTTCCGCCTCCTTTTTTCCTGAAAAAAGATCTGGAATCAATAAAGACCCCAAGGCTACGCTACCGATGCCCAAGCTCAATCGAGAAAGGAATTTTCTTCGGTTATGGTTGAGTCCTTGTTCTAAAAATTCTTTTTCCATTTCAACTTTTGGTTAGGGTTTCTTCCAAATTGTAAAGGCTCACAATGACCTGCATGAGTGCTGCATTTTGAGGGGTAATGGCACGAGAATGAATTGGGTATTCGCCTACATCCAAGATGGCTGCAGCAGCTTTTGGATTCGATTGAAAGTGTTTGAGCTCTGCGCTGTAGTAATTTTGAAGCAATTCATTTTCTTCCGATTTCATTTCTCTGCAAACAATTCGCTTGAAGGCTTCGGTGATGGCTTGATTTGAGTTGCTGTACTTTTCGGAAAGTTTGGTGGCCAAGACCCGAGAAGCCTCTAAAACCATGGGGTCATTCATCATGGCAAGTGCTTGAAGTGGGGTGTTGGTTCTATTTCTAGATACCTCACAACGATCCCGGTTGCTCGAGTCGAAGATGATCGCTTTGGGTGGAGGAACTGTCAGTTTGATAAAGTTGTAAATTCCTCTTCGGTACAATTTATTTCCAGTATCCTGTTGATAATTGGCCAAGACCCCACGACCTGAGGTAGCCGCTTCCCAAAGTCCAGCTGGCTGGTAGGGTTTGACACTAGGTCCTCCAATTTCCCCAACCAACAAACCACTGGAAGCAAGGACCAAGTCCTGAATATTCTCGGCAGCAAGGCGTAGGCGAGGGGCTCGCGCCAAGTAGAGGTTGTCAGGGTCAATTTCCAAGTGGCTGGATGAAATGCTAGCGGATTGCCGATAGGTGGATGAGAGCAGGATTTTTTTCAACAGTGCTTTCGTATCCCAGCCCTTTTCCATGAAGTCGGCGGCTAACCAATTCAGGAGTTCAGGATGTGTAGGGAGATCGCCTTGCATGCCAAAGTCTCCAGCGGATTTTACAATCCCTCTCCCAAAAATTTCTTGCCAGATGAGGTTCACAAAAACACGTGACGTTAGCGGGTTGTCTCGATGCGTAGTCCATTTGGCTAAGCCCAAGCGATTTTTTTCAAAGGAATTTGAAAAGGATAGGATGGAAGTGGGAGTCGCGGCTTCAACTGGCAAGGTAGGGGCATCGTATGCACCCCGATTCAAAATGTAGGTAGTTCGCTTTTCTTCCAATTCACCCATGACCGATACACTTAACTTGCTCGTGTCTTGGTGATTGATGAAACTGAGTATGCCATCCAAATCTTTTTGTTCTACCCAAAGGATTGGGGTTTTAGCAGGTTTGGAAACGCTCACATCTCCTTCAAAACCCTTTTCCTGAGAGTTATTGAAGAAGGCATAGAGTTGGTAGTATTCTTTCTGGGATACCGGATCGTACTTATGGTCATGGCATTGGGCACATTCCATGGTGATGCCGAGGATTCCCTTGCTGAAGGTATTGGTTTTATCGAGCACATATTCTACCCGGTATTCTTCTTCGATAATCCCGCCTTCTTCGGTGTATTTGTGGTTTCTATTGAATGCTGTAGCCAAAAGTTGCTCCTTGGTTGGATTGGGGAGAAGGTCTCCGGCAAGTTGCCAGGTCAAAAATTGATCGTATCGTAAATTTTTATTGAAGGCATGAATCACCCAATCTCGATAGGGCCATTGCGATCGGATGTTGTCGTCTTGGTAGCCGTAGCTGTCGGAGTAGCGAGAGATGTCCAGCCAAAGAATCGCCATTTTTTCTCCATAGGCGGGACTACTCAGCAGTTGATCCAGTAATTTTTCGTAGGTGTTTCCCCCTTTAAAGCCTGCATATTTTTCAAGAATTTCCAGCGAAGGGGGAAGTCCGGTTAGGTCCAAACTTGCGCGTTTGATGAGTTCGTAGGAGCTTGCCTCAGGGTTGGGCTGCAGTCCTTTGGTTTTCATTTTTGTTACTACAAATCGGTCAATTTCATTGGTTCCCCAATCAGTGGTAGGCACTTTAGGCTTTTCCACCCGTGTAAACGCCCAATGCGGTTCATACTTAGCCCCTTGTTCGATCCATTTCGTGATGAGTTGAATTTCGGAGTCTGTAAGGCTCAGATTTGATTCTGGTGGAGGCATCATCAAGCCTGGATCAGTACTGGTGATGCGGTGGTACAGTTCTGAATTTTGTGGTTGGCCTTTGACTAAAGCAAATTTTCCAGGACTGTCTTTTAGTGCAGCGAATGCGCCTTCTTCCGTATCCAATCGAAGGTTTGCTTCGCGCTTATTCGCATCTGGACCATGGCAAGCAAAGCATTTGTCTGAAAGAATGGGGCGTATATGGAAGTTGTAACTGATTTGCTCCCCTTCTTGTAATTCAGGAGGGGCAGTAGCATTTTGGGAGCAACTCCATAAACTGGCGATGCTTAAGGTCCAAATAAGCCCTTTGATTAGGCTTGTGTAGGTCATGGGTTTCACTGTTAATGTGAAAAAGGTAAAAAAAAATCTTGAATTCGCGATAACAATACCCTATTGGAATTAAAGAGTTGGATTGGAAAATAATCCAATCATCCAATTTGTTTTCAGGTTCATAGACACAAATTCTGCGTTTCTCTAAAAAAAACATCAATTCCTTCCGTTATTTGTAGGATGATTTCATCGACTTGCAATTCAATCGAATGCTGCTTGATTTTTTAGGTGAATGAATTTTGAAAAATGATGGTAAAAATTAAAAATATCTGTTGCATCGGTGCCGGCTATGTGGGAGGCCCAACGATGGCGGTATTGGCACTCAAATGTCCAGACATTCGCGTGGTGGTGGTGGATGCCAATGCTGCTCGCATAGACGCTTGGAATCACGAAGATTTGAGTCAATTGCCTGTGTATGAACCCGGTTTGTCAGAGGTAGTTGCTGCTGCTAGGGGAAGAAATCTATTTTTCTCCAAAGACGTGGATCAAGGCATTCGTGAGGCAGATATGGTCTTTATTTCTGTAAATACTCCCACCAAAACTTATGGTGAGGGAAAGGGAATGGCAGCCGATTTGAAGTGGGTAGAACTTTGCGCTCGTCAGATTGCGGAAGTCGCGACCAGTTCAAAGATTGTGGTTGAAAAATCTACTTTGCCAGTTCGAACCGCTCAGGCCATTAAGGATATTTTACACAATTCCCAAAGCAAAATTACTTTTCAAGTACTCTCCAACCCTGAATTTTTGGCGGAGGGAACTGCAGTTCAGGATCTCTTGAATCCGGATCGGGTATTGATCGGTGGCGATCAGAGTCCAGAAGGAAAAGTCGCCATTGAAGCCTTGGCTTCCATTTATGCAGCCTGGCTTCCAGAAGAGAAGATCTTAACGACAAACTTGTGGTCTTCAGAATTGAGTAAACTAACTGCAAATGCGTTTTTAGCGCAGCGTGTCTCTTCCATTAATTCGATTTCTGAACTCTGCGAAGCGACTGGTGCAGATGTAGAGGATGTGGCCAAAGCCATAGGAATGGATTCTCGTATTGGCCCCAAGTTTTTGAAAGCATCTGTTGGATTTGGAGGATCGTGCTTTAAAAAAGATATTCTCAACCTGGTGTACATCTGTCGAAGCTACCAGCTTCATGAAGTGGCGGATTATTGGGAGCAAGTGATCCGAATCAATGAGCATCAAACCGAACGATTTGCCAAGCAAATCATCAAAAGCCTGTACAATACTGTAAATGGCAAGAAAATTGCCTTTTTAGGTTGGGCATTTAAAAAGGACACCAACGATACCCGAGAGTCGGCGGCCATTTATGTAGCAGACTACCTGCTCGATGAGTGTGCTCAGGTGGTGGTTTACGATCCCAAGGTACCCAAAGAAAAAATTTATGCAGACTTGGACTTTCTGGGAACGCGCTCAAGTGAAGAAAATAGGAAGTTGGTAAATGTGGTAGACTCAGCGTATGAAGCCTGTACCGACGCTGCGGCTGTAGCCATTTTGACCGAATGGGATGAATTTGTGGTCTTGGATTGGAAGCAAATCCATTCCCAAATGAAGCAGCCTGCCACCTTATTTGATGGCAGAAACATTCTGGACGGGGAGCAAATGGAAAAGGTAGGCTTTCGATTTCAAGGGATTGGAAAGGCGGCACGGTAACATTTTGTTCCGGGTTGAAGCGCCCAATTTCCTTCATCAGGTAGGTCCATGGTATGTATCGAGTAAAATCTTTGGCTAGTCAACCTAGCTTATCCAGAATAAACTAAATAGCGAGTGAAGTCAATACAAGAAGTAAAAATCGCAGTGATAGGATTAGGCTATGTAGGTCTTCCCTTGGCAGTAGAATTTTCAAAAAAGTATCCCGTCGTTGGTTTTGATATTAATCAAAAGCGGGTAGGGGAGTTGGTGGCAGGTCACGATGCTACCTTGGAGGTAGCGGATGCGGCTCTTTCCTCTGTTTTGGTTTCTTCCACGCCTCAGGTAGGCCAAAAAGGCTTGTTTCCAAGTTTTGATTCGAATGTATTAAGCGATTGCACGGTATTTATCGTGACTGTACCTACTCCAACAGACAAGCACAATCGTCCCATACTCATTCCGATGTTGAAGGCCTCCGAAAATATCGGCCGGTATTTGAAGAAAGGGGATGTGGTCATCTATGAATCCACAGTCTATCCTGGGGTAACGGAAGAGGATTGTGTTCCCGTTTTGGAGAAGGTTTCCGGATTAAAGTTCAATACTGATTTTTATGCGGGCTATTCTCCCGAGCGGATCAATCCTGGAGATAAGGTACATACGGTAGCACAGATTGTAAAAGTGACTTCAGGAAGTACTCCAGAGGTAGCAGATTTTGTGGATGCCCTTTACCGAAGCATTATCACGGCGGGAACCTACAAGGCTTCTTCCATTAAGGTAGCCGAAGCTTCAAAAGTGATTGAAAACTCCCAGCGCGATATCAACATTGCCTTTGTGAATGAATTGGCGAAGATTTTCAATTTGTTGGGCATTGATACCCAGGAGGTATTGGAAGCGGCGGGAACCAAGTGGAACTTCTTGAAATTTAAGCCGGGCTTGGTTGGAGGACATTGCATCGGAGTAGACCCGTTTTACCTTGCCCAAAAAGCACAAGAAGTAGGGTATCATCCAGAAATTATTTTGGCAGGCCGACGCGTCAATGACAGCATGGGCAAGTTTGTGGCCACTGAAATCATCAAATTGATGATGCGAAAAGACATCAAAGTGTTAGATGCCAAGGTGCTCATTCTTGGATTTACCTTCAAAGAAAATTGCCCCGATGTCCGCAATACCCGAGTCATCGACATCTACCACGAGTTGCGGACTTTTGATATGGCGGTGGATGTGTACGATCCCTGGGCCAGCGCGGAGGAAGTTCGAGAGGAGTATGGCATTTCCATTCATACAGGAAAGGTACTTCCCTCCATTTCTTCCTATGCCGCAGTGGTGTTGGCTGTTTCTCACGATGAGTTTACCGCGCTACCACTCAAAAAAAATTCACAGCAGGTAATCTACGATGTCAAAGGATTTTTGGATCGTGATTTGGTAGATGCTCGACTTTAAAGGCCTTAAGTTATTCTTGCTAAACGGGTTAAATTCAACTTGTTTGTTTTTCGAGTTTGAAGGGCTTGCCTGAGTTTGGTTCATTGATTAAGTTAGTTCAATCCGCTCGGATTTTCTAATAAAAAAAAATATAGACTACTTGTGTAAGTAATTAAAAACTGAGCAATGTTTTATTTAATTTGCATCATCTAATTACCGGCTAAGGTATACTTGAACGAAAAAAAAATAATCTATAATCCATGATGAAACATCCAATGTTCGCTCTTTCCTTAAGGAAAACCATGTTGATGGCTGTCCTAGTCCTTTTGGCTATGGGCGCTTGTAAAAGTAAAAAGAAGGCTGTTGAGCCTGCTCCTGCTCCAGAAGTAAAGGAAGAGGTAGTTAAACCTGCTGCTCCTGCTCCTGCTCCTGTGGTTCGTTCCGCTGAAGAAATTGCAGTAGAGAAACTTGAGAATTACTTCAACACCATTGCTACTTCTAGCAATTCAACTGCTGCAAACCAATCTATTCAGGATGCTTTGGGCATGTTTTCAAACCAAGAAACTCCTGTATTGATCGTAATTCATGAGGAAGGCGGCGTAAAAGATTACGATGAGCCGACTACCATCAAGAAATATGTAGATTACTTGAAGGACACTAAGAAAAACTTAAACTACATCTCTGATATCCGTTTGGTAGGAGGTAAGGTGACAGAATTGGAACTAAGAAGAAAATAACCGTTACTCGAAAAATACGAACCCATGAAAAATAAATTCATTCTCTTCCTAGGGATCTTCTTGGCTACCTCTGTAGCAGTTTTGGCCCAGGACAACATTAGCCCAAAGCGCAAGCAGGCGATTGACTCCCTTGCTTTGGAAAAAGTAAAGGACCTTTCCAAGTACATCGCCATTATTGGCAACAAAGAAACCCAGTTTTCTGAAGCCAATCGCGTAATGGATCGTGCCGAAGAACTCTTCGCAGCCGGTGCAGAAATGGGCGTATCTTCAATCAACACCAAAGACATCGCTTACTACAAGGTAAGACGTTATTTTGAGCGTTTGATGGCCTTGAATTACGACAAAGTAAACATTACCTGGTACGACATTCAGTACGTATCCGATTTGGAGCGTCAACCTGATGGTCGTTATGTAGGGGTGATTACTGTGTACCAGCGTTTTGAAGGTACTTCCATTGAAACAGGCATGAATTACAAGGATACCACCAAAAAGGACATTACTATTTACGTAGAGAAGAAGCAAACTCAAATTGCTGGCCGTACCATTGAATTTTGGGACGTTATGCTAGGTGATGTACGAGTGACTGAAACCTCCGCATGAGAAAAAGCATACTGATTTTTGCTTTTTTGATTACCCACATCTCTGTTGTCTCGGGGCAAGGCTTAGGCAGCCCCGGGACAATAAAAGATGATGGTAGATTTGCCGCCTCCACCAAACAAATGAATCAATTTTTTAGAAGATTCAATGGGGAGGAATCCGTGGATGGCACCAAACGTTTTTACCCAGAAGATTCTCTTTTTCAAAATGAGAAGTTAAGAAGGGGATTTGTTTCCATACTTTTTGATAATCAAACTGCTGGCATTAGTCCAGAATTAAAGAATGAGTTTATTTCCACCCTCCTTTCTCCCAACTTTCCTCAATACCTCGTTTTTCATAAGCCAGGATGGATTGCCGAAGTAGATGCGGTATTTTCCTACAAGGGGAAAAAAGAGAATGTGACCTTCATCATGAAGATTCAGCCCGAAGGCTTGGGTTACGAATGGGTGATTGACCAGGTGATTTTTGATCCTTTCAAGGATTTATTCAATAAGCAGGTAGGTCCTGCCAAAGACTTTCTTCACCCCTTGAGTCATGAGTTAGGATTTATGAACATGAGGCGTGCTTTTCAGGATTCCGCCAATCCTGAGTCATTCACACCTTCGAGTTATTCACCTGATTATTTGGCCATCTTTCTTTTCGAGATGAAGCAGAATAATCTTCGTTTTGAAACAGTCAACAGCCTAAAGTTTCACTTCTTCCAGATTGGTGGTTGGTATTTCGAAGTGAACCAATTTAACCGACCTGGATTCAATACGGGTTGGTTGATTTCTAACTTGATGCGTTTGGGCCCGGGTGACAAAGAGACCTTACTTCGGTATATTTATGATCAGGATTAATAAATATGCGCTTCTATTCACATTTTTTTGTCTGTCGTTTGCTGTTCAAGGGCAAACCATAAAGGGGTATTCCAAAGACCAATTGGCTGAACTGTCCACCAAAGTGGAGGACCAGGTTCAGTTTTTAGAATTTCTACTCAATACGGTGGGCAATGCCCAAACTTCAGCAAGAGATAAAGACGTCATCATCCGAGAAAGTTATTTAAAGATTTTTCGAGATGGGAAAGTACAAGTTGAAGATGACCTGCTCCTCGATCGAAAAGTAGTCACCAACAAAGACGTGACCGCCTATTTCAAGGACATTGAGTTTTTTTACAAAAACGTAGAGTTCAAATTTAAAATACGCGAGATCAAACCTGGACAAAAGGAGAATGGAGACGTTTTCTTTCTCGCTTCGCTAGACCGTACCCTTTCCGCCGTAGGATTGAAAGGAGAGAAGATCTCCAATACCAAATTGAGATTTATTGAGATCAACTTGGATGAGAAATCCCAAGAACTCAAGATTGCGAGTATTTATACCACCAAAGTAAGCCGAGATGTAGAGTTGAAGGCCTGGTGGACTTCCCTGGACTCGGGTTGGAAATCTTACTTCAAGTCCCGCTTTCAACTTTCGGCTTCTGATACGGTGGGCATGCCACAACTCTACCAATTTGTAGCCGTTGACTCACTCCATCTTGCTGGGAACCGCCAAATTCGTCAACTAGCGCCGCTATCCGAACTTCGAGACCTTAAATACTTGGATATCAGCAATACGGCTATTGCAGACCTTTCTCCCATTTCCAACATCACTTTTTTAGAGACGCTTAATTTAGCAAATACGCCTACCTCGGCTATTCAATTTATCAAGTATGCAGATCGCCTTCAGGATTTGAACCTGTCGAATACCCAAATTGAAAACATCAGTGAATTGGTGAATTTGAAGTCTCTACGGATTCTTCGGGTAGAGAAATCCCCTATCCAGAGTTTTGCGGTCCTCAATCAATTCAAAAATTTAAAGGAATTGTATTTGGGAGGGAGTGGGTTTAACAACATGGAAAACATCAAAGACTTGTCTAGTTTGGAGGTTTTGTCTCTGAATAATAATTTCATTTTGAATTTTTCTTTCCTGTCCCAACTTACTTCTCTTCGGGAATTGGACCTGTCAGAAACCAATTTCACGGACCTCTCTCCACTCGCTTCGTTGCCCAACTTGATTGTTTTGGAAATTACATCCAGCAAAGTTTCTGATTTGTCCCCGATCGCGTCCCTACCTAAGCTAAGGAGAATCGCTGCAGATCAGACCAATTTGAGTCCTGAGGATGCCAATTTGTTTGTGCAGAATCATCCTGAATTACTCCTAATTCACCATGTGAAGGATTTGGAATCTTGGTGGGAGACCCTTTCGCCTGCCTGGAAAGCAGCCCTAATCAAGGCAAACCCTGCTTTAGGAACTGCCCAACCTAAAATTGAGCATTTGACCCAAACTCTTAATTTGACTCAGTTGAATTTAGATAGTGCAGGGATAGAAACCCTAGCTCCAGTGGTTCGATTTATTTCGTTGTCTTCCATCAGTTTCTCGAACAATCCTTTAGTAGCCGATCTGCTTCCACTTACGGAACTGAAGACTTTGAAGGAGTTGGTCGGTAAAAACACGGGGGTGCAGGACCTTTCCGTCTTGAAGGAAAACACGCGTTTGGAGCGAATAGATATGGAGTTCAGCCCAACGGGCTCTGTACTTTCCTTGGGAGCACTTCCTAAACTCAGCTACTTGAACATCAATGGATCTCAAGTAGATGCAGAAGAAATGCCTGTTTTTCAACTGCAAAGACCTGATATTTCGGTGATTTATCGAAGCGATGCCTTATCCCAATGGTGGACGGGTTTGGATGAGGCCTGGAAACAGGTTTTGCTGGAAAAAATCAAAGTTTCGGGAGATCCTAATACCGAACAACTTCATGAACTCACTTCGGCATCCTCCCTTGTTTTGGAACGAGTTTCATTTACCAGTTTAGAGCCCCTTACGGTATTTTCTAATTTGAGAAAATTGGTGCTTTTCGATGCACCCACCTTGGTTTTAAGCCCTTTGAGTGAGTTGACGAAACTTACTTCTCTGAAGCTTTCTCAGTTACCAGCTATCGATTACCTGCCTATTTCAGGACTAAATGAATTGGAGGAGTTGGATCTTTCCAATACAGGCATAGAGGAGTTGATCGCCTTGAGCAAGTTGACCAAACTTAAGAAACTCAACCTTTCGGGAACCAACATTAAATCCTTGAAAGGCCTAGAGCCCTTGGTAAATTTGGAGGAGTTGGATGTGGCCAGTACGGATTTACGATCCCTGAAAGCTTTGGAAGGGATGAGTAATCTGAAAAAGCTGACTTGTTTCAATACCCGCCTAACTCCGCGTGGGGTAGATTCCTTCAAAGAATCCTTTCCAAAATGTGAAGTCCGCTTTTACTAAGCGGATTTTTGTTTAGAAAGAAGAATCGGCGATTGAGTTAAGTCCATTTAATTTATTCGATAAATTTCAAATCCTTAGTTGCTATCCCTTTGAAAATTGCTGCACTAATCCCGGCCCGCTATGCTTCGACTCGTCTGCCTGCCAAATTGGTGCAGGACCTAGGCGGACTTTCTGTAATTCAGCGCACCTACCAAAGTACGGTGGCCACGGGCGTCTTTGATGAAGTTTGGGTAGTGACGGATCATTCGCTCATTGAGTCGCAAATTCATGCCGTTGGGGGGAAGGTAGTGATGAGTAAAAAAGCGCACGAAAGCGGTTCAGATCGAATCGCCGAGGCCTTGGAGGTAGTGGATGCTGACTTGGTGGTAAATGTGCAAGGAGACGAGCCCTTTCAAGATGCCAAGACTCTTCGGGATTTGGTAGCAGCATTTGCAAATCCAGAGGTAAAGGTTGCCAGTTTGATGTGTACGCTAGCTGCCGAACAGGTGCAAAATCCAAATTTTGTAAAGGTGGTCGTTGATGAAAACCGCCGTGCCATTTATTTCTCAAGATCCCCAATTCCCTATAATCGCGAGGGAAAAACAATTTCCTATTGGAAGCATATCGGTGTGTATGCCTACCGACGGGAGATGCTACTCTCCTTTACCTTGTGGCCCAAGGGATACTTAGAGCAGGTTGAACTTTTGGAACAGCTTCGCTTGGTGGAGAAGGGAGTGTCCATTCAAATGGTGGAAACGAATCATCAGGCTATTGCCATCGATACCGAGGAAGATTTAATTTATGCTAGGGCATTTTTAAATTCTTCAAAATAAACTTCTAGTTTATTCTTAAGGCTATGACGGCTTCATTCACCTAGCATCAATTGCTTGAAGTTAACAAGCAAAAAAGCCCCTAAATGCTATGATTTAGGGGCTTTTGTTTGTGCAGAGAGTGGGGGATTCGAACCCCCGGTACAGTATAACCCGTACGACAGTTTAGCAAACTGTTGGTTTCAGCCACTCACCCAACTCTCTAATCCGACTTGGTCTCAACAGAAAATTGCTTTCTGCCACCAAAGTGATGCAAATATATACCAAATGAAAAGATTTTCACAAGGGCTAGTAGATAAACAAATCCTACTTCAATTAAAATCCAAGTAATTCCTTGACAATCAAACCCTATACTTTATGGCTCGGGTACTGCTAGAAAAGAGTTGATTGGATTGGGGATGACCTTCTCATTCGACCAAATGGGACTCTTGAGTTAAGGTTTAACTACCTTAAATCCCACAGCCTCAATTCCTTCCAATTGGGGTTGACGCATGTATTGGAGAAGAATTACTTCTCTGGTACTAGTGGGTAAAGGAAAGGAAAGGGTATCATAGGTGGTAAAGGTATTTCCAAATCCATCTCCTACAGGCTTGCCTGTTTGGGCATCAAAAATGGGAACATTCCAAAGGCTGTCTGCCAGTACAAGTTTGCTGGAGTCCCTATAGATGACTTTGATGTAGCAATTTGAAAATGGATAGTCTTCGGTATACCGTACACCAAGAATGGCCTGGCCCTTCAATGAATCCAAGGTAGCTAGGTCAAATTTGACAGAATCGCTTTCTTCCCAATTGGTAGTTTCAAAAGAATGGTACTCTTCAAAAACCCGATCCTTTTCACAAGAACACAGGAGCAAAACGAGGCCAAGAAGTGAGGCTTGGAAGAGTTTAGTCATTGCCTGGGTTGCCACTAGGACCTTGATTGATGCGTGGTGGAAATTTTCTTGGACCTTCCTGAGGCTTTTCTGCTGGCTTAGGAGCAGGGGAGTCTGCTTTGGGCATTCCTATTGCTGGACCCTGATTTGAGTTAGGGCGTGGTCTATTTTTGTTTTTACGACGCTTATCTCCCTGTCTAGGGGATTGATTTCCTTCCGCAGATCTCACTTGTGCTGGAGCAGCCATTGCGGTGGACTGATCAGCGGGTTTTGGAGTACTTGCCTCTGGTCTTGGGCCCTGGCCTTGATTGGCGCGGGGAGCATTTCCATCGGTTGGGCGCTTCTTTTTCTTTTTCTTCTTCGAAAACTTCTTATCCAACAACTCCAGTTCACGCGTAGACTGAGCGGCCAAGTCTTCCACTTCAGTCGAATGATCTACTTGAAGGTTAAATACCTTTACACCTTGTTCGTTTAATGCCTGAATCTCACGTACGCGATCGCAGGTGATGCTAATCCAATCGTTGTCATGGTTATAATTGAACCACATCAACTTTCTGAAAATATCTGTTTTCTGCAATTTGGCAGGACCTTGCTCAGTCAGCAAGGGCTTGTCCACTTGTGGGATATCCTTGATGGCTTCCATGTAGGTGTCCAACTCGTAGTTGAGGCAACATTTTAGTCGCCCACACTGTCCGCTAAGTTTTCCAGGATTGAGGGAGAGGTTCTGGTACCGTGCCGCTGAGGTCGTCACATTTTTAAAGTCTACCAGCCAGGTGGAGCAGCACAATTCTCTTCCACATACCCCAATGCCACCCAATCTGCCTGCCTCTTGACGGAGGCTAATTTGACGCATTTCCACACGAACTTTAAACTCTCCTGCTAGGGATTTGATCAATTCTCTAAAGTCAATTCGGTCCTCAGCAGAATAGTAGAAGGTAGCCTTCGAGTTGTCGGCTTGAAACTCCACATCGGACATCTTCATGTTGAGACGGTACTCGTCTACAATTTGCTTGCAACGGTACAAGGTGGGAATTTCACGGGCTTTGGCTTCCTCCCATTTCTCCATATCCTTCTGTGTGGCTACGCGATAGATTCGGGTGATGTTATCGTCGTTTCTTACTTTGCGCTTTTGCATTTGGAGACGGACCAATTCGCCTTGCAAAGACACGTACCCAATGTGGTGCCCACTAGGGACATCGACCACTACTGGATCTCCGGTATTGAGGGCTAAGTAATCTACATTTCTAAAGTATTCTTTTCTTCCTCCCTTAAACTTGACTTCCACGATATCAAAGGTATCCAACTGCGGAATACCCATTTGGGTAAGCCAGTCAAAAGAATTCATTTTATTGCAATCGCTCGTGCCGCAGGTGCCGTTGTTTTGGCATCCTCCAGTTCCACCTGAGGTGGTTCTACATGAACTACATCCAGACATTTTTTTTTAGCTACAGGGCTTTCGCCTCCTTATTCACTTACTTATTTTTCAATCGTAAAATATCTTGGCCTATGTCTCTTCGAAAATAGGCCTTCTCCCAAGAGATCTCCACTACAGTGGCATAGGCTGCATCCAGCGCTGCTTCCAAGGTGGAAGCCATCCCGGTGATGGCAAGTACTCGGCCTCCTTGGTTGCTCAGCACGCCGGATTCGTTTTGGACAGTACCCGCATGAAAGACCACACTGTCTCTCGTTTTTTTAGGCAGCGTTATTGGAAATCCTTTGGCATAAGATTCCGGATAACCGCCACTTACCATGACCACCGTCGCACATGTTTTTGGAGAGATTTGGAGCGAATAACTCGCCAAGGTGCCTTCGGCAATGCCAACTAACAAATCTACAAAATCGCTTTCAATTCGGGGCAGTACGGCCTCGGTTTCTGGGTCACCCATCCGTACATTGTACTCAATGACATAGGGGTCTCCGTTGGTATTCATCAAGCCTATAAATAAAAATCCTTTGTATGGGATCCCTTCTTTTTCTAAACCAGCGATGGTAGGCTTCACTATCCGCTCCTCCACCTTTTGTAAAAAGGCTGTATCTGCAAAAGACACTGGGCTTACCGCTCCCATGCCACCTGTATTCAATCCTGTATCGCCTTCGCCAATTCGTTTGTAATCTTTCGCCTCCGGCAAAATTTTATAACTCACCCCATCTGTAGCCACAAATACGGAAAGTTCAATTCCAGTAAGGAATTCTTCCACCACTACCTTGGAGGAGGCATCTCCGAATTTTGCATCCACGAGCATTTCCTTCAAGGACAGTTTGGCATCCTCCAAACTTTCACAAATCAAAACCCCTTTGCCAGCGGCAAGACCATCTGCCTTCAATACAATCGGCAAGGATTGTCGCTCTAGGTAGGCAATCCCTTCTTCCAATTGATGCGCATGAAAAGTGGCATATGCAGCCGTGGGCACTCCATTGCGCAGCATAAACTGCTTGGAAAAATCTTTGCTGCCTTCCAAAGTAGCACCCAACTGGGAGGGGCCTACAATCGGTAAAGTTGCAGTCCCTTTTTGGGCGTGCAAGAAATCTACCAAGCCTTTAACCAAGGGTTCCTCGGGTCCGATGACTACTAGGTCAATGGAGTGTGCCTGGATAAATTCATAGATGCCAGTAAAGTCTGTCACTCCAAACGGGACATTGGTGGCAATTTCAGCGGTACCTGGGTTTCCAGGGGCAACAAAAAGTTGACTGCATTTAGGGCTTTGTGCGATTTTCCAAGCAAATGCATGCTCTCTTCCGCCGCTACCCAATAAAAGGATATTCATGGACTCGTTTGTATGTTAATTGGCGTGTTCTGAGATAAACTTGATTCGGTACACACGAAGTTCCTCCTCCGTGAAATCTTCCCCCTCCAGTTCATCCAAGGCAGCCTTGATGTGATCGGTTTCCGCACTCATGAAGTAGTCTAACAGGATGTCTTCCCGTTCCTCATCCATGATGCGGTGAATGTAATAGTCTATATTTAATTTGGTTCCACTGTAGGTGATTTGTTCAATTTCTTGAAGCAAGTCCAACAAAGATAGGTTCAGATTTTGAGCAATTTCTTCCAAACTGGTTTTTCGGTCGATTTGCTGAATGATGGATATTTTTACTTTGGAACGCGTCCCCGAGGTTTTGATGACCACTTCAGTAGCGGTTTCAATCTCGTTTTCCGCGACATAGTTTTGGATAACTTGGAGAAAAGAGGTGCCAAACTTGGCCACTTTGCCCATGCCCACCCCATTAATTTGGGAAAGTTCTTCCTTGGTGGTAGGGTACACGGTGGCCATTTCCTCTAGGGAAGGGTCCTGAAAAATCACGTAAGGGGGAAGCCCTTTTGACTTGGCAACACGCTTGCGCTCTACCTTGAGCAGTTCAAACAACTTTTCGTCATAGGCTTGTGCAGTCTGAAGTTGTTCCTCTTCAGCTTCGCTTTGACCCAATTTTTCAAAATCTTGATCTCGGTACAATTCCACCAAGTAGGGATCTTCCAAATACCGTTCTCCCTTCGGGGTCAGTTTTAGCAGTCCGTAATTCTCGATGTCCTTTTCCAGCAAGGCTGCAATCATTGCTTGTCGGATGACGGAAGTCCAATGCTTGTCGTTCTCTTCTTTTCCTTTGCCAAAGACAGGTAGGCTATCGTGTTGGTAACTAATCACGTAGTCATCCTTCTCACCAATAATTACTTTTACCAGATGCTCAATGCCAAAGCGCTCCTGCGTTTGCTTGACGGCTTCAAGCACTGTGACCAAGAAGTTTGCTCCCTCGAAAGTTTCCCGCTCCCGCTTGCAATTGTCACAGAAGCCGCAGTCTTTTTCGAGAATCTCCCCGAAATAATTGAGGATGAATTTTCGACGGCACACCCCTGTTTCGGAGTAGGCAGACATTTCTTGCAGAAGAATTTTGGCATTTTCCCGTTCGGTCACTGCCTTATCCTTGTTGAACTTGTCCAACTTGACGATGTCCTCATACCGGTAAAACATCAAGCAATGGCCTTCCAGTCCATCTCTTCCTGCTCTTCCTGTTTCCTGGTAATAGCCTTCTAGAGATTTGGGCACATCGTAATGGATCACGTACCGAACATCTGGCTTATCGATCCCCATTCCAAAGGCAATGGTGGCGACAATGACGTCCAACTCTTCGTTGAGAAAATCATCTTGGGTCTTTATTCGTATCGCTGAATCCAAACCAGCGTGGTAAGGTGCGGCATTGATCTGGTTGACTTTGAGCAGTTCCGCGATTTCCTCTACTTTTTTTCTACTCAAGCAGTAGATGATTCCCGATTTTCCTTTGTGCTGCTTGATGAATTTGATGAGGGCCTTTTTGGATTCATTTTTCACCTTTGGCCGCACCTCGTAGTATAGGTTGGTTCGGTTGAAGGAGGATTTAAAGAGATCCGCTTCCTCCATCTGTAAGTTGCGCTGGATGTCCTGCTGCACCTTGGGTGTGGCAGTGGCAGTAAGTGCAATGATGGGTAGGTGAGGGGCTATTTGTGCGACGATAGACTTGATTTTGCGGTATTCTGGGCGAAAATCATGACCCCATTCCGAAATACAGTGCGCCTCGTCAATGGCCACAAAACTTAAATGTGCCTCCTTTAAAAACGCAATGTTTTCCTCCTTGGTTAAGGATTCGGGTGCCACATAAAGCAGTTTGGTTTTCTTTTTCAGAACCTCATTCTTGACTTTGGTGGCCTCGGATTTGGTGAGGGTTGAGTTTAAAAAATGAGCGTTGATTCCGACGGCATTCAGTTGGTCTACCTGATTTTTCATCAAGGCAATCAAGGGGGAAATGACGATAGCCGTTCCTTCACTGACCACTGCCGGTAATTGGTAACAAAGCGATTTTCCCGCTCCGGTAGGCATGATCACAAAGGTATTCCTGTTGTTGAGCAAATTGTCAACTATAAGTTCCTGGTTTCCACGGAACTGACTAAATCCGAAGATTCTTTTAAGATCTAACTTTACTTTTTCTTCCACAAGAAGAAAGGGCTTTGAGGGTGATGTCTACCTGGGCAACAGATTGACCGATTACTTTTATACCTTTGTAAAGAACTAATGTTTAACGCAGGTAAAATTGAAGTTAACAAAAAATATTAGAAACACCGCCGTTCGGGTTCTTTTAAATGAATCAGAGGCTATCGCTAAGCTTTCTACCCTCCTCAATGAGGACTTTGAAAACTGTGTGCATCATCTCCTTCAGTCCAAAGGTCGATTGGTCATCACGGGTGTTGGAAAAAGTGCTTGGATAGCGAATAAGTTGGTGGCCACGCTCAATTCCACTGGTACCCCGGCACTTTTCATGCATGCTGCCGATGCGATTCACGGAGATTTGGGAATGGTACAGCAAGACGATACGGTGCTTTTCATTTCCAAATCTGGGAATACTGCTGAAATCAAGGTGCTCTTGCCTTTGGTCAAGCAATTGGGAGTAAAGGTAGTGGCCTTGGTTTCCAATACGCAATCCTATTTGGCCGAACAGGCTCATTTTGTGTTAGATGCGACCATTGCCGAGGAGGCTTGTCCGCACAATTTGACACCGACTACGAGTACTACTGCCCATTTGGCCCTTGGAGATGCCTTGGCCATCTGCCTCTTGGAGGCTAGAGGATTTACTTCCTCGGATTTTGCACGCTTCCATCCAGGAGGATCTTTGGGAAAGCAGTTGTATTTGAAAGTAGGGGACTTGCTTTCCCAAAATCAAATTCCACTGGTATCCGAAAAGGCCAGTGTAGCCGAAGTGATAGTGGAAATTTCAGGTAAGCGATTGGGAGCTACTGCGGTAGTGGATGATTTAGGAAGTCTCAAAGGAATCATTACGGATGGGGATTTGCGACGCATGCTCCAGAAAACATTGGCAATTCAAGACTTGCAGGCTTCAGCGATCATGACCGTCAATCCCAAATCAGTTCAGGTGGAGGATTACGCGACTGCAGCTTTTGCCCTGATGAAAACGCACAACATTACACAATTGGTGGTGCTGGATGGCGATAAAATCGCGGGTTTTGTGCATATTCATGACTTAATGAAAGAAGGTATTGTTTAAGCTTCCATGAAGGACCACCCTTACATCGTAATTATGGCCGGAGGAGTAGGCTCCCGGTTCTGGCCCTACAGTAAAAGCAGTAAACCCAAGCAATTTTTGGATGTATTGGGTACTGGGAGAACGCTTCTCCAGATGACTTTTGATCGTTTTCGAGAAATTGCATCACCCGAACAATTTTTTGTGGTAACGAATCAAGTGCATGTGGACCTGGTTCGAGAACAGTTGCCGGAACTTCAAGAGGATCAAATTCTTGCCGAGCCGCTGCGCAAAAATACGGCGGCTTGCCTAGCCTATGCGGCTTACAAAATAGCCAATTTAGATCCAGAAGGTACGATGATCGTTACGCCTGCAGATCACTTGATACTGCAGGAAGGAAAGTTTCTTCAAACCCTGGTGACTGCAATCGCAGCAGCGCAAGAACCAAATCGCCTCCTAACTTTAGGAATAAAGCCTAATCGACCAGAAACAGGTTATGGGTACATCCAATACCTTCCAAATTCCGAAGATTCTCAGGTTTTGAAAGTGAAAACCTTCACGGAAAAGCCAAACGCCAAACTTGCAGCCACCTTCTTGGAAAGTGGGGATTTTGTATGGAATTCGGGGATGTTTGTTTGGAAGGTGGGGAGTTTGCTGGATGCTTTCAAGAAATACATGCCAGACCTCACGGATGTATTTGAAGAGGGGAAATCTCAGCTTTGTACGCCTGCTGAATCGGATTTTATAGGGAGAGCGTACACGACTTTAAAGAGTATTTCCATTGACTACGGCATCATGGAAAAATCGGACCAAGTGTATGTGGTCTTGGGGGATTTTGGCTGGTCAGACATTGGTTCATGGCAAAGTCTACATGAGTTGAGAGCAAAAGACGAAGAAAACAATGTCGTAGAAGCCAATGCGCTGCTATACGAAACAAAAAATTGCTTTATCAAAACCGATACGGATAAACTCGTGGTCGTCCAAGGTCTGGATCACTTCCTCATCAATGAATCCGAAAATGTACTGTTGATTTGTAAGTTGGATGCAGAGAATAAATTCCGGGATTTTGTATCCCAGGCGAAGAAAAAAGGAGAGGATTTCATTTGAAATCCTCTTTTTTTATTTTTTGCGTTGCCGTATGGCTTCGTAAATCGCTACTCCAGCAGATACGGATACGTTCAAACTTTCGATACTTCCGGCGAGTGGGATTTTAACTCGGTCATCTACCATGCCCATGATCTCTTGGGAAATCCCATCTTCTTCCGAACCCATGATAAGCGCTACGGGTGAAGCAAAATCTCCGTCGTACATGAGTTTTTCGGTTTTCTCTGTGATCGCAATGAGCGATAATCCCATTTTTTGTAAATCTCGGCAGGTATAAAACAAGTTTTTCACCCGTGCTACAGGAATGAAGTTTAAGGCACCTGCGGAGGTTTTTACCGCATCAGAGTTGATCTGAGCACTTCCTTTTTCAGGGATTACGATGGCATCCACGCCTGCACATTCGGCAGTTCGGGCGATGGCACCAAAATTCCGCACATCAGTCAAGTGATCCAAAACCAAAATCAGGGGAGCCTTACCTACGGCATAGCATTGATCAATCACGTTGTCCAGTGAAGCATAGGCAATGGTGGACATCTGCGCAATGACGCCTTGGTGATTTTTGCGCGTTATTCTGTTCAGTTTTGCATCCGGTACTCGTACCACAGGGATATGTTCTGCCTTGCAAAGCTGAAGCAGTTCCTTGATGAGGTCGTTGTTGAGTTCTTTTTGAACGAGTACTTTGTCGATTTCTTTGCCGGCGTGGATGGATTCCATCACTGCTCGGGTTCCAAAAATAAAATCTTTATCGAAGGCTCCTTTATCGATTAGAAAGCCATCCTTCCGCTTCTCCATTGTGAAATGTTTTTAAACCAGATCGGCTGGTAGGCTCTTGATCGGTTTAGGGTATAGAAATGTGGGCTAAGAATTGTTTTAACCCGCGTAAAGGTAAACCTAATTTTGGAAGTGTCGTCTATTCCCGCATAGGACCAAACCTCTCGATCTTCAAAAAAATTAACTTCCTGCGGAGGACCCATCACGATATACACCATCCCTCGGTCTGTTTTCCATCCTTGCTTGAAGTCGGTAAATAGGATGTTTGCAAACTCCACCATCTTGAAATAATTCCGTATCAAAACCTTCGCTGCCTCCTCATTTCGAGTCAAATTGTACCAGTAGGCATCCAAGGCTTTCTTTTTGTCTTGGGCGAGTAGGAGGGTTTCATGCTCTTTTTTGGTCGAAATGTAGGTGACCATATCCACCATTTCAGACCAATCCTTCACTTTAGGAAAGGCATCGTGAACGGTCCGCAAGAGTAGCCCTGTTTGTGCGGTACTGTCGGATTGAAAAAAGTAATAGCCCTCATCGGATAGCGTTTTGGGAATATTTGCCAAGAAATCGCCTCGATTTTCTACGACCACTTCCTTAGGGACCTCTGCCAAACGGGTCTCCATAGGAGGAAAAGGAACGGCAAAAGGACTGGGATAAAAGAAGGAGAATAGGGAAGGACCTTTGCTCGTTTTAAATAGCAAGGATTGGCCTTGAGTCAGGTAATTTTGATCAAAGGGAACTTCATTGGCGAAGTAATACCCAAAGTTGGGTTGGTCAAATACAAAAGGGCTTTTCAAATCCAAATGGCTGGTGTAAGCATCTTGCTGTCGGCTATCCAGGGCCTCAAAAAAGGCGATCGCTGTCCCTTGAGTTGGAGGAATTGCTACCGTTTTTTCAAAAAGCCAATGCCGTTCTGTAGAGGCGATCAAATCATTGCCACTCAATTTGATTTTTTGGTCTGCTTGAATTTTTTGATCGTAAGAATCTAGGATCAGGTAACTGAATTGATAGGTGTCTAAAATTGCATTTTCTTCAATTTTTTCGACTACAAATTGAAGTTTGTAACTGCTTTCTGAAAGTTTAATCGGGATGATTTTTAACCCCAATCGTGCATACAAAGAATAGCGGAGAGACTGGTCTATGGTACTCAGGGTAGTTTGAGCGATAGTGGTGAAAGCCAGAGCAATCAAAAAGAAGAATAAAGGCAGCCGCTTGAAGTACTTTTGATTCATTTGGTTTAGTTCTCAGGTTTTAAAAATAAGCCTTACTTTTGCCAAAATACTAAAATTTCTAATGGCTACCTATACAACGGAAATTGCATCAGCTAAGTTGATCAGTGATAATCCTATCCATCAACGATTATTGAAAGCCTATATTGCGGCCAAGCCCTGGATCTCTGGAAATTTGCTTGAAATCGGCTGTGGTGAAGGGCGAGGAGTGGAGGAATTATTACCTCATGCAGAGCAATACCTAGGCTTGGATAAAATTGGCGAAGTAATTCAAACCCTGCAAAACAAATATCCCGGTGTAGAATTCAAACAAGCAGTGATCCCTCCCTTTGAAGGAATTGCTGACAATACCTACGATACCATTGTGAGTTTTCAAGTGATCGAGCACATCTACGACGATCGACTTTTTCTCCAAGAAATCTACCGGATGCTGAAGCCAGGTGGAAAAGCCATTATTTCTACCCCAAACAATACCCATACGCTTTCTCGCAATCCTTGGCATGAGCGTGAATATGTGCCTCAGCAACTGATTGACTTGGCCAAACCAATTTTTGATCGGATCGAAGCCAAAGGAATAGGAGGGAATGATACCGTATGGACCTATCACGAAGCCAACCGCAAGTCTGTACAAAAAATCATGCGCTTTGATGTGCTCGATTTGCAGCACAAATTGCCTAATTCCGTCTTGAGATGGCCCTATGAATTCTTGAATCGCATCAATCGAAATCGACTGCACCGCACGCAGGGGGCATCAGTGGTGGAGATCACGCATGAGGACTACTTGGTGGTCGATGATCCCAAGGATGGGCTGGACTTATTTTACGTCCTCTGGAAGAAATAATTGGTAGACGCTGACATACAATAGGCCACGGCCCACAGGCAGTCCACGGTCCACCGCAAAGGTAATTGTACTGCAAATCTTATTTTTCTTGGTTTGTGTTTTAAGGGACTAACCAAATATCAATTTGTGTGAGTAGGTAAGGAGTTAAACTAAAAAAGGCCAGTAGAACTAATTCTGCTGGCCTTTTTTATAAAATTTAGCACTACTAAGTAAATAAAATAAGGGTTAAAGTTAAATGAAGTCTGTTGTGGACCGTGGTCTGTTAACCGTTGACTTCCTCAATTACCTTCTTCTCAGAGAACTTGGCTCCTCGCTTTCTTTACCGATGAGACTTTCCAATCGTTTTTTCAGTTCCAGAGATTTTTCGGTGTAGCCGCGCTCTTCTAGCAAGGGGATGAAATACTTGGTCATCTCGATGGACATGAGCAAGTCCCGGTCGTAGCCTAATTCATTTTTGCTGTAGAATTCGATCATGTCTAGGGAGCGTTTTGAAATTTTGTCTACAATCTCCAAGGCTTTTTCATCTTCACCTACCTCAAAAAACAAGGGAACAGATTGACCGCTGCTTAGGTCGTAAGGTACTGCCTTGTCCGGGATCGTAGTTAATCCAAAATTGAGGAGCTTGGCAGCATCTTCCATTCTATTCTCGTCCAGAAGTGCCAAAGCAATGGAATTGAGTGCACTTCGATGGTTTGAAGTAAATCTTCGGTACTCCTCATCCAAGTATACGTTGGAGTCATTCATGCCTCGGAAGGCAAAATTTTCCATGTAGTTCTTCATTGCCAAATCGGTATTTACCAATTCCTCCCGAAGGGTATCGGGCTTACGGATGGGCAGCAATCGATAGGTCAAGCCCTCCATCACTACGTGCTCGCTGATATTTAGACCAAGGGTGGATAGGGAGGTGTTGTTGAAGTAAATGGGTCTTTCCCAATTGTTGCTTACAATCAAATCCAAGAGCATCAAGGTACCTTTGGTGACGTAATTCCCGCCCACTTGCAAGTTCATCTGCGGAACAAATAGGTCCTTGAATTGTGGCGGAACAATCTCATCATTTGCCAGGAAGCTGCTATCCACCTCCAAAATCAAATTTCGGGAAGGAACCATGTTGAGCACGGTTTTTCCAGAGGTTTTCATTCGAAGCAATTCGGAGCCACTATTGATTAAGTTGAGGTACTCGCGTGCCGAAATCGCATTCAAGCCCTCCTTCTCCATCACATAGAGAACGTCATTGGTTCCTTTTTGATAGCGTTGTGGGTCGAGTGAGAAGGGTAGCGCTTCGGATTCGTTGACCGGTCGGGTCATCTGTTCCACATACCAGTCCGTATCAAAGTAACTCAATACGATCACGCGAACATCCGTACGGAAGTTTTCTACCTCCTGCACATACCAGAGCGGGAAGGTGTCGTTGTCTCCGCCTGTGAATAAGATGGCATTTGGGGCACAGGAAGCTAGGAAATTTCGTGCCGCATCTACAGAGAAGTACCTGCCTTTGCGGTTGTGATCGTCCCAGTTTTCGGAAGCCATCAAGCCAGCTATTGGCAAGGTCAAAAGGGTCGCCGCCAATCCTGCCGTGGTTAGGTTTTTGGTAAACTTGTTGAGTCCATGTGCTAGGGCAAGTGCCCCTAATCCAATCCAAATTGCAAAGGCATAGAAGCTACCCACATAGATGTAGTCACGCTCTCTAGGTTCAATGGGAGGGGAGTTGAGGTAGAGTACCAGCACCACACCCATCATCAAGAAGAGCATCAGATTGACATAAAAGTACTTCTGGTCTTTCCTTGCCTGGAAGAAAAAGCCCACCAATCCCAAAATCAAGGGAAGCATGAGGTAGTTGTTGTGTGCTTTGTTTTCCGTAATGTATTCCGGATACTTGTCCGAGAAGGCATCTACAATTCCTAGCCAATTTGCATCCGAAAAGTCACTTTCTCGGCCTGAGAAGTTCCACAAGAAGTAACGCCAGTACATGTGGCCGAGTTGGTGGCTAAACATGAAATACAGGTTGTCTCCGAAGGTAGGCTCTTGCCCTTCTTTCAAACCCAATTTGGCGCGATAAATTCGCTTATGGCTCTCCTGGGTGGAATAAATACGAGGCAGAATGGTTGTTTTTGCAGGGTCGTAGGTATTCTTTAAATCGTAGTCTACGATCTCGTAGGAATTTTTTCCCTTCATGTAGATGGGATCACCCTCCTCCTGGTCCGTTAACGTAGCGGTGAAATATTGCCCATGGAGTAGGGGTCTGTAACCGTATTGCTCGCGCTTCAAGTAGGAGACATAACTAATGATGTCTTTGGGTGCATTCTCATTGATGACCGGATCTTGATTGGCTCGTACCACAATTAGTGCATAACTGGCATAGCCAATTAGAATAAAGGTGAGGGAAAGCAAAATGGTATTGAATACCGGCATTTGCCGTTGGATGGATACCCGGAATGACACGACTAGGCCTCCAATAAATAATAATCCAAAAAATACGATTCCAGATCCAAAGGGCAGTCCCAAAGAATTAACCATCCAAATTTCCATTGATCCCGCAAGGCTTGGGAGACCAGGAATGATCAGGTTGTTGATGATAATCAGTGCGACACCACCCAAAAACATGGCTAAAATTGCGCCTTTCAGGTTAGGGTTAGGATACTTTTTGAAGTAATAAATCAAGGCGAGGGCTGGGAGTGTGACCAAGTTGAGCAAGTGAACTCCAATAGAAAGGCCCACCAAATAGGCAATAAAAACCAGCCATCTGTTTTCTTCTTTGGGATCTTTGATGACGTCCCACTTCAAAAATGCCCAAATCACAATAGCGGTAAAGAAGGAAGACATGGCATACACTTCTGCTTCTACAGCAGAAAACCAAAAACTATCCGAGAAGGTATACACCAAGGCACCCACCATACCGGCTCCCATCAAAGCGATGGTCTGTCCCTTGGTTTCTTCTCCTTCGACTACCGAAAAAAGGCGCTTGCCCATCAAGGTAATCGACCAGAAAAGGAAGAGAATGGTAAATCCTGAGAAAAGCGCACTCCCAATGTTCATCCAATAGGCTACCTGCAAGGGGTCTCCCATGGCAAGGAAGCCAAACATGCGGTAGACCAAGAGCATAAAAGGTGCTCCTGGAGGATGGGGAACCTGCAATTTGTAAGAAACGGCAACAAACTCTCCTGGATCCCAAAAACTAGCTGTTTGCTCGACGGTGAGGACGTAAACGAGCGTGGCAATGGAAAAAACTAGCCAACCACTAAGGTTATTGATTTGCTTGTAAGTGAGCATTAATTCGGTCAATTAGAACTACGAAACTATGAAATTTTAGACCAACTCGAGAATTTTTGAAATTTTTAACCTTACAAGAACATTCCAGCAGAGTCATGTGACAAAGATTACTGGATATAAGGGTGGCTTGGAGGTAGTTTTGTAGGGTAATTTGAAAACTAAACCAACATGCTACCTAAAGCCAAAACATTTCAAGAACTAATCGACGGGGATACCCCGGTATTGGTAGATTTCTTTGCGGAATGGTGTGGTCCTTGCAAAATGATGCAACCTATTTTGGAAGATACAGCCAAGCAATTGGGAGGAAAAGTAAAAATTCTAAAGGTAGATGTGGATCGCAATCCGCTTGCTGCAAGTAGATTCCAAGTAAGGGGAGTGCCTACGCTAGTCCTTTTTTCAAAAGGAGAAGTAGTTTGGAGACAATCTGGCGTCGTACCTGCCCACCAACTTATACAACATATTCAAACTAATCTTCTCGCAAAAGCCTAAGTTCGTGTGACAAAAGTCATCTTAATCACTAAATCCGAGGGCTAATTTTGCCTCATATTTGATACAAAAACGATAAAAATAAAAATCTATACACATGAAAATCGAACAAATTTATACCGGATGTTTGGCACAAGGGGCCTACTACATTGAGTCAGACGGAGAGGCAGCAATCATCGATCCACTTCGAGAAGTACAGCCCTACATTGAAAAAGCAGCACGTCGCAATGCCAAAATTAAATATGTGTTTGAAACGCACTTCCATGCGGATTTTGTGTCTGGGCACAAGGACTTAGCAGCGAAGACAGGAGCTAAAATTGTATACGGACCTACAGGTTTGAAAATGGGTTTTGAAGCCATCATTGCAGAGGACAATCAGGTATTTACTTTGGGCAAGACAAAAATCAAAGTTCTTCACACCCCTGGCCACACCACAGAATCTGTTTGTTACTTATTGACCAACGAAGAAGGTAAGGAAGAGGCTATTTTTACAGGGGACACGCTATTTATCGGTGATGTGGGACGTCCAGATCTAGCACAGAAAGTGGTGAAAGACCTCACTCAGGAGAAATTGGCAGGTTACCTGTACGATTCCTTGAGAAACAAGCTGATGCCTCTTTCTGATGACTTGATCGTCTATCCCGCGCACGGTGCAGGTTCCGCATGTGGCAAAAACATGAGCAAGGAAACTTCCGATACTTTGGGTAATCAAAAGAAGGTCAACTATGCGCTTCAGGACATGACCAAGGAAGCATTTATCAAAGAAGTATTGCATGGCTTAACGCCTCCTCCCGCTTATTTCCCTCAAAACGTGATGATGAATATCGAAGGATACGACAGCATCGATGAGGTATTGGAAAGGGGAGTTAGACCTTTGAGCCCAGCTGAATTTGAGGCTGCAGCGAACGAAACTTCAGCCTTAATTTTGGATACTCGTGATGCACAGTCATTTGCCAAGGGCTTTGTTCCAAACTCGATCAACATCGGTATCGATGGAAGCTTTGCCGTCTGGGTAGGAGCGATGATTCCTGACTTAAAGCAAGAGATTTTAGTAATTGCTGAAGAAGGAAGGGAAGAGGAAGTGATTACTCGATTGGCTCGCGTGGGTTACGACTATTCCATTGGATACTTAGCGGGTGGATTTGCAGCCTGGAAAAATGACGGCAGAGAAGTGGATTCCATTACTTCCATCTCCGTCGATGAATTTGCGAAAATCAAAGAAGGAGATCCAAACATCCATGTGCTTGATGTACGCAAGAATTCAGAGTACTTGTCAGAGCATGTGATCGAAGCTGAGAATGCTCCGTTAGACTACATCAATGACAGCATGTTAAAGGTGGACAAAAACAAAACCTACTATGTGCATTGCGCGGGTGGATACCGTTCCATGATCTTCGTTTCTACTTTGAAAGCCAGAGGCTATGACAACTTGATTGATGTGGCCGGAGGATTCAAAGCAATCAAGGAATCCGAAAAAGTAGAAGTATCGGCATTTGTTTGTCCAAGCACTTTGTTGTAATACTGAAGTAATTATCAGGTATTTCATTAAAAATGGCAGGTCCTTGGATCTGCCATTTTTAGTTGCTCCGGTGTTGATGTGATGAAAGTCACAAGATAAGGAAACCTATTCTACAGAAATTTGTATTTATGCAGTTAAAGGCATTTTTGATCGCTATTTTGTTTTTGGGAGTCTTCTCAAAAGGAATAGCTCAACACCATGAATCAAAGGAGGCCGATAGTTCCGACAGCTCTAAGATGTTTGGAAAGGTGTTACACACCGGTGATTTTGAATTTCACCTTCGCTCGTATTTTATGCATACCAACAATGTGGATGGTCTTTTGGATTATTCTGCTTGGGGTACAGGAGCTGGCTTAGGCTATTTTAGCCCACGGTGGAAAGGTTTGGGAGTTGGTTTCAGTGGTTTTTTTGTGTTTAGGCATCTTGAAAATAACTTAACGATTGCCGATCCAATAACTGGAATGGGCAATCGTTACGAAATCACCTTGTTTGATATACACCATCCAGAAAACAACAAGGATATGGACCGCTTGGAGGAATTTTTTGTTTCCTATGCTGACAAAAAGTTTACAGCATGGTTTGGAAGGCATCATTTTGAGAGCCCTTTACTCAATGCTTCCGACAATAGATTGCGTCCTAATTTATTTAGCGGCTTTTCAGGAACCTATACAGCAGATTCAGGAATTAAAATTTCCGCCGCCTGGTTATCGCATTTAATTTCAAGAGGATCTTTGGAATGGGTGCCTGTAGAAGAGTCACTTGGATTTTACAGTACGGGTAGAAATCCTGACGGTTCCAAAGAAACCTATACCCATCATGTTTCCTCCAATGGAATTGGGGTTCTTGGCTTTGAATACCAAAAAGACCAGCTTCAGGTACAATCTTGGAACTACCTTGCAGAGGGGATATTCGCGACTAATTTTTCAGAGGTTACAGGGACAATTGCTACCGGAGCGTCAAAAGAATGGCTGTATGGAGTACAAGGATTTATTCAGCAAGCCGTAGGTGAGGGTGGCAATCCAAACCCTTCTCATGCGTACACCTTGCCGGAGGAAAAAACCCACGGTATCGGTCTAAAATCTGGTATTCATGATGAGCATAGCGAACTGGCCCTCAATTTTCTTTACATTTCTGATCAAGGGCGCTTTTTATTTCCTCGGGAATGGGGGAGAGAAAAGTTTTTTGTAAGCCTGCAGCGGGAGCGTTATGAAGGAATGGGAGGGGTACATGCTCTTGGTATTTCGTACGATAAAACCTTTATTCAAGACAAACTAAAAGTTTCGCTGGGATCAAGTTATGTTCAAACACCAGGACTTGAAGATTTGAGATTAAATAAATATGGATTGCCCAATTACTTCCATTTTATTGGCTTTGTGGATTATCGATTTGATGGCTATTTCAAAGGCTTGGATTTGCAACTATTAGTTGCTCATAAAAATGAAGATAGCGCGAAAGTAATCCCACTAGAATATGTGATTAATCGTGTGAATATGACAAATGTCAACCTAATTTTAGATTATAGATTTTAACCAAAAACAATCAAATAAAACCTTATGAATCAATTAATTGAATGGATTTCCCAACCTTGGCCTTGGTATGTGGCAGGGCCTATGATTGGACTGACAGTACCTGCTCTACTAATTCTTGGCAACAAGACTTTTGGGATTTCTTCGTCCTTGCGCCACATCTGTGCGGCCTGTGTTCCCGCAGGAATTCCCTTCTTTACCTACAATTGGAAGAAAGAAATCTGGAACCTTCTTTTTGTTTTGGGAACAGCCATAGGAGGCTTCATTGCGGTTAATTTCCTCGCAAATCCAGATACGATTGTAATTTCCCAAGCCACTCAAGCAGATTTGACTGCCTTAGGAATTACGGATTTCACGGATTTGATGCCACTTGAAATTTTCAATTGGGAAACAGTCTTCACCGGCAAAGGAATCTTATTTTTTGTGTTCGGAGGATTGTTGGTAGGATTTGGAACTCGCTATGCAGGTGGATGTACTTCAGGTCACGCGATCATGGGCATCAGTTCCTTGCAATGGCCTTCCCTAGTAGCCACGATCTTTTTCATGCTCGGTGGGTTTTTCATGACCCACGTTCTGCTTGAACCACTTATGAAATTAGTTGGATTTTAATCTTTAGAACTTATGTCAAAAAATATAAATCAAATGGAATCTAGTGCTGATCCGCACTGTGTAGCCCCAAATTCAAGCCAAACCAAAGACAAAGGATTGGCCTTGTTGAAGTACGTGATTATTGGTATTGTCTTCGGAATAGTTTTCGTGAAAGCAGAAATTATTTCTTGGTTCAGAATTCAAGAAATGTTCCGTCTCCAGTCTTTTCACATGTATGGAGTCATTGGATCTGCTATTGTTACCGGAATTATTTCAATTCAGTTGATTAAGCGATTGAATATCAAATCCATTCATGGTGAAGTGATCAACATTCCTACCAAGGTCTTTAAAAAGGGGCAAATCATTGGTGGCTTTATTTTCGGACTAGGATGGGCGATTACAGGGGCATGCCCTGGTCCCCTATTTGCGCAAATTGGAAGTGGGTATACGGTGATTCTCGTGACCCTTCTTTCGGCATTGGCCGGCACCTGGATATACGGAAGATTTGAGAAGTATTTCCCCAATTAAAAAAAAACAATAAAATAGTTGAAAGCCTAGCATGCCACCTTTGAAAAAGGGTGGCATTTTTTAGTCAAATACTTTTTTGATGATGAATCGAATAAAAACGATGATGGTTCCAATAATAACCCCCACAATAACAAATTCCATATCCTGCTTTTTTGGGTTAACACCACCAAAACGGGAATAGTTTTGGGCATCTTGAGGATAGTCCACATTTTCTTTTGCTTTATCTGTACCTTAGCGCTGTTTTTCAGGATAGACGATACATGAATTACCTTTCCAAACGTCGAATTGCACTCGGGGCACTATTTTTCTTTATGGGCATTTGCTTTGCCAGTTGGGCTGCCCGTATCCCTGATATCCAGGCCAAGTTTCAACTTTCAGAAGGAGAATTAGGCACCCTGTTGCTTTGCCTTCCCATAGGGTCTATGCTGGGATTGCCTCTAGCGGGTTGGTCCGTACACCATTACGGGAGTCGAATTGTGATTTTGATTTGCAGTTTTGCCTATGCGTTAACTTTACCTTTTATTGGTTTGGCTCCCAGTACCTGGGTGATTGTACCTGTATTGGTTGGTTTTGGACTTTTGGGCAACGTCATGAATATTTCCTTAAACACCCAAGCCTTGGGCCTTGAGGATCAACTTGGCAAAAGCATTTTAGCCTCTTTTCATGGACTTTGGAGTATGGCAGGATTCACAGGTGCTGGAATCGGTGCTGGCATGATTTTCCTGGAATTCTCTCCAGCAGTCCATTATGCAGTTGTGGCCCTAATTTCTGTGGTGATTATTCTTTTTTCCCAACAATACGTGATCAATGACAAGCGGGAAGACGCTGAGTCAGGAGGCTTGGTGCTCAAAAAGCCTGATCAACTATTACTTCGGGTGGGTCTAATCGCATTTCTCGGGATGATGGCTGAGGGCTGTATGTTTGATTGGAGTGGCGTGTATTTCAAAAAAATTGTGGAGGCTGAGCCCGCCTTTGTTTCAGTAGGCTACGTGTGTTTTATGGGAGCAATGGCATCCGGAAGATTTATCACCGATAAGGCTACCAACCGCTATGGAAAGCTACCTATCCTCCAATTAAGTGGAGTTTTGATTTTTACGGGTTTATTGCTTGCAGTACTTCTCCCAAGCCTTTACATGGCTGCAGTTGGATTTTTGTTGGTAGGTTTTGGAGTAGCCTCTATCGTGCCTGTGGCTTATGGAATTGCTGGAAGATCCAACTTGTATAGTCCAAGTGTAGCTTTGGCCCTGGTTTCAACGCTTGCCTTTTTTGGTTTTTTAGTTGGACCGCCGTTGATAGGATTTATCGCTGAATTAGTTAACCTGAAGGTTTCCTTTGCCCTTATTGCCTTCAATGGAATAGGGATTTTGTTGTTGAGTAGTTTGGGAAAACAGGTATTTCAGTCTCAAGAAACACCTGTTGAATCATGAACTTGCCTGAGGATTTTCAATATGAAAAATTTTTCGAGGTAGGGGCCTTTCAGGTACATCCCAACGGGAACTTAAGTTTATGCTCTTTGGCGGATCTCTTGCAAGAGATTGCTTGGAGACATGCGGACTCACAGGGATTTGGCAGAAACTTGCTGGAGCAACAGTTGATGTGGGCCCTGTCACGAATTGAAATTAAAGTGAACCAATTTCCTCGCTGGGGAGATTCGCTTCGAATATTTACAGGCGGGCGAGGGCAGGCTGGAGCCTTCGCATTTCGCGAGTTTATGGTTTGGAACCAGCAAGAAGAAGTGGTCGCACGAGCCATGTCCTCCTGGCTACTGGTTCATATCGAGAAAAAGAGAATTCTCAAGCCAGAATCGGTACTTCCTAGTTCCCTTTTCAACCCTCAGGCGGCCCCTTCCTGGCAGCCCATTAAATTGGAAGCCACAGGACCCGAGTTAGAAAGTAAACTCATTCAAGTACAGCATTCGGATTTGGATTTGTACAATCATGTCAACCATACCAGTTACATCCGCTGGGTGGAAAACATCGCTGCAGACCGTGGCCTTTTCCCCACTTCGATCGCAGTAAATTACTTGTCTGAATGCAAAGCCGGAGATCAGGTCCAATTAACCGTTCTTGGAACCGAATTTTCTCCTTTTATTCAAGGCAGAGTGGAGGGGAAATTAGTGGTTGAAGCACAACTAAAAAGCGAGTAAATCTTAATTTTAGTCTATTTTTTTTTAAAATTAGGGGCTTGAGTGATTCGAGTCACAGGAATTAATTCTGGCTATTTCACAACTTTGTGCCTTCCCCAAATAATCTGAATCTGATGATGCAGTCCTTTGTTAAGTTGGTTTCTCTCTTAGTTGCTCTTTTAGGGCTGGCCATGTCTTTAGTGGCAGTAGTTGGATTACTGCTTTTTCTTTCTTTTTCAGGTGTGCAATTGCCAAGTCTTTCTCAAGAAGAGCAAGAAGCAACTTTAGCAGAAGTTGAAATCCCTGTCGTGAAGGCCTTAGCAGATCCCACTTCTTTGTGGAAAGCACCGGATTTGGCATCTATGGACCAGGAGCCCAATGCAGCCGAACTTCAGTATGGAAAAGACTTG
>JACCDP011300984.1_pt1 | contig 37545 bp, 35 predicted proteins | sample 7445841 | NCBI WGS metagenome assembly JACCDP01 (sample SAMN15323441, study PRJNA562643) | freshwater metagenome | isolation source: river surface water | place: USA:Blue River Watershed | collected 2017-08-17 | reverse complement strand
ATTATTAGGTCGTACGGCTTACAAAGCTGTAGAAAGATCAGAAGGCACTGACCTCAACCCTGACGACTTTCAGGTTCATCCTACCCTACGGGCAAAAGCATTGGAAATTTTGGAAAAAAATTCTAAAAATTCATAAGTTTTTAAATTAAAACTATACCTCTCATCCCTCTAGAGAAAAATTAAAACAGTTCTTACTTTTTCTCTAGCATTTACAATCGTAATGATATACCCCGAAAAATATCCTGAAAATCAAAAGTATGACAACAGCAAAGAGAAAGAATATTATTTTCGATTTCTAAAAGAGTTACCCTCTGATTGGGATATCTACTATAGTTTCAAATTTATCAATCCAGGGCTCCCAGTTCGTGAATTGGACTATATAATTGTATGTCCGATAGGTGTATTTGTAATAGAACTTAAAAATGCTAAGTTTCGATATGAAAATGACAAATGGCAAATTTATGATTCCAGAGAAAAGAATTGGAAAGATCACATCAAACATTTTTATTCAGGTCCACTAGAGCAGGTTGAAACCGGAGTCAAAATGCTAAAAGATTTTTTTCTCATCAACAATCATTTACATCCTCCCATCGATGAGAGATCCATCATAGGTCTATTATTTATGAATAAAAATGAGACCCACCATTTCCCAAAGTTTATTTCATCTAATTTTTCTATCATCTTTCACAAGGATTTAAACCAACATTCTTTATTTGAAATATTAGATTCAGCTAATCAAAGAAAGAAGAGTAGTACAATTAATCTTTTAGAAAGAGAAAAAATAAAATCAATCATATTAATGAATGGGAATTATTATCCAGGCTTTCCAGGAAGGAGAAATCTTCAAAATAAAGTTATGGTTGCCTTGAATAACCAACAGCTCTCTATAATAGAAGGGATAAAAAAACACCCCAGGATGATTCTTTCTGGTGTAGTGGGTTCTGGAAAGACATTGATGGCTTATAATGCATTAAAAATTGGCATTGAAAATAATTGGAAATGTTTATACCTATGTTCTTCTGAAAATCTGAGAGATTACATAAGAAATTCATTTGAAGAAAATAATTTACTTTTTGCTTTTTCTTATTATGAATTCAAATTTATAGAAGATAACACAGATAATTATGACTTTATTGTAATGGATGAAGCTCAAAATATTATTTCAAATGATATACTCGATACAATGGAGGGTATACTTAAAAATGGTATGACAAGTGGAAAATGGTTGGTTTGTTTAGATAAGGAACAAAAAAATCATGATATAGAGACAAACTTTTTAGATATCATTTCTCTGTTACCCCATGAAAAATACTCTCTTAATTCCAATATACGAAACCCTGCTGAAATTTTCCAAATTGCTAATCTATTAGGAGGTAAAAAGCTTTCCTATTCCAGAATTCCAGATGCGCTAAATGTTAAATTTATTAGTTATAAAGATGAGAGTGATGCTTCTATTAAAATCTTCGAATTAATAGACTATGCAATCAAATACCTTAAACTCACAAATGAAGAAATCATAATCCTATCTCCAAATTCTTTAGATTCCTCAAAAGAATTTACCTCCCAAAATATATATTCTCATGATAATAAGAAATTTTATAAAATTACTCCTTTTAAAAATAGAACTGAAAACTCTATTGGATTTTCAAAAATAGACGAATTTCAAGGACTAGAATGTCCATTTGTAATACTAATTGGAATTGAAAACTTAGATGATCCATATCTCAGATCACAGTACTACATTGCCCTAACTAGATCCACCTACTCCGCAGGTATTCTATATAATGAAGTTTTATTTGACCAACTGAAAGAGTTATTTGATTTTTAAGGACATGTTAAATCAACATTTATGTTCTGACGAATTTCATCAGTGACGGTAAAAGTTATTTCTCTAATGGAAGTTTCAGGATATCCATCCAAAGGTGTTACATCTTGGATACACCTAAGTCTATAACTGCCGCCATGAATATATTTTATATTGGCTGTGGATCCTTTTACTGGAGTAGCTGCCAGTGGTAGTTGGTTTTTGAAATCAGTCTCTTCCGCTCTGTAAAGTGCATAGTAAGAAGTTAAACTTCTTGTTCCTCCTGTGATATTTAATGTAGATGAAGTCTCTGGATAAATGACTCTTGATCTGAGTAAGATGTTTCCTCCCATATCCACTTCACTTTTATGGTTACTCCTCCAATCGCTAAATCCAACAATAGTCTGTATATTACCAGTAAAGTTTGTCCAAGAGTGAACCATCATATTTTCTTTTATATTAATTCTCATTTCAATTATATAGGGATCAAATCCTGGTCGTATAGTCATATCTTTATGACCTTCTCCCACGGTGTAAAACACAGGGTACATGAGTGGGGTCAGAGTTTGTTTCTCTATATCAGATGAACCGGGTTTATAGCTATTTCTTGGGATTATATTGGAACCTATAACTTCTCTGTTATCGAATCGGGTATTTGTTTTTATAATTCCCCCCTCTATGGCATATCCAGTTACAAATGAGCGAATGTATACACCCGCGTGGTAGTACTGCGTACCATCGAATCCCTTTGCATCTGAAGTGGGGTCATTCGAAGGGTATTTTGCCCCAGAGCCTGTCATAAACTCAGAAAATCTTGCCAATCCTTGGTCTGTGTCACACGTATTTGAAAACAAAGTATATGGTTGAGAACAGTAAACTTGTCTCTGGGGAGCTATGAAGTCCCAAAATCTTTTCGAATCCCGAACAGACTCCAATGCCTCAAGACCCCTTGGCTCGTATTTAGAAGATATTCTCAGTTCTCCAAAATCAATATAGATAGGTAAATTTGAAAGAGCAGGTAAACCTGAAACATCTAAAGAAACATCATCTGAATCTTTATAAATTTGATTACTATTAATTTCTATAAATTCCAGAGGATTATCTGTAGCATAAGTGGCTTTAATTAACAAAAGCATTCTGCTGTTAAATAGTGAGCTCAGCACTGGAAGAGCTGTATATTTTACATTGCTAATATCCTTGGTGCAATTTAAGAAAAAGAAAAAATAAATAATGAATATATATATCCTAAGCATAGTACCTTCTAAAGTAAGAATGTTAACATCAAATTAAAGTGAAAAAAATCTGCATCTTTTAACTTATAAAAATAAGGATCAGCTAATCTATAGTCTTGCGTATAAGTAGACGTATAGATTTGGTAATCAACTGGAAGTTCAGTGCCTATGGTTTCATAAATTCTCTGATAATCAAGCCGTATTCCAATCCTTACCTTTTTTCCTGCCACAAAACTAAACTCTGTTCCCAATGTTGTCAGTGGATCCCACTTGGCTGTATTGGCAGGCCTCGCAACAGTATAAGCGTATCCACCTCCAGCCTTTAAGAAAATGGAAATTGGTAAATCCAAGGGGAGTTTATAAGCAAACGAACCATATACAGGTATTGTTGTTAACCTTCTCTCTGTTGTAGAGAGATACGTTGTATAATTGGTTCCTAGTTCAGTATAAAGGATCCATGGCCATTGTACCCTTCCAAATAAACCCATTCCCAAGCTGGAATCTAACACCCTAGATGTATCACTTCCAGGCAATGGACTAGATGCTCCCAAATAAAAACCAAGTTCTAGAGGATTGCTCTCTGCTGCAAAGAGTGAAATATTACTAAATAGCAATACTACTAATAAAAAATATTTAATCAAATGATTTTACTCTCATAAAGAATTTCTGAATTGTAAAGGGAATCTATTTGTGGATACTCTTTGTAGTACGCTCTATAAAAATATAGCCCATAAGGAGGAAGTGTGACACCAGCTCTTTTTCGATCTTGCATTTGCATAATTTCCCGTATTCCAACTTTCAACTTTTCATTGGATATCTGCAAAATACTTCCGATTAAGATTCTAACCATATTATGCAAAAAACCAGATCCTCTAATTTTAATTTTCAACAGTCCATTCCAGTCATTAGATTGGACTATTCTCGCATGAGAAATAAATCTTTCTGTAGGTTTTTCTTTGATAGAAGTAGCTTTTGCAAAACTTTTAAAATCATTTTTCCCTAAAATGCTATTCAACTCGGACTCTACCCGATCTAGGTTGATGGGATGGTGAATCCATACAGCCCTTTTCTCTAAAAGAGGGTTTGGGAATTTTGTATTCAGTATCCAATATTCATACTCTCGTTCCGTACAGGAAAATCGAGCATTGAATTTATCAGGTACTTCCATACCTGCTATTACATTGATACCTTCTGAAGAAAGAGCATTGATAGATGAAATCATCTTATGGTAATTGGGAATAGGTTTTTCCGAAAAAAAGCTTACCACCATGCCCACTGCATGAACCCCTGTATCAGTCCTACCAGCTCCAGTGACTTTTACTTTCTCCCGTAAAATTATCCCCAAAGCTGATTCTAGGGACTCTTGGATTGTTATCAGTGCTGTTTGTTTTTGAAATCCATAAAAACCAGAACCATTGTATTGTAAAAGTAAAGCCGATACGGGCAAGGTTTATTTTTCACCACCCATTGCTTCAATCGCAGCATTCATTTCATCGTATGTTTCTTTGGCTAACTCTAAAATTGCTGATGGTTTTGCTTTAGAAGCCTTACCACCACCATAGAGCTTGGCAAGTGATCTTTTGGCTTTTACCAAGAGATCCAATTGTTTTTCAGGAGTGTGTGCCAACTGTTCTTTGTACTTCATGGTTAAATAGGAATTTAAATAAATGACCCCATCAAATCCCCAGTTGTTATCTGTGTCAGGGCCCAATATCTGTGATGCAATGTCCACTGGCTCAGGTCCCGCTTGCATCATCTCTAAAGTAGATGCATACCAGACAGTTGCTTTTCTATATAAAAGATCTCTAACTTTATCATACCCTATTGTGGGGAACTCAGAGTGGAGGTCATCAAAGTACCATGCTCCCTTTATGGCAGAAACTCCCTTCTTTGGAGTGGGTGCTACACTCACACCCCTCTGTTGGTAACAGTCGATTGCCAAGAGGTAAGATGCCGCTCCAAGAGGGAGGTTTCGATCTTGGGTAAAGTCCAATGTTCCCAGAATCTTTTCAATGTTAGTTCTTCTGGTCCCTGCACTGTTTTTGATTTTTGGGAGATCTTCTTGGCTCAAAGCCCAATCTTTGGGAAAGGACGCATACAAACACTTAGGACAAACATTTATAACATAGTCATTTGGATTGACTCTACCAAATTTTTTATTTTTCTCATAGATTCTTCTCAAATCTTTTGTGAGATTTCCTGCGATCAATCGGCCACCCCCTTGGAACAGTTGCTCTTTTTGGTGATCTGTTCCACAAGCCGGACACTTGGTATTGTCCTTTGATCGAAATGAAATCTTTTTTCCCTGTTGCGATGGATCTACTTTGGCGTCTTTCATGTATAAATTCCCGAAATTGAATAAAAAACTTAAAATTGAAAAAATTTAACTTTCCCAAAAATTAACATTTAAGAAAGTTTAATAGGTGTCAATCTAATATCCCTTAATTCCGATATTTGAAAAGAGGAAGTAAAATATTACTTGCTTTTTATGATTGTACCAAAAATTTTAGAAAAATAATTAAATTCATCTATGACAGGAAAGACAATGAAGAAGCTACTTGTATTGCTCACGTTCCTTGCCAGCCTTGCCGGCATAAATGCTGATCCGGTAATGAGCAAAGCAAACGAAACCAGACTCGATATACTAAAATATATGAGATCCCTTGAAACCATCGTTAGAAACTACCCAGGTAAAGATAAGGAAGGAAAAGATGCCCAATTTGATGCACCCGCTGGTTCAGAGGGAGACAGGATCGCCAAGTACAATCAAATTAAACGTCTTTTCCAAGAAGGTATAACCTATTACTACGAGGGCAGATACCCTAACTCTTACAGAAGATTTTTAGAAGCCCAAGCAAATATTGAACAACTCACTGAAGACCTTTCCCAGATCTACATTGAAGGAACTGATGAAATTCTCAAGTCGGTTCTAGAGAAAAAAGATCCAAAAGGTGATGCAAATGGCGAGTACAAAAATGCTTCCATAGACAAAGACTTCGTTGATATTTCCGTTGAATTTGGTAGAGGCTCTGAAATCTATCCTAAATTCAAAGCAGATCGAGAAGCTCCAGCTTACAGCCGTCTTTATGAACCAAAAGAATACCACTATGCATTCAACAAAGAAAGAATTGAAGGTGCAATTGGCAATGGTTACAACCTCATTGGGGAAGCTAAAGCAGCAAAGCTAAAAGCATTGAAAATTGAGCAAGCACTTGAAAGGCACCAAAAACTACAACCTTCTCAGAGAAAGCAAAGAATTGAAAAATACTTTGAAGTCATTGCAAAGTGTAGAGAGTCCAGAAAGGCTGCTTTCACTGCTTATGCACTCAAGTATCCACATGACAATGAATATCTCCAAAAGGATGAAAAGTTTAAACTAGAAGGGGAAGCAAACAACTATAGAATCAACCCTTATGTTGACCATGCAAACCCATATCCTTTGTTTGACAATCGTATCCCCCCAGTTTTTAGAAGAGATGCAGTTGATACATTCGGACATGTATTCATTGATGAAGTTAATAAGCAAATCAAGTTCAAGTACAATGATGTTGATGTATTGAACAGAGATTTAGCTAGATATGGCGACAAAGAAAGATTAGATAAACCTTCAAAACAAGCTGAAGGCGATAAACCAGCAAAATAACCAAAACATCCCAAAATGACAATCCGCTCTCTGTACACCAAGAGCGGATTATTCCAAACCAATCTATCCCCAAAGTACACAAATGAAAAATCCACTATCCTATCTTTCTGATGATCTCAATGGTCTTTCTGGGAGATACAAACGCCTCATTATTAAAACCTATCTCCTTGTTCTTGGGCTAATTCTCACGATTGCCCTCCCCCACTTCCTGATGGGAATCTATTATTATATAACAAAAAATCGACTCAAACAATACAGAGAATTCACAAAAGGTTCGGTGATTTGGGGAAATGCAGTGGTCCGACTCACAAAGTCTAAAGTCCACTTCACAAACCCCATTGAAATACCTGAATCTGGTCATATGATTTTATTGAATCATATCAATGAACTAGATTTCCCTTTTGATTGCATTGCTGTTTCAAAACCCTTTCTTGCAAACCAAGCAATCAAATCTAGTATATTTGCATATTGGTGGATGAGTGCAATGGGTTCTCAAGTTTTTGATACAAGCCAACAACGAACCATTGCTACTTCAGTTCGTAATTTAATGGAAGGTCTCAAAGAAAAATCGTACATAGTCTATCCAGAAGGTTCAAACTCCTACAGCGAAGACATAAAACCTTTGAAGAAAGGGATGATAAAACTTGCACATGAAAACAAGGTTCCTGTTCTCATACTCGTCAAGTCAGGGATTCGAAAATTCCAAGAAGTACAAGAAAATCTCACAATTGGATACAAATCAGCAGGGATACTCGATCCAAATTCATATACCTCCTGGGAAGAATTTAGAGATGCAATCTATAATAAAATGGTAGAAACTAAAAAAAGTTTAGATGAAGACTTAGATAAAAAAACTCCCGTAGTACAAGCATCTCTATCTTGATGAAAAATATTTCAAAAATACTCATTGCAAATCGAGGAGAAATAGCAAGTAGGATAATTCGTACTACAAAGGTTTTAAACATTCCATCTGTTGCTATTTATAGCATTCCCGATCGTTTGTCACCTTTTGTAAAAGAAGCAGATGAGGCTTTTCCCCTAAATGGATACGAAGCAAAAGACACATATCTCTCAATAGATAAAATTTTAAAAATTGCATCTGATTCAGGAGCTACTGCTATACATCCCGGATATGGATTTTTATCAGAGAACGCAGAATTTGCAAGAGAAGTAGAAAAAGCTGGAATCAAGTTCATTGGACCATCTTCTTACGCAATACAATCTATGGGGGACAAAGTAGAATCCAGAAAAAAAATGATCTCCATTGGTGTTCCTATTATTCCTGGGTACGATGGTGGTACCACAGAAGAAAATATTCTCTTAGAAGAAGCTAAAAAAATAGGGTTTCCTGTGATGATCAAAGCAAGTGCCGGTGGTGGTGGTCGTGGGATGAGAAGGGTTTATTCTGAAAAAGACTTTTTCCATGAATTAGCTGCTGCAAAGAGAGAGTCTAAAAATTTTTTTTCAAATGATGCAGTTTTCATTGAAAAGCTAATTTTAAACCCCCGACATATAGAGGTTCAAGTATTTGGAGACTCCCAGGGAAACGTAATACATTTATATGATAGAGATTGTTCTATCCAAAGAAGAAATCAAAAAATTATAGAAGAAGCCCCTGCTCCCAACTTAAAAGATTCCACTAGAGAAAAAATGTATGAGAGCGCAATAAGAGCAGCAAAGTCTATAAATTATACAAATGCAGGCACAGTAGAATTTGTCTTAGATGAAAATGAAGATTTTTTCTTTCTGGAGATGAACACCCGACTCCAAGTAGAACACCCTGTCACAGAAATGATAACAGGACTCGATCTAGTAGAACTCCAAATAAAAATAGCCGGTGGATCTTCCATATTGGAAGCACTCCCAAATGGAAAAGTTCCCTTAAAAAAAGGTTCTGCTATTGAACTACGGATTTGTGCCGAAGAAGATACAAAACCAGTAACTGGAACTATACACTTCTTTGGAATAGAAGGTTCTTTTCGAATAGATTCTGGTGTAGAAAGTGGGAATTCTGTATCTATCTACTATGATTCCATGATAGCTAAAGTAATATCCTTTGCAGAAACTAGATCTGAATGTATTTTGAAAAGTATCAAAGATCTAAATAACCTTATTATTTTGGGACTTCCTATCAATGATAATTTATTAAATTCTATTTTAAATCATGATGTATTTCAAAATGGATCTCCAAATACAGGATTTTTTGAAAAGTACGTCTCAATTATTCCACTTCCAAAACAAGATGTCTCTTTATATTTGTGTATTGCATGTTTCATAACCTCAATCCGAGTTCATGACCTTTTAAGCCGAGGATTTAGAGAAATCCATTTCCAACCGAAAACTCTAGAAAAGTGCTATATCTCAGATTCTAGTTCCCTCCAGGAGTCTGTAAAATTTACTTTGGCTGGAATAGATTACTCGGTGAAAAAAGAAAACAGCACCTATTTAATTCAAACTTCAGGAAATGAAACTTATGCTTCTCTACCCGAAGTCTATCTTATCGAGAAAAATGTACTACATTTTAGAGATTTAGGAAAAGTTTACTATGTTAGATATGGTGTGAATATATATCTAAAGATAGGTAGTCAATATGTGGCACTCACACTCAGCTCTGATCTAAATACAAATAGCAACAAAAATTCCAATAGTGTGCATAGCCCTATGCCAGGAAAGATAATAGCCATATACAGAAAAATTGGTGATACAATTTCAGAAGGAGATCCTATAATCTCTATTGAATCTATGAAGATGGAAAATATCATTCGCTCTGAAAAAAGTTGTAAGATTGAAGATATACATTTTCATATTGGAGACCAAATTAGCCCTGAAGATATCCTGGTAACATTAAAAATATAAATCTTAATCCATTACTCTATAGCCTTCATTGGTAATAGCTGATATTATTTTTTCTTTAGTTAAAGTGTCTTTGTCATACTCAAGTGTTACCTTATTCTCAGAAAGGGATACATTTATATTGTTTACTCCGGAAAGGGAACTAATACTGTTCTTAACAGACTTAACACAATGATTACAGGTCATTCCTTCTATATTTAAAATTAGAGGTTCCATATATATTTTTCCTACCTATCTAATCAAAAGATTTTACTTTCCATAAATAATTACAAATGAAATATAATTTTGCATGCTAGCAATAGAAGAATTTGTACTAAAACCAAATACTAAATTAGAACGAAAAAGTAGGTAAATCTATTTCTATTTTAGAAAAATATTCGAATTTTTTACTCATATCCATTCAGTTGGTAAAGAGAAACACTTAAAGAAAGGGGAAGTCTATGTCTGGTCACTCGAAATGGGCAACAATTCGAAGAAAAAAAGAAGCGATCGATGCAAAAAGAGGAGCAATCTTTACCCGAATAGCAAAGGAATTAACTGTGGCAGCTAGAATGGGAGGCTCTGATCCCGAGTCTAACCCCAGACTTCGATTGGCAATTTTAAAAGCAAAATCTTCAAACATGCCTAAAGACAATATTGAAAGAGCCATTAAAAAAGGAGCTGGAGAACTAGAAGGTGTTGTCTATGAAGAATGTCTCTTTGAATGCTATGCCCCAGGAGGAGTTGCCATCATGGTGCAAGTAGTGACAGACAAAAAATCTAGGACTACTCCAGAAATAAAAAATATACTTACAAAAGGCAATGGGACTCTTGGGAATCCTGGAAGTGTCAGCCGACTCTTTGATAAAAAAGGTCTTATCACTTTAAAAAGTGATCAAATCTCAGAAGATGATTTAATTGAACTAGCAGGGGGAGCTGGTGCAGAAGATGTTTTATTAGAAGAAGATGTATTTCATGTGACTACCTCACCAGAAGACTACGAACCCGTCCTAACTGCAATCAGTGGCAAAGGGATCCAAGTGACTGAGTCTGGAATAAAATATATACCCACGGTCAAAGCAGAAGTAACAGATCAGGGACATGCAGAAAAGGTTATTAAAATATTAGATCTATTGGAAGCACATGATGATGTTCAAAGTGTAAATTCAAACTTTGAGCCATCAGAAAATCTGGAGCTCAGTTAAATGAAAACTATAAAAGTTGGCTTAATAGGTGCAGGGACTGTTGGCTCTGGGCTAATTCAAATTATAAATGAAAAATCAAATGTAATACTAAATAGATCTGGACTACAAATTATTTTACACAAAGTATGTGATGCAAACCCTGACGTATCAAAAAAATATCCAAATATTTCTACTACCACAAATTATACAGATATTACCCAAGACAAAGAAATTGATCTTGTAGTTGAGCTAGTAGGAGGGACAAAAATTGCGTACGATATAGTAAAAGATGCATTGAGTTCTTCCAAAACAGTAGTTACTGCAAATAAGGCACTTCTCTCTGAAAAAGGACAGGAATTATTTTCGTTAGCACAAAAAATGAAAGTGGAAATCGGATATGAGGCATCAGTTGGTGGCACAATTCCAATCATTCGTTCCATAAAAACTGGACTTATAGCAAATGATTTTGAGGGAATTTATGGAATTTTGAATGGTACTACAAATTTTATACTTTCTAAAATGGAAGAAGAAAACCTAGAATATTCCACAGCTTTAAAAATAGCCCAAGACCTTGGATACGCAGAAAAGGATCCCACATTTGATGTAGAGGGAATTGATACTGCTCACAAAGTATCTCTTTTGGCAGGAATTGCTTTTGGTAAAAAAATCAATATCAAAGATATGTATGTCGAAGGTATCTCAAATATTTCTAAATCTGAAATAAAAACAGCCAATAGCTTAGGATATAGAATAAAGCTATTAGGAATTTGTAAACTCACAAATGGTAATTTAGAAGCTAGAGTACAACCAACAATGCTTCCCCTGTCTCACAGCCTTTCTAGTGTCAGAAACGAAATGAATGCCATCTTCCTCAATACAAGCTATTCTGGTCCTCTCATGTTTTCAGGCAAAGGAGCTGGATCACTCCCCACGGCGAGTGCAATACTTTCGGATATCATATTCTACTCATCTAGAATTGGAAATATGGATATTTTTTCTGAAAATAATATATTTCCTGAAGCACAAATAACACCGCATGGCCAGGAAACAGGTAGGTACTACATTCGCTTCAACACCGTAGACAAACCCGGAGTGTTGGCAGAAATATCACATCATTTGGGCGAGAAAAATGTATCAATATCTACCGTACGACAGGATGAATCCCCTGAAGAGCCTGTAGAGGTAATTATTCTCACTCATAAATGCAAAGAATCTGATCTAAGATCTGCCATAAAGGAAATAGACACACTCCCGATCATTCAGTCTAAAACTGTGTTAGTTCGACTTGAAGAGCTCTAATCAAGTTACAATATCCAGACACACCCTACTCGATAAATCTCAACATTTTGATCTCTTTTTGGATACAGGAGGAGATACAATCATAACTTATGAAGTTGTCACTTCCTCTTTAGACCTCCCCATATATGACGTACTTGAATGTGTCCGCAAACAAGACCATAGAAGGATTTATTTAGAGTACCAAGGTGAAATTAGCAACCAAAGAGGATTTATTTCCATAGTTTGGAGGGGAGAATATAAAAATAAAAAAAGTATTGGCAATACAAAAATAGAAATTTTATTATTGGAAGAACTTTTATATATTCTGGATTAAAAAAAATGTCTACATTTAAATATGACTCTCTTCAAATTGATTACGAAATCAGAGAAATCAATGATAAAAAAATTGAAATACTAATCTTTACAGGAAGAATAGGAAACCAAAACTCTTTTCAAATCAGTGATGAGTTCTATGACCAATTAGACCATAGCATACCCAATATGATCATTGGTTTAAAAGAACTAGAATATTTAAACAGCCAGGGATTAGCATTTTTAATCTCTCTAATCAAAAGAGTAGAAGACTTAGGTGGAGTTTTTTTAATAGGTGGAGTCAATAAACTGATAGAAACTATCATTCAATTAGTTGAAGTTTCTGACCAAGTTATCATATTTCCTTCTATGGAAGAAGCCCTGGCTAGCTGGAAATAAGCCCATTTATCTTTTACTCTAGTTTCAATTTCTAAAAGTAACTCTTCAAAACCAATCTTGTTTAGGGAAGACACACCAATTCCATCGTTGGGTATTATAAAATCCATAGGCATTGAATCTATTTTATTATACACCAGTATCCTATCTATTTGCATGAGGTCTAAATCCTGTAATATCTTTTCTACCGCATTGATATGCTCTTGGTAATTTTGGTTTGATATGTCCACAATATGGAGAAGTAGGTCAGCATCCCCTAATTCTTCAAGAGTCGCCTTAAATGCATTGGTTAAATCAGGAGGCAAATCATGAATAAAACCAACTGTATCACTTAAAATAATTTCTCGCTCTTCAGGAAATCTTACCCTACGTGTTACTGGATCAAGAGTTGCAAATAATTTATTTTCAGCGATAACATCAGAATTAGTGAGTGCATTTAAGAGAGTGGACTTACCTGCATTTGTATATCCCACAATCGCAACTACAGGGACATCATTTCTATTTCTCTGTTTTCTATTGAGTTCCCTTCTTCTTTTTAAATCAGATAATTCTTTTTCTAAGCGAGTAATCTTTTCTTCTACCCTACGTTTTCCTATCTCTAGCTTGGTTTCACCAGGGCCCCTCCCCCCAATTCCACTTATACCCCCCGTGAGACGGGACATATTATCATCGAGTTCAGAGAGTCTTCCTTTTAGGTATTTCAATTGGGCTAATTCCACCTGCAGCTTTCCATCTCTGCTTTTTGCATTTCGTGCAAATATATCCAAGATCAATTGTGTTCTATCTATCACTTTTAAATCACAAAAATCTGAAATTTTCTTAGCCTGTGATGGGGTTAGTTCTAAATCAAAAATTAAGAGTTCAACATTCTTTTGTACTGCTTTTAATAAAATTTCTTTAAGTTTGCCCTGCCCCATGACTGTGGCAGGATCTAATGAATGCCGTCTCTGCGAGAATTGATCCACCACACTCACTCCTGCCGTACTACATAGTTCAGCCAATTCTGATAGAGAATGCTCAATGGGACGCTTTAATTTAGTATTTGGATAAACTCCTATCAAAAATGCTCTATTTAGCTTAGTAGCATCTTTAAGAGTAGAAAAGTTTTTAGATAATTGGTCTTCTAAAACTTCAATCTCGCTTAAAAAATTTTGGTTTATTTGTCCTGGGTATTGACGTTGTAGTACAGACCATGGTAGATCTGCATCAGGATCTACATTTATATGAGCAGAATAGAAGTATTTTGGCACCCCGTCCATTTCAGGTACAATTGCAGTGATATAGTCTAATCGCAGAAGGACTAAATCTGTGAGGTCTTCTTCTGAGAGGGGTTCTTCGTACAAATGGGTGTGAACTAATCTCATGCCCCTGAGGCGATTCTTTGTGCTTCTAGTTCTGTCTAGTTCAGGAATCTCTATGGACTTATTATCACCCACAATGAGATAATTGCAATAACCAGACCTATCTATTAGCAGACCTATTTGTCGTTTTATCTCCAGTGATATCTCAGAAAGCGTACGAGCCATTTCCATTGAGATGAGTAGATCATCTTTTACTCTTCTCTCTGCTAGAGATTTTAGTTTTTTAAGTTGACTTGGTTTTAATCCAGTTATGTCGCCTGATATCTTTTTTATTTTTAATATCCCCAGTACAGTAAGTAACGGCGAAATTATCAGCTTTATATGGTGGTTTTTTATTACTTTACATTTAATTTTTCTAGATTTTAACTAAGTAGGGGATAATTTTCCGATATTTATTCCAAAGGAATTTATATGTACTTTACTTCTGAAAAAATATTACTTTTGATTTTGTTCTCATACCTATCTCACACCTATCTTTTATCGCAAAGTCTACCATTAGATACCAATCTATTCAAACAAAAAAGACCATTGGTTCAGAGGCAAAACTCAGGAGACACAAACTATAGCATAGAAGAAACAGAAACCACAAATACACCTCCCAATACTACTTTTGTATCTCATACTAAAAAGAAGAGAGTAAAGAAAAGAGAAATGGAGGTAGAAACAATAGACACTACTTCTTCTCCTCCGGGATTTGGAGAATTGGAATCTGATAGAAAATCTTATGTGACAAAACAAGGAGTCTCTCAAATCAGAAATTTAGAAAACTCCAAAAATGGTGTGGTAAAAATATCTAATATCCTCTTGACACACCCTATACCCGATGTCAGAGAAGAAGCTGCAAGGTCACTTGGAAGGCTCAAGAAAGGTGCTGCTGCTCTGCAAAAAGCCATCAGCCAAGATAGTTTCAATGTGAGAAGACAGGCATTTATCTCCCTAGAAAGGATAGGTGGGGAAGATTGTTTAAAATACTTTATAGCTGGTATAAAATCCTCTGATCCTGAGATACGTATTGCATCGTACAAAGGTTTAGGAAAAACAAATAGTAGCTATGCAAGAGAGCTTTTGATCAACCATGGTTTGGGTTCGGGAGAGACAAGCATAGTAGCAGCAGCTTTAGCAGGCCTTGGAAATTTTTCACGTCCAGAAGACCTAGCTGTATTTAAAAAATATCTTCCTTCGGAAGTAATTGACCTCCAAATCGGAGCAATCAAAGGTTTGGGAAATTCTAAGGCAAATGGAACCCTTGAACTTTTAACCCAAGCAATGAATGAAAATGGTAACTTAATGCCTGAAATTATTTTTTCTATCAGCCAAAAGAACAATCTTCACTCTACTCTGCTTCTTTTTAAAATTATGCAAACAACAGAAAGTGAGAATCTAAAAACTATGATTTTTAGAGAACTCAATCGAAGAAAGGCATTTGGAAAATATGCAATTATAAAAAATCCAACGGCTAGTTTGAAAAAAGATCCCAGAACAAATTCTGAAAGAGTAGCAGTGCTTATGGAGGGTGATGTAGCACGTGTAAAAAATACAACAGAAAAGCTTTTCAAAGCTAAAATGAACAATGAAGTACTCGAAGATAGATATTATTTGTTAGAAGCTATAAATAATAAAAATAATTATAATAATCCCATTGTATCCGGATGGGTTTTTGGACCTAAGCTTTCATTTGTTACAATCAACAAAGAAGCAAATTCATTCTTAAAAGGAAAAAAATCAGAGTCTCAGATTTTAATAGATGAAGAGAGTGAAGATGAGAAAAATCTACCTCCATCCACATCTATAGACAAGAAAGGTGATTCTAAAAATGGTATCCAAGAAAAGAAGAAAGCTCCCTCAAACAAAGATCCTCAGTTTGATGATGATGAAGAATAATTTGTAGGATGTTTTCACTTACCATAACATAAGTATTTTCTATCATTCCCCTTAATCTATAGCTTTAGCCTATCAGACAATAGATATTATTTATTTTACAAATCAAATCTTATAGTCTATAGTATATATAAATATAAGGAAGAGGAAAATACTCAATGGCAAAAATCAACCAAAGAATACCTGAATTCAAAGTAGAAGCATACCAAAATGGAGCTTTTAAAACTGTAACCGACAAAGATGTAATAGGAAAATGGGCAATTTTCTTATTTTATCCTGCTGATTTTACCTTCATTTGCCCCACTGAGCTAGGGGATATGGCAGACCAGTATGAGGAATTGAAAAAATTGGGTGTAGAAGTATACTCAGTATCTACAGATACCCATTTCGTTCACAAAGCTTGGCATGATGCAAGTGAAACCATTAAAAAGATCAAGTTCCCTATGCTTGCAGACCCAACAGGTCATTTAACCAGATCTTTTGGAATCATGATCGAAGAGGCTGGCCTTGCTCTCAGAGGTTCTTTTTTAATCAGCCCAGAGGGTTTGATCAAAGTAATTGAAATCCATGATGATAGCATAGGTAGAGAAGCAGCTGATATGGTAAGAAAAGTACAGGCAGCTCAATATGTTGCATCTCACAAAGGGGAAGTGTGTCCTGCAAAATGGAAACCAGGTTCCAGCACATTAAAACCAGGCTTAGATTTAGTAGGAAAAATCTAAGAGACAAATTAAAATTACTTTTGTGAATATTTAATTTACTCCGATTTATCGCTACCACGATAAATCGGATTTCTAGAAAGTATTACAGCTTTATAAAGGAGATAAGAAATGTTAGACCAAGATATGATTGTTCAAATCGGCGAATATATGAAGAAGTTGGAGAAACCTGTTGTATTACGAATGAATCAGGAACCAAATGAAAAAAAATCAGAGTTGGTAGAAATGCTAGAAGAAATATCTTCAACATCCAGTAAACTCCGTTTGGATATTGGTAACTATTCTTATAGAAGCGGTGTAACTTTTGAAGTCATTCCTGAAGGCAAAGAATCTGGAACCTTATTCAGTGGTGTTCCTGGTGGCCATGAATTTACATCATTGATACTAGCCATTTTACAAGCAGGTGGGCTCCCCCTCAAATTAGATGAGAGCTTACAAGCTATCATAAAAAGAATACCTCAAAATCTTAAGTTTGAAACTATTGTATCACTAAGCTGTCATAATTGTCCTGAAGTTGTTCAAGCATTGAATCAACTCTCTATACTCAACCCAAATATCTCCCATGAAATGATAGATGGAGGTTTATTTCCAGAACTGATTGCTGAGAGAAAAATCCAAGGTGTTCCTGCAATTTACGTTAATGGCAAAGTGTTTGCCAATGGGAAACTAGAAATTTCCGAAATAATCGATAAGATTAACGAGATGTACCCAATCTCTGAACACCCAGAAAATATAGATGTAGAAAGTTCTTCAGAGGTTTATGATGTAGCAATCATAGGGGGCGGGCCCGCAGGTGTAAGTTCTGCCATATATGCAGCCAGAAAAGGTTTAAATGTTTTGATGATTGCCGATAGGGTTGGAGGCCAGGTAAAAGATACTATGGACATAGAAAACCTTGTATCTGTACCACACACAACCGGACCAAAGTTAGTGCAATCTATGGAAGATCATCTCGGAATTTACAATGTAAAAATAAGAAAAAATCTAAAAGTAAAAACCATAGAGTCCGGTGAAAAAAAAGTAATACATCTTACCACTGGAGAAATGATTTACTCCAAAACAATTATTATAGCATCCGGAGCCAAGTGGAGAGAGCTTGGAGTGCCAGGTGAAAGAGAAAACATTGGGAATGGTGTAGCTTATTGTCCACATTGTGATGGTCCATTTTTCAAAGGTAAAGATGTTGTGGTCGTTGGTGGTGGAAATTCAGGCATTGAAGCAGCTTTGGATTTGAGTGGAATTGTTAAAAGTGTTACAGTGCTTGAATTTTTACCTGAACTTAAAGCTGATAAAATATTAGTAAATAGAGCAAAACAAGCCCCCAATATTAATATAATGACTAATATCCAAAGCAAAGAAATCCAAACTGATAATGGAAAAGTATCGGGTTTACAATACATAGATAGGGTTTCAGGAAATGAAAATTTCCATAGAACTGATGGTATTTTTATCCAAATAGGTTTGATTCCAAATAGCACATTCGCTAAGGATGTTCTTGAAATGACACGTTTTGGAGAAATCATCATAGATGATAAGTGCAAGACAAGCGTTGATGGAATTTTCGCCTGTGGAGATGTGACAACCACTCCATATAAGCAAATTATTATTGCAATGGGTGAAGGAGCAAAAGCGGCACTTTCTGCTTTTGAGTATATCCTCATGCACAGTAGTTCAGAAGCTGAAAACAAAGTACCTGTTGGTGTATAACAACAAATGACTCTCATTCAGTTAAAATATGCCGTTACTTTGGATAAGGTACGAAATTTTGCATCGGCTGCCCATGAATTACTGATTGCGCAGCCAACTCTCAGCCTTCAGATCCAAAAGCTGGAGAAGTATATAGGAATTATACTGTTTGATAGAACTAAAAATCCTATTTCAACGACTGTAGAAGGAGCCGAGTTTCTAAAACAAGCAAAAATAGTACTACAAGAAGCTGAAAGACTAGAATTTATGTACAGCCAAAAGGGAGATGCTGTCAGTGGTGAATTGAGAGTTGGAATCATACCTACAGTATCCTCCTCTCTCCTGATTAAAATCATTCCAGTAATGTTTAATAAGTACCCTGATTTAAAGATCAAACTATTTGAACTTCCTACATACCAAATAGTACAAAAAATAGAATCTAATGAATTAGATATAGGAATTTTAGCAACACCGCTAGGGAATAAAAAGCTCAAAGAAGAACATTTGTACTACGAACCTTTTTGTGTTTACCTATCTCCATCTGTTCAGATTGATGAAGATCCTGTTTCCATAGACCAAATACAAGACTATGACATGATCATTCTTGGAGAAGAACATTGTTTTCGAGGACAAGCTTTAAAAGTGTGTAAAAATAACTCCCTTGGAAGAATTGAAGCGGGAAGTTTTGAAACTGTAAAAAAACTTGTTGATGGAGATTTAGGTATAACACTATTACCCGACTTTGAAGATGTAAAAGAACCTCGCAGAAAAAGAGCTTTGAAGATGCCCATTCCTGCCAGAGAAATCAGTATTGTGACATCTTTTTCTTTCTATAAAACCAAAATGCTCCGAGCATTAAAAAATGAAATTTTAAATATAATACCCAGAGCATACCATTCAAAAAATGGATATTTGGTGATTGGTGTAGACTAATTCAATCGAACTTTTATCCCTGTGAGTTCTGCTAATGAATCTTTATTGTACGCTATCCTTAGTTTCTCTCTTTTTTCTTTTGTAACACCAGAAAGATTTACCTCTTGTTTTTCAAAAAGAATACCATTGATCAGCCTACAAGCAGATACAACTACATCCCTTGATATATACTCTTTTTCTTCGGATGTTGGTAAGTTTTTATAGAGATTGACTATAGACTCTGTGAGTTCAAAAATACTCTTCAACTCCTTTGATGGACTAAAAAGCTGCATTTCATTTTTTATGTACTGCCCAAAAACACCTTTAGAGTATAAACCTAACGTAATACCTCCTATAGCAGCATTGACTTGGATTTGAGATGTACCGTCCCATATAGATGCAATACGAATATCTCGATACAAACGGGCTACATCATACTCTTCACAAAATCCAGACCCACCAAATATTTGGATAGCATCATAACAAATTGAATTAGCAGTCTCCGCGTTGTAGAACTTTACCATGGGTGTGATCACTGTGGATATACCATTCCAGTATTTGATAGATTCTAAAGTTGTACTTGAACTATCAGTTTCTGAGCGCATTTGCTTCCAAGAGTACAGGTCAATGGTTCGGGCAGCTTCTACCATTAAGTTTCTCATAGCTGCAATTTCTCTTTCCATTCGATCGAGCATTCTCTTCACGGGGGGCATCTCCAAGATAGGTTTCCCAAATTGGATGCGCTCCCTTGCGAATTTTTCTGATTCTCGGTATGCGGCTGTGGATACACCTACACCCTCACAGGCAACGCTCATCCTAGCGCCATTGAGCATTCCCATTACATACCTAGTCAATCCATACCCTTCTGTTCCCAAGAGCTCTGCTTCTGCCTTCTCGTAGACTACTTCACACGTAGCGGACGCCTTGATTCCCATTTTCTTCTCAATCCCTGCAATTGAGTAATTTTTACCATCTACAAAGAAAAAAGAGAGCCCTCTAGCACCTCCGCCTGCCTTTCCTGTTCTCGCCAAACATAGAGTGCCAGAAGGCATACCATTGATTCCACAAGCCATTGTTTGAAAGCGCTTTGTACCTGTTATATACCACTTCCCATCTACCAATTCCGCTTTAGTAGCTACAGAGGGAAGATCTGAACCATAGTTAGGCTCAGAGAGACCCATTGTCATAGAATATTTTTCTTTGATGAGTTTTGGGATAATTCGATTTTTTTGTTCTTCTGTAGCAATGTCTTGGATGATTGCCGCTAGGTTGACAGAAGAAATTGCAACGGTAAATGAAGTATCAGCTCTGAATAAAAGTTCAGATATTAAAACTTTTACAATATGTGGGACACCCAATCCCCCATATTTTCTAAGTACGCTAATAGGTACCAACCCGGCTTCATGGAATTTAAGGAATAGTTCCTCCATTTTTTTAGGATGTGTTACAATTCCATCTTTAAAAGTAAGCCCCTCTCTATCAAAAGCCGCAGCCTCTTGTGATACTTCATTTCCTGTAAGATCTCCTATAGATTCTAAGATTTCACGATAGTACTCCCTAGCTTCTTCGATACTAGTTGGAGCCATCTCAAAAAAAGGATTTTTTGTTTTTTGATACTCCTGTGAATCTAAAAAACCATTCTCATATTCATTGATAATTTCTTCCCAATTGATTAGGGATGAAAAATGCAATTGGAGATCTTCGTTGTTTGTAAAATAATTTTCTTGGATCATTTAGAATTCCTTATTTAAAAAATAATGTGGAAAATTTTTTGTAAAATATGAATAAAGTAAACCTTAGCCAAAATTAACGCATTACATTTTAATAATTTCAATGATTTTTTGGATCAAAGAAAATTATAAAATCACAACCCTTCACCAAAAATTTGGGATCATCTCTATGCTTTTGTTTTTTATTTTCAATCGGACTTTAAAAATTAAACCTAGATTCTTGGTTTTCTGGTTTGATCTTTCTTCCTCTTTGCTGCCTAAGGCTCTGACCACGGGATATCCTTCGACGGACAGAGGAAAACTTTGCATTTCTAATCCCCTCTTCTAATGATTCTAAAAAATTTTGCATAGAAAGAATATCTTCTTTTGAAATTTCAACCTGCTCATTTTGAGTTTCAAATAAATCTATTTTTTTGATTGCTTGCATATCAGTTGCCTCCATACCCTTAAATAATCTCAGACATCTAGAAATCTATCCAAAGGTTCAACTGTTAGAATCATACCCTACCCCCAGGACAAAGTCCACAGCGAATGAACCTTTTTTTCAGATAAGTAACCTAAAGTTTTTGGAAAACAAAGGGAATGCAAAAAAATTGATTTTTCCATTTTTCTCCACATTTACAGTTTTTTTTTATTAGTAATAAATTATGGTCTGAGTAATTATAACAAAATTATATGATAGATTTAGATAAAGCATACGATACCCTAATTTCTGGAGATCTAGTTCAATTTCGCCATAAATTCGTATCCGATGAAGATCTTAAAGATTATTATAATTTATTTTTTTTAGTACTCAGCTACTTCGACCAAATATTTCTATTAGAAGTAGGATTTACGATTATCAAAGAAATCTTAATCAATGCTGTAAAAGCAAATGCAAAGAGAATTCATTTTAGAAGGATAAATTTAGATATCAACATTCCAGAAGAATATGAGAAAGGGATGGAATCATTTGCGGAAGAAGTTACCTTTAAATGGATAGAACAGGAACAATACTTAGAAAATTCAGAGTTTTTCATCGATTCAATCTTCCAGTTTAAAGATGGAAATTTTTTATTTATAGTAGAAAACAATGCAAGTGTCCAACCAGAAGAACAAGTGAGAATTTTAAGAAGGGTAGAAGCGGCAAAATCTTACAATGACTTATCTGATGCATTTGAGGATATGTCTGATTCTACTGAAAGTGCAGGGTTAGGACTAGTTCTCACACAAATACTTCTGAAAAATTCAGGGATTGGAAGAGATAAATTTAAAATGGAATTTTTCCAAGACAAAACAAAAGTCTCTCTTCAAGTTCCATCTAATGTAATACCAATTACTCCACCCATATCAAAGTTTAATGCACAAGCACTAGATGAAATTGAAAAATTACCACCATTGCCTAAGACACTAAATAAAATTCTAGAGCTCTGTGGAAATCCAGATACAAATATATCTAGCTTGAGTTTAGAGATTGAAAAAGATCCTGCATTGACAGCTGATTTATTGAAGCTTTCTAATTCTGCCTACTATGCAGGAAGATCTAAAGTAAAAACTATCCAAGATGCAATTAAGCTTGTAGGACTTAAAAATTTAAAAAATTTATTATATATCTCAGGTGTTACAAAAATTATGAACTCGAGGTACAGCAAAGCGAATGAAATTTGGGAACATTCTGCAAAATGTAGTTTTTTTGCTAGGCTATTATCACAAGAGCTAAACCTTTCCAAACTTTCTGATATTGCAGCAACTGCTGGTCTTTTGCATGATATTGGGAAATTAATTTTACTGTCCCTGGATAAATCAATTACAGAGAAGGTAGATTTTTTAAAAGATAAAGAAAAAAATAATAGTGTACTACTTGAAGAGTTCACAATGGGTATCAGCCATCCAGAAATTGCAGGAAAACTATTAGCTAAGTGGCAATTTCCTGAAGAGCTAATCGCTGTAGCACAGTATCACCATCGTCCTTTTTTAGCTCCCTCTGAACACAGGCAATTAGTAAATATAATCTATCTAGCAAATATGATGATTGATATCCAAGATGGAAAAACAAGCTACTCTATACTTCACTTTTATATTTTAGAAGAGTTTGAGATTTATAAAAAAGAGGATTTTCTAAAAATTATGGATAAGATAGATAAAATATATAAACTAAACCAATCTTAATTTATTCTTCAATGGGTGGGGGTAAAATATATTCACTTATTATTTTAGAATTTTCCCATTTTTTTACTTGTGAGTAAAGAAAATTTCTATGTATTTCTATTGATTGCTGGGGATAGAGATTTTTAGTATTCAAGGGATCTACTATTCTGTCATACATTTCGTAAACAACTCCATCATGGGTTGGAATATATATAAATTTATATCTTGAAGATAGGATTGCTCTATGCTTGGCAAATGCAATAGAATCTCTATAAAATGGGTCGGTTATCATTATTTGAGAGTTGTTTTCAGGAACCACTCTATGAAGTTTTAAAATATTAGGGTACATTATTCTTTGTTTTTGAAAAAAATGATCTCCCAAATCAGAAAACCAAATCCCAGTCTCGGAATAGACCATTCTATCATAATCCCAATTCGTACTTCCTAGTGCGGATAACAAAGAAATTCCAGGATACTCTCTGGTTGGTGGGATTTTTAAGTAATCCAGGATAGTTGGAAATAGATCTATTGAACTTGTGATCCCTTCAAAGGAACCATATTTTTCAAATTTCTTTTTAGCTTCCAATGTATAGTCTTTAGGATATTTAATATAGAGCGGGATTGATATAACATGTTCTCCCCTTAAATGCTCCCCGTGTCCATGCCCATGCACATCCTCATATATACTTTCTCCATGATCCCCAGTTAGTATAATTATACTACTGTCGTACTTATTTATAAGCTTTAGTTGGTTTATTAATTTTCCAAAATCAGAATCAAAAGATGTGATACTCTCTTGAAATAATGCTTTAATTTCAGAAATATCTTTTTCAGTAGGCTTGGAATCATCTGTGGGATCTACAAATTTAAAATATTTATATTTTCCATAATAAGAGGGATCCGAATAATATTTATAAAATGGATAAGGAGGTGAATAGGGAAAATGTGTTACAGAAAAAAATACTGTTGTAAATAGACTTTTATCTCCATTCAATCTTAAATATGGAAGTAAATCATTTAAAATATACTTTCCATCCCCAAGGTTAGAGAAACTATTTATTTCTTTAAAATATCCACCTCCTCCAAGAGTTCCACTGAGGATGGGTAATAAAAATATTTGAGGCTCTAAATTCTTTTGTACTAAAATTACTTCAGCATTGAATGTAGGTGTTTTAACAGTTTTAAATCCAAAATCTGCTCTAGGAAATATATCTCCTGCAAAGTTAGAAAATACGCCTGTTTCATAGCCTTGTTTATTTAAAATTTGAGCAATCGTTGGGAAATTTTCACTCCCAATATTATTTGATTCTCTTACATCTGGGAACATATCCCTTACTTTATGCTCCATACTGTAGGTTCCCGTCAATAGATCTACCCAAGATGGAAATGTTCTTGGTATTGTAGTGATATGATCTTGGTAGTTTATTGAATCTTCTAAAAATTTATCAATATTTGGCGTAATACTTTTATCACTAATTTTCTCACCTATTTTGTCTTTACGTAAGCTATCAGCAGAAATAATAAAAATTGACGGCTTATTTTCAGAATCCAGTGATGTGTAGTAAAATTTATTTTCAAAATAAAAAATAAATATTGAAAACAATATCATTAGCAATGAAACAAAGAGAGCATATCTATTCTTTAGTTTAATATTTAATGAAACTAATATTTTATAAAATATATAGGATAATAGAATCCCTATAATTTCCCCCTTTAAATGAAATAGTATAAATAAAGTAATATAACTAAGTAAAATAAACTTTTGATAATCTTGCTTATAGAAAGTCAAAAATATTATGTATACCATATAAATAGATAATATACCATATAGGATATATGTATAAATATAAGGATTCCCATAATCTGTAAGAAAATATAGAATAGGTAAAAGAGCAGGATGCTTCATATAAAAAAAATCTGCATACAATTGGGGATGCATGGTAATAGATGAGAAAAATGGAAGTAAAATAAAAATAGAAACAACTATTAGATAATATTTTAATAATACTTTCTTTTCTATGAGTACCAAAGAAATCATTTCAGAAAGTAAAGATAAATATAAATAATAAATTAAAGTTATTTTTCCATAGAGTAAAACTAATTTATTGATAAAATCTGAGTTGATATATGATAAAAGTTCAGAACCAAAATCATAACCCATTATTCTAAAGGAAATATTAGAAACAAATGATATAAATAATATAAATATAGTAATTATAAATGGAAGCAATATATTTTTATAAATTGGCATTATAATTTCTCTCTATGGAAATTTTATTTCAGGGACATATAAAGGGGTATCCTGGTTTGAAATACGCCAATCAATTATACTTTGTAAAATATCTTTGAATGATTTGGAATCAATTTTTAATTCTTTTGCAATCCATATATAGTATTCTGTTTTGTTAAATTGTCCAATTTGGAAAGAAGCATTTAATGCCGTCTTGATTGAGGTTCCATCTTTTATTTCCAAGTCTATCGATTTTTCAGCATATTCTAGAGATTTTGCATATTTTCCCAAAGAATAATATTCCAGAGCCATTTGTTGGTAGTACAGATAGTAATTCTTATTTTCATCCAATGCATTTTGCATTAACTTAATTTTGGTAGATGGAACATTCATATCAGCCATTGCCAAATAATGATTGTATCCAAGAGGCATAGGTAGATTATTCAACCATTGATGAAATCCCATCTCCAAATCCTTACTGGAGATAGTATCTCTTTTACCTAGAAAAGAGAACACATTTTCATATGTCTTTTCTAAATCAATTTTTTTAGATGGAAAATATTCAATATTATTAATATATTTTTTAATAATATTTCTACCATTTGGATGAACATCAAATAAATACCAAAAAAAAGCCCAGTTATATGGATAGTAAAATTTACTATTTTTAAACCATTCTTTTTTTTCGGTTTTTAGTAAGGTTACCATAGTAGATTCATCTTTTTTTATAGAAACTAAAAGCTGTTTTAATCTCCTCAAATAATCATCTTTTAAAATTGGAACAATACTCTCATCCTCTGAAATAAAAGTAGAATTTTCAAAGTATTCTAGCATACCCTGCTTGAACCATATAGGATATTCTTTGTTTTTATCGTTTAAAAAAGATTCCACTAGACGATGCTGAAATGAGCGAAAGAAAAAACTTGAATTGGAGTAACACCCAGATATAGAGAACTCAGTCCAAGTTTTAGAATACAACTCCCTAAAATAAAGTGTGCCTTTTGTAGGAATTGAATTTGCGGAGAGATACCTACCAAAATCACCACAAGAATTAAAAATTTTAATATTGATTTTTATTTCAGAGTCTTCATTTTTTAGTTCTGCTAAAAACTGATAGATAAGAATTGAATAACCTTCCGCATACTCTAAAAAATTTTTTGAAAAGGCTGGAGGTAAATTTGATTGCAGATGAATTTTATTTGTCTGGTAGGAAATAAGTTCTGGGGATGAGAACTCTTTATCTTGGGCTAAGATAAGGTTTGCAGTGAAAACTAGAATGATGACTATTTTTTTCCACATACTGAAGTACTTTCCTTAAAAAACTAATCTCATGTCATTCACAATTTTATGAACTTAAGAGGACTAGAACTGAATTTGTACTCGTAACCTAAAGGATTTATTTAAAAATAGAAAATATGTTTATAGTTCTAGAAGGTATTGATGGGAGTGGGAAAACAACTCTCTCTAAAAACTTAATCCATGCACTGAACGAAACGGAAACAAAATCAATTCGATTTTCTGAGCCTACTAGTTTTGAGTCAGGTCTCTATATAAGAAAATTTTTAAAGGGAGAGATAGAACTATCCCCAACTGAACAAATGGAAGCATTTTTATTAGATAGAGAAGCATCAGTCAAAGTAAATATTTTACCTGCATTAAATTCAAAAAAAATTGTTATAATGGATAGATATTACTACTCCACAGCAGCTTACCAAGCTTCCGAAAAAATCAGTTCATTAGAAATTTTACATTTGAATTTGCATAAAAATTTTCCTAAACCAGATCTTTTATTTTTTATAGATCTTAAACCAGAAGATGCAATAAAAAGGATCCAACAGAGAGGTACTACTAAAGAAGTATTTGAATCCATTGAAGAACTTACTAGAATCTATTCAAACTTTAAAAAAGTACTCCCCCCATCTACAATTTATTTAGAAGGAACATTGTCTCAAAATGATTTAGTAAGACAATGCATTCATTCTATAAACTCTTCTGGATCAATCAATTGAAGTACTAGATTTCTTTTCCACAGGCCTGTACATATATAGAAAACTAGCAAAAGGAGATATTTGTTTTGTTTGGATCCAAACTTTTCCTTTTCCCTCAAATCTACATACCAATCCTTCCCCAGAAAAAAACAATGATTTGTAGCCACCTACAGATTTCACATCATAGCTCAGGCCCTCCGTGAATGCTACAATGTATCCTGTATCTACCACATAGTCACCATCGATATCTAACTCAATAATTCCACCATAGGCATTGAACCATAGATCCCCTTTTCCAGAACACTTGATTAAAAAGAAAGAATTCCCCGAAAAAAATCCTCTTTTAAAGCCCTGCCATTTTGTATCCGTTTCAATTCCCATTCCAGAAGCTACAAATGCTGAACCCTGGAGATAGATTGTATTACCATCTAAATAAGTATGTTCAAGATCCCCAGGTGGCCCAGGTGCGATGTTGATCTCCCCTTCTCCATTCTCCGCAGTAAATTCGTTGATGAACAGGGATTCTCCTGATATAAAACGTTTAAAACCACCAGAAAACTTAGTCTTCATTACAATATTTGAATCCATTGAAGCCATTGCCGATGCTTCTACCTTGATTGTCTTACCAGAAGGAATCTTGACATTTAAAAATGCATAGTCTGGTTTAGTTTCGATTTTATATGTAAATTCAGAAATTTTATCATTCATTTATACTTCTCCTTAAGCCTGTCTGGGTTTTAATAGTGGCCCTAGCGAATAACCAAAAGAACTAGGATTATGAGATTGGCACCATACAGTTCCGTTCCCCTGGAATTTGCACACCAGACCTTCACCTCCAAGAATTGAACCTATCCAAGATTTTGAAGCCTTAGATATTGAAAAGTTAAGAGTTTCGGAAAATGCTACAATATGCCCTGTATCCACTATGTAAGAGCCATTAACTTCAATAGGATAAATCATTCCAAAAGTGCTCAAAATATATTTTCCCTGTCCGCTCAACTTTAGCCAGAAGAGACTTTCTCCAGATAAGAAATTCTTAAAGCCCTGCCAGCCCACCTCCATCTGAACAGTTTCTTCACAAGCTACAAAAGAACCTGCCTGCACTATGAGTGTCTCACCCTTAGTCTCAAAATCTTTCATATCACCACATAAATCAGTAGATAAAAAAACTTCCCCGCCTTTTGATCCAGCAGTGAATTCGTTTAAGAAGAAGGACTCATTCGCCAGAAGTCTTTTAAGTGCAGAAAGGATTCCTCCACTTGAATTTTTTTTATGAGTAGTTGTTGTAATACTCATGTCTCCTGACATAGCTATCATGGATCCTGATTCAGAGATGATAGTTTCTCCGGGATTCAGAAATATTTTAGCTGCTGTATTACTTGGTCTGTGTAGTAGCTCTACTTTCATGCTTTCTCCTTAAAATAAATGGGGATTGATCCATGAAGCTAATCCCTCTAAACTTCTGGTTTGGATTTGGATTTTACCATTTCCACTTACTCTAGTGACAATGCCCTCACCACTTGTAAAACTTGATATCAAGCCACCCGATAGTTTTAAGGAAAGTGATAGCTGGGGCTCATAGGCAACTAAGTGACCAGAGTCTACTATATACTCACCTATTACTTGCTTCTCAATTATCCCACCATAAGCGCCATAAAAAAGTTTCCCAGTACCTGTGACTTCTAGTTTAAACAGTCCTTCTCTAGCAATAAAAGATGCTAAACCTGCATATCTTATTCCTAAATGCAATCCTGGTGAGGCTGCTATAAAAGCTCCAGGTTGCAAACATATGGAAGAATTATTTAGTTCAATCTCCCTGATATCCCCAGGAGTGGGCTGGGTTAACGTAATACGTTGAGGGATATTAGTATTGTTAATAAATTCATTAACAAATAAGGACTCGTCACCTAAAATTCTTTTTAAAATAGCTCTAAAAAATCCACCATTCCACCTAGTTTGCATATCAATATCTGCTGACATACTAGCCATCGCATCTGACTCTGCGACAATGCTCTCGCCTGGGCTCAGATCGATATGTATGTGAGCAAACGATGGTGCTCCATTGATTTGAGATTTCATGTATCCCCCTATTAAAATACTAACCTAAAGTTTTTTTCGAATATCTTCTAAATTTAATTTTATTTTATCAAATTTTCTTAATTTAACTAAATCAACTTCTTTTTGTAAAGAAATTATTCGCTCATCCGTTCCTGGATGTGTACTAAAAAACTTAAAAACTTCTTCTGACTCAAGCCCTTTTTGTTCTTTTTCAAGTTCTTGGATTTTTTTAAAAAAGTCGACCATTCCTTGTGGATTTATATTAGAATTTATTAATATATTAAATCCACTTGCATCTGCTTCTCGTTCATAGTCTCGAGAGAATTTTGATGCCAAAAGTAAGCCGCTATTTTGGGTAAGAATGGCAATGAGTCCAGTAAAATCTCCAAATAAAGTTTGAACTAATAAAAAAATCCCAAGAGAATTTACCATTTGCCTAATTCCATGTTTCTTAGTAATATGCGATATTTCATGAGCAAGAACTCCGGCTATTTCCTCTGGGCTTCCCGCTGTTTTTAAAAGCTCGGTATGTATAACAATTATTCCACCTGGCATTGCAAAAGCATTCACCCGACTATCTTCGATGATATAGACTTCATATTCATATCCAGATTCTTCAGTTGCCTTAAACAATGGAGCGGTAATTGGACTTAATTGTTCAATTAAGTCTTTGTCTTTATAGACTTTTTTTCCCTGTGTGAGGGAATTAAAAACGCTATGACCTAATTTTTTCTCCCATGAAATTGGAATTTGTGAAGCTATAAAATACGTAATCATTTCTTTGAAATAATAGAATCCAAAAATAGATAACGTAATAAGTAGGGCTGAAATAAGTATAAGAGATGTAATGATAGATAGCTCTTTCTTTCTGCTTGAATATAGGTTTAGAAAAACTGGGTTATTTTTTATTTCTGTGTCTCTCAGTATTGATTTATCAGAAGTATAAATGCTCCATTCAGGTTCAGAAGGATGGCTAAAAAATATTAAATTATTTCCGGCTCCTCCTCTGTTTGACTGCATTCCATTGTAAGGAAGTTTAACAACATCGGATTCAGTTTGGAATACTAATGAGTTGTTTTGGAAAGTAATATTTCCAGCCACTCTTTTATCTTTCAGAGAATCATTTAATCCAATTGCAAAATAAACTTTATTTAAATTAGACATTTTGTATTACCACCATTTTTTATATGCTCTTATAAATATCCTTTTAAATGATATACTATAATTCCAATCCATTCTTTTATCACTATTGTACTAGTGTCCAATGCCATAGTAGATGGAACAATAGTATCCCAATTTACATCATCCAACATTGATTTATAATCTGTAGGAAATGCTTGTACGTCAAAACCCTGTTTCAAAAATACACCTAATGATCTTTTCATGTGAAATGCTGATGTTATCAAAATAATTTTATTTTTTCCTAGCTTACTTAAAATTTCTTTTGTATACAGAGCATTTTCGTAGGTATTTTTAGATTTATCTTCTAGGAGAATATCTCTATCTGAAATCTCAAAATCATTAAAAAATTTTTTTGCAAAGTAAGCTTCGTTAAAATTTTGCTGAAATAAAATTCCAGAACCTCCCGTAAAAAGTAATATGGGTGCCTTTTTATTTCGATAGAGAAATATACCATCGGTCAATCTCTCCGCACTCGATCCCAGTTCCACCCTGTCTCTGTGCTTCCCTAAAATATTTATTGCTCCGCCAAGTACTACAATAACTTCAGAGGGAGATACTTGTTCAATGGGAATTGGAGGATATTCCTCTTCAAGAGATCTAACCAACCACTGACTTACAGGAAATGAAGAAAGTATCCACAAAAATAAGATAGGAAGAATTGATAAAATTTTATAGTACTTACCTTTCCCAAATACTATCATTGATAAAGTTACAATTATTACTAAAGGAAGAGGAAATAACAAAACTGTTAAAATTTTAGAAAATATAAAAAATAGATCATTCATTGATTAATAATTTTAACTGATTGATTACAATTTCTGGTTTTTCAAATGGGAAAAAGTGATTTTCTTTTTCGAGTACGGTTATAGTGGAACCAGGATAGTTTCCTATTAGTTTTTTTGCTGCCGAGTAACTACATACATTAGACTTTCTTGGGATGACAACACTTGTTTTAACTTTCAATTCCCTATACTGATTTGGGAAAAAGAGTGGAACAGAGTTGAATATTTTTGCTTCTACTTCAGGAGGACAAGCTAATTTATAGCCATCTGTAGATTGCACAAAACAAGAGTTAATATAATCATTGAAAACAGAATCTTCCCAACTCGAAAAAATACGAAATCTTTTGAAAACCTTTCTAATTTGCTCCAGACTCGAAAACTGATTTCTTCGTTTATTTGCATCTATTGCCATTCTATTTCCAAAGACCATCCCCAATAAAATAATTGTATTGCTTAGAATGGTAGGATCTAAAAGCAGAAGTGCTTTAAAGATTTCTGGATCTTTTTTAGATGCCAAGGATAGAGAAGCTCCACCCAAAGAGTGACCAATTCCAATTATACTTTTGAGATTTTCTTTTTGTATGACAGAAAATATCTGATCTGCAAAAAAATTCCAATTCGAAAAATCCAAAGAGGGCTCAGATTCTCCGTGCCCAGAAAAATCCAGAAATATCCATCTATATTTTTCCTTAAAGAACCTATACAGATACAAATAACAGGATGCAGAGTAACCATTTGCATGGGCTACTAAGATACATTCTCCTGTTGATTCTGTGTCCAAATAAGAGATTTTAATTGATTTGTAATTGAGATTTTTCCTTAACACCTAATAAATATCTTTTATAACTCTATCCTTTTCTTCAATACTTATTTTATCTAACTCATTGTACTCACGGTAAGTTAAATGACAGAGAAGCCCTCTAACAAAACTTTAAATTCATCTGCGCAGGTTTAGGGACTAAGTCGTCCCCAAACCCCTAACTTTAATTAGTTATAAAATTAGATTGACTTTTTTAAGATTATCTTATTTTTTATTTATATAGTGTCAAAGAATGAGATTTTTAATTTTATAGGAATAATTATAAAAATTAAATTTTTAAAAATTTATGACGCAACTGTAATAATGATCTTCTCCCGCCAGCAGGCGGAAAAAAGCCTAAGATTGTTGCTACTAAAATTGCAAAAACTAACTTTTTGCAGGAGCGTCATTTATCATTTATTTTCAATAATATTTTTTATTAATTGTACTACAATTGGTTTTCACAATAAAGAAAATTTAAATACATACACTTTCTCTGAAGAACTAACATATAGATTCTGCATATATAAGGAGGAATCAATCTCAGAAAATAGAGTAAATTCTCTTATAAATGATTTATCTAAAGAGTTAGAATTGTACAATATAAAACTAGACGCCAAAGTTCTGTCTACTTATAATCGACCAGCCTTCACAACAAAAAATATATACCTTTCTATAAGTTCATTGTACCTCCCTGCAAATTGCGATCGGCTTATGATCATGTTAGAAAGAAATATTTTTGATTTTCTGCTTCACTTATTCCTTCCAGAAGTTATGGGTTTAGTAGAAAGTGAAACTAGAACTAGGGGCTACATCTTTGCTGATTACTTATCTGTGAATATTTTAGTTGGAGGTACACCTTCTAACATCTTAATACATGAAAACTATCATTTTTTAGGATGTAACCATCACATCATCATGAATGATTGTTATAAATCTATACATGAACATCGATTAGAAGCACTCTATAATATCAAGAGGGCTATAGACTTTTTCCCTTCTCAGCGACAAAGTTTTTTCTTTATCAGAGACAGAGAAAAAGTAAATCAAATTATCAAAAAATTATCAGAGTGAACTATCTTGCTTTTACTAAATTCACATCCTTATAGTAGTACTTCAAAATATCTTCATATTTAAAATTATTCATAGCCATTCCCCAAGATCCATGCTGGCTCATCCCTACCCCATGGCCATATCCTTTCCCCTTGAAATGGAAATAGTTTTCATTATCAACTATATCAAATAACAAAGACTTAATTCTTGTACTACCAATGAGACTCCTAAAATCTTGACCTGAAACCAGTATGTTTCCATTTTCTCCCTGGATAGAAAGACTGGCAACCCTACCACTGGGAGTGGTATCGAGAATTTTAATCTCACTTATTTCCCCCACCCCAAATTTATTTAGCTTTGAGCTAAGTGTAGAAGAATCAAATTTAATCTCCCACTCCAAAGGCTTAGAAACATTGCAATACTCTGATTTCACAGATTTTAAGTATCCAAGTTTTTGTCCCCAAACCTTCTCTGGGGATTCTGTTACACCTCCACTATGGCTATGAAAAAATGCATTGATTGGCTTATCGTTGTAAACTAATACCATACTTTTTGTCTCACGCACGGCTCGGGTAGAGTTAGGATTTTCTGTTTTTATCCCTGTATACATTTGTGAATTTGTATCTGTCTCCAAATCGTACAAAGATGATTTGGAATTATTGATATGAAATGCTGCATAGCTCCTCGCTGCCACAGCCTGTGCTTTCAATGCTTCGATATGCCAACTAGCAGGCATCTCCGAAGGAACAACGGATAACAAATAGTCTTCCAAGAGAACATGATTGATTGCTAAAGCATCCTTTGGGGTTCTATAAATTTCAAGATTTCCCCGATACTCTTTTCCATTGAGTTTAAAAATACCTTTCTTGGGCTCTAAGAAAACCTTGTCACCACTCACATACTCCTCTGGAAAATATGCAAAACTACCTTCATGGTTTTGCTTTTTGTTCTTTACGGTAACTCGTATGGGACCTTCAGACTCAATGTGGACAGGAGAGGTTATAGTAGCTAACTTTATCCGAACTTTATCTGGATAATTAAATTCTATTGGAGTAGCGGTTTTAAATAAACTCGAACAATTTTGGGCATGGAAAATAAGGAAAAAAAGGAATAATAAGGTAAAACTATGGTTAGTAGTCTTTGTAGGAATTATTTTTTGGAAGGAATTTTTGAAAACACTAGTCATTTTTTTTCTCCAACAGCAATACAGACTCCAAGTGTGGTGTATGAGGATATGGGTCTGTAATTAATCCTCGACTGATTTTGAAATTTTCCTTAAGTACTTCTAAATCATTCTTTTGAGACTCAGGGTTACAAGAAATATAAAGTATTTTTCTAAACATACCATTTGAAATTTTCTTAGAAAGAGTATCTCCTAGACCACTTCGGGGAGGATCTAGAAACAATGTTGTATCTTCCAAAGAGAATAAGTGAGATACTTTGTCTTCTTTTAGAGAGAGAAGATCTAAGATTTGGAACTGGATTTCTTTTTCTGGAAATTCTTGCTTACACCGCTCATAAGCTTTTTCTATTGAACTTTTGACAATATCAAACCCATAAATTTCATCAAAATACTCACCAAATAAAATTGAAAAAAAACCGGATCCGCAAAATAGATCAATCATTCTCTTTGTCTTAGCATCCTGAAGAGATCTTTGGATAAACTCAACGATAGGCATGAACCCTGGTACATTGGGTTGAAAAAAAGAGTCAAATGGAACATTAAAGTTTTTTCCAAAGACAAATTCCTGAAAATACTCCTTTCCTCTAATAACTCTATATTCGCCTACCGCACTCACCTCTGCTTGGGGTCTATTGTAACAAAAAATAATATTTTCAGATTTAGAATATTTTGGGAATTCTACTATTAGTTCTTGTTCGAGTTCTGTTCCTTTAAACAAAGAAGTAAAGGTCAAAATTACTGTGAGATCACCCGGAGAGCTTTTCCTCAGGGTTATGTACTTCAAAAATCCTTCTCCTGTTTTACGATTGTAAGCTAGGGGTAAAAGAATATCACGAATTGCACCTAGTTCTAAATTAGATTTATGGGACTGTATATTACACTCTAAAACATCTACAATTTTACGAAAATTACCTTCCTGCCTTAGTCCTATTACACTGGGGAAAACAGCAAAATCCATTCTATTTCTATAATGCTCCGTTTGTTCAGAAGGAACTAACTGTATCTCTATATTAAAATTCTCTAAGTAATAGTGATACAATTCACTTGATTTAAATTTAAATTGGTCTGGGTATGGGAGATGTCTTGCTTTGCAACCACCGCATTTGGTGAAGTACTCGCAATTTGGTTCATGGCTTTGTGTAGAATCTCTATTGAGTACTTTATTGTATTTCCGTTTACCCCTGCCTAAGGTTTCAAACTCTAGTATATCCCCAATTGAAGCATACGAAAATTGGTATTTCTTTCCTTCCAGAAAACCATACCCTGTTAAGTTATTTGATATTCCCTCAATTGTGATAGAGGAAGGCATCTATTGGTTTAAGATTTCCATCTTGATTTCACTGAGAGATTCTAAACTACCTGTCTTTAGGAGAGCCTGTAAAGTTACTTTTTCCGACAGCGTGATATAGTGATTCTCCGAGAGCTGTCCCAAAACTTCCATTACAAGTTCATATTCCAAACCATACAATTCTGAATATATCCATTGTATTGAAAATTTTTGACCTGACTTTTTATAATATTTTACAAAGGAATTAGTGATATCGTCTATTTCTCCCCTTCGTTTTACAAGTGCTCCCATTGTTTCTAAGATAAAGAATACTTCAAAATTATCTTTGAATATATCCAACATGTGTTGGTATATCTTGGGAGAGATAAGAGGTATATTGTAGATATTATCTTCTAGTGCAAGAAATAGTTCTCTCTCATCGTCTTCGCTTAAATTTGTATATTTATTGAATTGTGATATAACATCGGGTGATAAAATTAACAGAAATTGTGCTGCTAGATTGAACATTGTTTTTTCTTTGATCAAATATACAATCATTGCACATAATTTATCTTGGCTAATGCTCATCCAATACCTACTACTTTTCATACTAAAGTAGTTCAACGGACCCTTGTTTCCTTTTACATTTGCTGATGCTTTTTTGATATTTAAATAATTTTCATAGTCTACTTCTAAAATTTTGTACAACAATTCATTAGACATTGATTCTACTATTTCTTGTACATCTTCAGGTTCACAAATTGTCAGAAAATAGCGTATTAAATCCATAGTGGATTCGTTTTCAGATGCAAACTCTTCTATAATACTAGGTTGGGATTGCTGAAAGGCTGTTACAGCAGCAGTGAATGTATTTTTACCAAATACAAATTCTCGGAGCTTAAGCTTTGCAATGCAAAGCTGGTTAGAACTTCCCATCCATTTATTTTCACGCAGTACAGTTTTACAATTGCTTGGACAAGCACTGTGTATAGTTGTACCTAGGAAACATTTTTTCTCTTCGCCTTTGGTTTTCTGTACAGGCGTTGGATTTTGAGAATTAGTAGGCAAGTTAGTTTTTTATCTCTCCGCAGTCTCTCATTTCAGGTGCAAATGGATTTACTATATCGGTTCCTTTTGCCAACCAATATTTAGACACCATTGGACAATAAAATCGATTGTATTCTTCCAATTTTACGCCTCCTGTTGTCATTGATACAGATAGATGTTCTGCAAATCGTGAGTAAGCTTCGTAGAACTCATCTTTACCCTTCTTGGATGCATCTTGGAGTATTCTACCTTCTTCTTCAAGTGCCCTCTTTAAACCAGCTTCTACAACAACAGTTTTTCCATTTTCCACTACAGTGAGAAGAGCGCTCAAATCTGGAACTTTGTCCCCATCTTTAATTATAGATTCGATGACTTTATCGTTTTCCTGTAGTACCTGTGAGAAAGCTTTACGGGTTGTTTCAGAAGGAACTGGTTCTTTAGAAGAACCGCAGCTGGTAAGAAAAATTATAAGTGCGGCAGAAATAATCTTTATGATTGGTTTTTTTTCTAAATCTTGCATACCCTTTTCCCTATTCAATCATAGCACACTTTAGAAATGTGGTATGATTTTTTTTGTTTGTTGAAAAATAAATTTTATGCTTGTTAAAACTGAAAAATTAAAGGTCTACCGTACATAAATATCGGAACTTTTCTTCATTTTCAATCAAGATTCATCCCCTATTTAAATTATAGTAGGCTTTTAATCAAAGGGGATTTTATATAAAAATAAAAAAAATTCATGGAGACTGTATGAAATCTGAATTTCCACCTAATGCTCTCTCATCCTTACTTTATTTTTCCTTTGATACTAACTTAAAACTTTTAGAGTTTAATCCACGATTTTTTGAACTTTTATCTTTTT
>JACCDP011539145.1_pt1 | contig 37549 bp, 32 predicted proteins | sample 7445841 | NCBI WGS metagenome assembly JACCDP01 (sample SAMN15323441, study PRJNA562643) | freshwater metagenome | isolation source: river surface water | place: USA:Blue River Watershed | collected 2017-08-17 | reverse complement strand
TTCAATTCTCCAATGGAGGGGCTCAGTTCATTGCCGGAAAGGGAATGCCGAACGATAAACTACAAGCCAATATATCCGGAGCCATCTCCGGAGCCCTGCACATCCACAATGTGGCCCAATACTATGGCGTACCGGTTGTATTGCATACCGACCACGCCGCTAAAAAATGGCTTCCCTGGATCAGTGCCCTGATCGATGCCGGAGAACAATACAAAAAAGAAAAGGGACAGCCTCTCTTCAGCTCACACATGTTGGACCTGAGTGAAGAGCCGATCGAAGAAAATATTGAAACCTCCGTTGAATTCTACAAAAGAATGGCCCCATTGGGCATGGGTATAGAGATTGAACTGGGTGTTACCGGTGGTGAAGAAGATGGTGTTGACAATTCCGATGTAGAAAACGACAAGCTTTATACACAACCACAGCACGTAGCCTACGCTTACGAACAACTGGGCGAGGTAGGTGATCTTTTCACCGTTGCCGCTGCCTTTGGCAATGTGCATGGTGTGTACAGTCCCGGTAACGTTCAGCTTCGCCCCGAGATCCTGAAAAACTCACAAGACTATATCCAAAAAACATTCAATACCGGCGAAAAGCCTGTATTCTTTGTGTTCCATGGCGGCAGTGGCTCACCCCAACACCAAATCAGGGAAGCCATTGGCTATGGTGCCATCAAAATGAACATTGACACTGATCTGCAGTGGGCTTTCTGGGAAGGTGTGCTCAACAACTACAAGAAGAACGAAGCCTATTTGCAAGGTCAGTTGGGCAATCCGGAAGGAGCCGACAAACCCAACAAAAAACACTATGATCCCAGGGTTTGGTTGAGAAAAGGAGAGGAAACCTTTATTGCCCGCCTGAAAGTGGCCTTTGAAGACCTGAACTGCATCAACAGAAACGCTTAAATCGCTCAACGGCCCATCCATCCGCCATCCACTGTCAGGATCTCACCACTGACATAAGCGCTGGCAGCTGAAGCAAGGAAAACAACGGGACCCTTGAAATCAGCCGGCTTGCCCCATCTGCCAGCCGGTATCCTGTCTGAAATGGCCTTGAACCTTACCGGATCTGCCATCAAACCTGCAGTATTATCCGTTTCAATATAGCCAGGTGCAATGCCATTCACATTGATCCCTTTGGAGGCCCATTCATTCGACAGTCCTTTCACCACACTGGATAATGCTGCCTTGCTGGCTGCATAGCTGATCACGTTGATACCCCCTTGGAAGGTTAGTAATGAACAGGTGAAGATGATCTTACCAGATCCCCTCTCCAGCATTTTCTTTCCGATCTCCCTGGCCATCAGAAACTGTGCATCCAGGTTGATGGAAATAACACGGTCCCAATATTCATCGGAATGTTCTGCAGCGGGACTCCGCATGATGGTTCCGGCGTTGTTGACCAGTATATCCGGCACAACCCCTGATGCAGCCAGCTTTTCCAAAAAGGCATAGATGCTCTTGCGGTCAGAAAAATCTGCCTGATAGGCTGTAAACTTTCTTCCCAATGCTGTTACTTGCATTTCGATCTCACTGCCGGATGCAGGCATGGAAGCACTTACCCCAACGATATCGGCACCGGCCTCTGCCAGTCCCAATGCCATCCCCATACCGATGCCTTTGTTGCATCCCGTTACCAAAGCAATTTTTCCAGAGAGATTGAACGCAGTTAAAATATTCATGTTGAAAAATTTATTCATCAAAGAGAGACACCTCGCTTCCAGGGAATAAAGTCATCCTGGTTCAATTGGACTGACTTGGGAATCAGTTCTCCACTGGCAGCTTTGATGCAATACTCCAGGATCTCCTCTCCCATTTGCGCAATGGTCTTCTCCCCCTCCACAATGGGTCCGCAATCTATGTCGATGATATCGGCCATTTTTTTAGCGAGTTTACTGTTGGTGGCCAACTTAATGGTTGGACAAACAGGATTGCCGGTAGGGGTACCCAATCCTGTGGTAAAAAGTATCAGGGTTGCTCCTGAAGCTGCCTTTCCAGTGGTAGCCTCCACATCATTTCCTGGCGTACAAACCAGGCTAAGTCCGGGTTGGGTAGCCGGCTCTGTATAATCCAATACATCCACTACCGGCGAAGTACCCCCTTTTTTGCAGGCGCCTGCACTCTTGATGGCATCCGTGATCAGTCCGTCGCGAATATTGCCGGGAGATGGATTCATGTGAAATCCGGAACCAACACTTTCAGCTTGTGCACTGTAGGCATCCATCAGGCGGATGAATTTTTCTGCTGTTTCTTTTGAAGTGCTTCTGTCGATCAATTCCTGTTCCGCTCCACAGAGTTCCGGAAATTCAGCAAGCAGGATCTTGCCTTGCAATCCCACCAGCAGATCAGAAAAATATCCGACAGCAGGATTGGCAGAAATTCCGCTAAAACCGTCACTGCCGCCGCATTTCACCCCCACGGTGAGTTTATCAAGGGTAGCAGGTTTTCGCTGCAGTTTATTGATCTCCTTCAAACCTTCAAAAGTAGCTGCAATTGCATGTTTGATCAGTTCCTCTTCACTCATCCCTCCCTGTTGTTCAAAACTCAATATGGGTTTGTCAAAAAGGGGATTGCGTTTCATAATCGCATCCTTGAATTCATCCAGTTGCAGATGCTGACAACCCAAGCTGAGTATGGTCACCCCTCCCACATTTGGATGGTCAGCATAAGCAGCCAGCAGATTCTGCAACACTGCTGAATCCTGTCTTGTGCCACCGCATCCCCCCTGGTGGTTGAGGAATTTGATCCCATCCACATTTTGAAAAACCCTTGTTCTTTTTTTCTCTTCCCTTGGCACTTGCCCATCGTCCCTCTTCCCTTCTCTGTATTCTTCAACCAACCCTCTTGTAAAATCCTTGTATTTGTCTGTCACCGCATACCCCAATTCATTGTGCATGGCCTCTCGGATCACATCCAGGTTTCGGTTTTCACAGAAGACAGTGGGAATGAAGAGCCAGTAGTTAGCGGTACCCACGCGCCCATCACTGCGGTGATAGCCCATGAAGGTGCGCTCTTTCCACTGGTTGACATCGGGTGCCTGCCAGGAATAGGTTGCCCCGCGATAAGCATAGGGATCCGCAGCATGATAAAGGTTGGAAGTCGTCATGAGCCCACCCTTCTTTACATCTTCTGTAACTTTTCCCACCAGCACACCATACATCTTTACTTCACCACCCTGAGGAATATCCTCCGCATAAAATTTATGTTTCGCTTCGACTTTTTGTTGCATCACATATTGATTTCCCTCAAAATCGATAACCTCGTCTTTCTGGAGGTCACGGAGTGCAACAATAACGTTATCAGTGGGATGAACTTTGAGTACAATATTTTTCATGGATCAAAATCTAAGTGATAAAAATAAAGATATTAACCCGAATGTCCTTGTGGATCTGCGCAAACGATGACGAAAATAAGAAGGGTGCAAAACCATCAAAAGCAAAAAGGCCCAAAGGGCCTTTTGATGCGGAGACTGAGGGATTCGAACCCTCGATACCCTTTGGAGGTATACACACTTTCCAGGCGTGCTCCTTCAACCACTCGGACAAGTCTCCATGGGGTTGCAAAAATAAGTGTATCCGCTCAGAAGCGGAAGATTTTTTTAGCATTTGCAGACGTAACCAAGTCTACTTCTTCTCTGGTGATGCCTTTCAATTCTGCTATTTTATCCGCTACATGAACCAAATAGGATGATTCATTGCGTTTGCCTCGATGAGGAACAGGTGTCAGGTAAGGCGCATCCGTTTCCAAGACCATATGCTCCAAAGGAATATCCTGTACAATCTTGGCCAGTCCTGCATTTTTATAGGTTACCACACCGCCGATTCCCAAATAAAATCCCAACTCAATGATTTTCCTGGCCTGGCGTTCATCTCCTCCAAAACAGTGAAAGATCCCGCCGATTCTTCCATCTCCTTTGTCCTGTATGAGCCTGATGCATTCATCCATGGAACTCCTGGAATGGATCACAATCGGAAGATCTCTCCGCAAAGCCATTTTGATTTGTTTTTCAAAAGCAACAAACTGCTCTTCCTTCCATTCCGTTGAATGATAAAAATCAAGTCCAATTTCACCGATAGCGGCAAAAGGCATCTTGTCCAACCAATGTTCAACCCACTCCAATTCCTTTTCAAATCCTGCGTCCACTGAACAAGGGTGGAGTCCCATCATGGGAATGCAATAGTTGGGATAGGCAGCAGCCAGGTCTACCAGACGCTGGTGGCTTTCATTGTCGATCGCAGGAAGATACACCCGGTCAACTCCTTCTGTTTGGGCTCTTTCAATCATTTCCGCCCTGTCATTATCAAAGGCTGGTTGGTACAAATGGCTGTGGCTATCGATCATGGAAATGGCTCGTTTTATAAATTATATCAAAAGAATCTTACCTTAACAAAGTTTTCATAGGGTACGGATTAAAAACGGGCCGGGGTTTCCACTCAGGCCCTACTTTTATAAAAAAGAGCTCTCTCAATTGCTATTCAGGGGTTTGAAAACATATCCCCTTGAGATACCCTCTTCCAACAATTTTTCCAAGGCCACCATCATGTTCATTTCTGCTTTCTCTGAATCATGAAAAAGAATGATGGCTCCAGGCTGAAGTGCTTGTACAACTCTTTTGGCACATTGATCCGGACGCAACCTTCTGTCATAATCACCACTGAGAATCGTCCACATAATGGTTTTGAACCCCTCCTGCTCCAACCGCTGAAACTGAGTACTGGTGAGTCTTCCGTAAGGAGGTCGAAACAATGTTGAGCCTATCAAGGCATGGGCTTCCCTTACATCCTCAACATAGCGCTCTGGATCCGTTTTCCATCCGTTAACGTGGTGATAGGTATGATTTCCAATGGCATGTCCTGCTTGCTTTATTCGCTCAAAACATTCCGGATGTTTGCTGACCCGGTCACCAATGCAAAAGAAGGTTGCCAATGCTCCATGCTTTTTCAAAAGCTGTAAAACCATGGGAGTGATCCTTTCATGCGGACCATCATCGAAACTGAGGTAGGCGATTTTTTGATCGGTTTCAATCTGCCAGACCCTACGGGGAAAGAGTTTTTGGATGATGCGTGGGACAGTAGAAGGCAAGATCATGATCAACTGTTTTTTTGCCTTTCTGAATACGCTACATTCATTTCTGTTATAAAGTCCAACAAGGAATCCCGACCCAGTCTTTTTTCAGCTGATGTCACCCACATAGGGGGTAACTCCTCCCATTGTTTCAAGAGGGCCTCAGAAAACAACCTCACGTTTTGTGCCACTGTCTTCTGCGTTTCTTTGTCAGCCTTTGTAAAAACGATTCCAAAAGGCACCTGCCATTCCCCCATCTTGTTGACAAACGCAAGATCAAGTGCCTGAGGCGTATGCCTGGCATCTACGAGCACAAAAAGATTGACCAGATTTTCCCTTTGTCGGATATACCCTTCGATCATCTTTTCCCATTTTTTCCGCTGTCCCGCTGATACCTTGGCAAAGCCATAGCCCGGAAGATCGACCAGGTACCAGGATTGCATGGGAGCGTTTTCCTTTTTCCGGGAAAGAATGTCAAAATGATTGATGAGCTGTGTTTTTCCGGGAGTCGCAGAGGTCTTTGCCAATTGCTTCTGACCCGTGATCATGTTGATCAATGAACTCTTTCCCACATTGCTCCTTCCGATGAAGGCATACTCCGGTCGGTCGGGTTTGGGACAGGAAGCCTGGTCCGGACTACTGATGACGTATGCTGCTTTTTGAATGACCATGATTGAGTTTTACAAAAGCTTTAAGATCCTGCCCATCGTTTTTGATTACTTTTGCAAGGATGGGAAACTATGCGCATGATACCGTAGTGCCGGATCTGGCCTCAAATTTACCGAAAAAAGAACAGGTGGCCCTGATGTTCGATCAGATAGCTCCTCAATATGATTTTCTGAACCGATTCTTGTCGGCTGGCATCGATATCAGCTGGAGAAAAAAAACACTCCTGAAATTAAAAAAAGACAATCCGCAATTCATACTGGATGTAGCCACTGGAACGGCGGATCTTGCCATCATGGCCTCTCGGCTTTTATCTCCCCAAAAAATCACCGGTATCGATATTTCTGAGGGAATGCTGGAATTGGGCAGAAAAAAAATATTGCAGGGTGGGCTGCAGGAGCAGATCACCTTGCATACTGGCGATAGCGAGGCGATCCCGATGGACAATGACCAATTTGATGCCGTTACGGTATCCTTTGGTGTGCGCAATTTTCAAAACCTCGAAAAGGGATTGCAAGAAATACTGCGGGTGCTGCGTCCAGGTGGAAAACTGGTTGTGCTCGAATTTTCAAGGCCCTCTCTTCCCGGTGTTCAGCAATTGTACAACCTGTACATGAACATTGTAACGCCCGGTGTGGGTCGCATTTTCTCCAAAAGCCGAACAGCCTATCAATACCTGAATGATTCGGTTCAGAAGTTCCCTGAAGGCAAGGATTTTGTCACCATCATGGAAAAAACCGGATTCAAGAATACATCTTTTCAAAGACTGAGCCTGGGTATATGCACTATCTACATGGGAGAAAAATAGTTTGCTTCATTGGTTTGGTCGTTTCGTTGTCAAACAGCTTCGCACAACGGAGCATTGAACTCAACCTGCCGGACCATGATGAGAAACTTTATTATTTCGGCATTATCCTGGGATTCAATTCTTCCCACTACAACATCACCCATCATCCATATTTTCTCAGCAGAGACACCGTAAGGGTTGTTGAATCCCAAAACAGCGGGAGGATTCATTTGGGCATCATGGCCAATCTTCAGTTAACCCATCACCTTGACCTGCGTTGCTATCCCTTGAACCTCATCTTCAGTGAAAAAAAATTCGGCTACACACAGAAATTTCCCAATGCACAGACCAGCACGTACGAAAAGCAAAATGTAGAATCCATCGTGATGAGCTTTCCTGTACAGGTGAGATTAAAAAGCGACAGGATCAACAATTTTCGGGTGTATACATTGGCAGGATGGAAATATGATTTTGACCTGGCCAGCAATTCAGGTGCCCGCAATACAGACAACATGGTGAAGGTGAACAAAACCGATTATGGTGTGGAAGGAGGTATTGGATTTCAGTTTTTCTTCCCCTACTTCATCCTTTCCCCAGAGATCAAATTCAGTTACGGACTTTCCAATGTGCACAGCCGGGATGAATCCCTGCGGTATTCCAATGTGATCGATCGCATGAACAGCAGGATGATTCTGTTCTCCCTTCATTTTGAAGGTGGCGGAGCAGGTCGCTGATCCCTAATAATCATAGTCCCTTCGCTGTATGTTCCAACGTATTCCCAAGGAAGCAAAACCATTGGTGGGGAAATTTCCAGTTTTTCTCAGGTTGATGTTTCCCTCAACAAACAGGTTTTCTTTCCATTCATAAGCCAGCCAGAGATTGGCATGACTATTTTTCCTGGCCACAGGAGTTCCGAAAAAATAACCATACTGCGGCATGGCACGGGTATTGTTGTCCAGAAATATATTGTTCCCAAAATTCTTTCCGGCCGAATCCACACCCGACTGCCATTGAATGAGTTTGGCCTGCAAATACCATTTCGGAGCAGGCTGATAGCGCAAAATCCCTATGTACTCTTTGATGTTGGATTGCAAGGGATGGGCAATGGCCTGGTTGTAATGGGTGTAATTGGCAATGGTATCAAAGTGTGAATAGGTAAAAGGCCTGATCCAGTTCGTTTCCAACTGCAAATCAAGGTTCTTGACCCCTAGCAGATCAATGTATTTCATGCCGGCCTGAAAAGCCCATTTGTTGCCCCACCAGCCTTTTCTTTCTCGGATATATCGGGTATGGAACTCATCCAGAAAAATTTGTGAGTATACCTGCATCCGCTTGGCCAGGTTTGCTTTTGCATCAATGCCGAGGAAAGAATTGTCCGGACTTCCTACGCTGAGTTCAGCACCACGTAGAAACATGACAGGATTCAGGTAATTGAATTCAAATTGGTTGGGCCTGGCAAAGACAACGGATTCAAATAAACCCAGTGTCAACCACTTTGGAACATTGATGCTGAGATGATGCACGACGGCATATTTCTTGGGATAAAGCGTATCCCTGTCGCGGTTGCGGGTATATTGTGCTGTGAGCTCCATGACCCTGCTCACATAATTCAATTTCCAAACACGGAGATTCATGTTGAGGAAAAGATGACTGGCTCCATGGTCACCAAAAAACAAACTGCGATAACCATTGCCCAGGAAAAATTTATCATAGCCAAAAGAGAGGTCAACAAATTTTGCGGCATTGAAATAGATAGCCCCTCTGGCATCAAAATAATCAAACCCGGTCTCCTTGAACCTCCGATAGAGGCCTGCGCCAGGCACCGATCTCATTCGAAGATTCTGCTCTTTCACAAAAACCGGCGGCTTCTCCTGGTTCTCCGTGAGATAGGCCATGAATGCGACTTTTTGGGCAATCAGTGACCGCACCACCACTCCTCGGGTATTTTGATAAAGCAGTTCATCCGTTGCATCATCCCGGATGGCCTGCAGCTGAAGAACCGGATTGAGGGAGAGAAAAAAATCTTTTTGACGGACACCCACAAAATTGGCTGGGTCTTTGAAGAAATTTTTGAACAAAGCCTTGCGACTGAGCTGTTGATCACTGCCATCACCTGACCATTCCAGGTTGTTGAGTCTTGATCGGCTGATATTGTATCGATCAACCTTTGATAAACTCAGTTGTTGATCATTGGATGCTCTTCCCAATCCGTCTACCCACCATTTCCGGTTGAAGGGTTTGATAAAAGAAAAATTGTAAACGGAATCAGTTTGCATTTTGATCTCAAGTCTGTCAAGCAACAGGTACTCTTTGGAGCCCTGATGCAGGAGTGCAGACTGGGCTTTTACCAGAAAAGGGGCAACAATTATAAAGGCTACTGAAAAGGTTTTGATAATTTGCATACAAATCAAATCAACATGTCGAAAATTCTGATCAAGAATGTAAAAATGGTCAATGAAGGCCGCAGCCTTCACGCGGATGTACTAGTGGGAGATCAAAGGATATTGAAAATCGATCAGGTAATTGACAATAAATATAACGCAAGGGAAATTAATGGCGAAAACAAATACCTTCTCCCGGGTGTGATCGACGACCAGGTTCATTTTCGGGAACCCGGATTGACACACAAAGCCAATATTCATACCGAAGCGATGGCAGCTGTAGCAGGCGGCACTACCACTTTTATGGAAATGCCCAATACCAAACCTCCGGCGCTGACACAGGAGTTGCTGGAAGAAAAGTATACGATCGCCGCCAACACGTCTCCGGCGAATTACTCCTTCTTCATGGGCACTTCTAATGACAATGCCGATGAGGTACTGAAAACAAATGACAAAAAAAATGATGTCTGTGGCATCAAGATCTTCATGGGCTCCTCCACTGGAAACATGCTGGTAGACAACCACCTGGCCCTCGACACAATCTTTCGGGAGGCAGAAGTGCTGATCGCTACGCATTGCGAAGATGAAAGACTGATCAAAAGAAACCTGGAAGCCATCACGCATCAAAAATCAATCCTCGAACCTTCGGATCATCCCATCATCCGTGATGCAGAAGTCTGCTTTGAGTCTTCTCTGATGGCCGTACAACTGGCCAAAAGAAACAATACCCGGCTGCACATCCTGCACATCAGCACGGCCAAGGAACTTCAACTCTTTACCAACCTCATTCCACTGGAAGAAAAAAGGATCACATCCGAAGTATGTGTCCATCATTTGCATTTTACTGCGGATGATTATGCAAGCCTGGGCAACAAGATAAAATGCAATCCCGCCATCAAATCTTCTGAAAACAAGACAGCCCTGTGGGAAGCCTTGTTGGACGACCGTCTTGACATCATTGCAACCGACCATGCACCCCATACACCAGCAGAAAAATCAGGAGATTATTTACATGCACATGCAGGACTTCCTTTGGTACAACACAGCCTCTTGCTGATGCTGCATTATGTGCAAGAGGGAAAGATCAGCCTGGAGAAAATGGTTGAGAAAATGTCTCACGCTCCAGCAAAATGTTTCCAAATCAAGGAAAGAGGATTTATAAGGGAAGGATATTTTGCCGATCTCGTACTGGCAGATCTCAACCATTCCACTACGGTTACGAAAGACAATATCTTATACAAATGTGGATGGAGTCCTTTGGAAGGCTTTACTTCTCCTGCCACCATAGAAAAAACTTTTGTCAATGGTTATCCGGTTTATGAAAACGGACGGGTAGATGCATCTCACAGGGGAATGCGTCTTCAATTCAACCGAAACTGATCCATGCAAGTTGACAATACCACCCTCAACGATCTTTCCATCTTTCACAAGGAAGATGATCATTCGCTCTTCCAGAAAATAGACTATACCCGTACCATTGAAGGAAGAATGGTATTGCAACAACTGCTGCAGCATCCGTTGAAGAACAAAAACGAGATCCTCCAGGTACAAGAGATCCTTCATCATATTGGGGCTAAACTGGAACAATGGCCGGAACGAATCTCAAATGGAACATTGCTGGTCATTGAAAAGTACCTGGATGACAATCCTGATGAAATCCCGGAGCAACCCAATCCCTTCAAAGCCATCCTGTACAAATGGTTTCACCCTGCAGACGATTCCATGATCCGGTTTTCCATGCGACAGCTTTTTGAATTCATCAAGGGATTTGAAGAATTGCATGGCTTTTTTTCCGGGATCCATCGACCTCAGCTGCTGGATACAGTGCTGCAACAATCTGAGAAAATACTGGGAGACCGCAGGTTGATCGATTTGAAGAGCAAAAATAATTTTGCTGAATTGTCTCGTGCAGAAGTCCTTCGTTTCGGAAGGCTTTTCCATGTAGACATGATCGCCTCCATCCGAAAACTCATCTCCCTCTATGGCAAGCTGGATGCATGGTACGCAATGGCAAAAGCCAACAAACTTCTTTCACTCCAGCCACCAGAGATCCTGGAGACGCAGGAACCCGTAATCAGTGCCAAAGGTTTATGGCATATCATGCTCAAAGATCCGGTCAGCTATGATATGGAAATGCACCCGGAACAAAATTTTGTTTTCCTGACAGGTGCAAACATGGCGGGCAAAAGTACGCTCATCAAATCTGTAGGAATTGCTGTCTACCTCTCCCACTTGGGCATGGGTGTACCTGCCCAACAAATGGAACTCACCTTGTTTGAGGGCATACTCAGCAACATCAATGTAGAAGACAACATCACCAAAGGGGAGAGCTATTTTTTCAATGAAGTCAAACGTATCAAAGAGACACTTACCCGGATCGATGACGGAAAACGCTGGCTGGTATTGATAGATGAGTTGTTCAAAGGCACCAATATTCAAGATGCCATGAAATGCTCTCTTGCAGTGATCGAAGGATTGGTGAAATTCAGAAACGGACTATTTATCCTTTCAACACATCTCTATGAGATCGGTGAAGAACTGAAAAAACATCCCTCCATCAGTTTTAAATATTTTGAAACAATCCTCGAAGGAGAACAACTGCATTTCAGTTATCAACTGAAGGATGGGATCAGCCAAGACCGCATGGGATACCTGATCCTGAAAAAAGAAGGCGTCATTGCATTATTGGATACAATTGGAAAATGATTGCTCCCCCCGTGTATTTTCACCTCCAGCAAAAAGATTAATAACAGATAAGCTGGTTGCTTTTCACTTTCACTTCCTTTCTTCCGATGCTACCTTCATGCCATGTTTGTGAAAACATTTGGAAGTGCGATCCACGGAGTGGATGCCATCACCATCACCGTAGAAGTGAACTGGAATGCGCAGGGAAAAGAATACTGCATCGTGGGGCTAGCCGATGCCGCGATCAAGGAAAGTTTGCAAAGGGTGGAAAGCGCCATCAAATCACTGGGCTTTGAAATGCCCAGAACCCGCATTCTGATCAACCTGGCACCTGCGGATATCAGAAAAAGCGGGACTGCCTTTGACCTGCCGATTGCGATCGGGATCCTGGCAGCCTCTGAACAAATTGAAATTCATGAATCGTTTCAACAGTTTATCATGATGGGTGAACTGAGCCTGGATGGCGCGCTAAGACCCATACGGGGTGCACTGCCCATTGCAATGGCTTCAGCACAACAAGGTTTCAAGGGTTTTATCCTTCCTGAAATGAATGCAAGAGAAGCTGCTCTTGTTCAACAGATATCCTGTTATGGCATGCTGCACCTGAAAGATGTGATATCCTTTATTCTTTCCAATGGAAGCACACAGCATCCCATCCAATTGGATCTTCAACATGAATTCCTGCAAACTGAGCAACAAAGCGGAATTGATTTTGCGGATGTAAAAGGGCAAGAAAATATCAAACGTGCACTGGAGATCGCGGCATCGGGCGGACACAATGTAATCCTCATCGGTCCGCCCGGTGCCGGGAAAACCATGCTGGCCAAACGACTCCCCTCCATTCTTCCTCCATTGACCATGGAAGAAGCTTTGGAGAGTACCAAGATCCACAGCGTGGCGGGCAAACATGCAGAAAATGCCTCCCTGATCACGCAAAGGCCTTTTAGAAATCCCCACCATTCCATCTCTGACATCGCGTTGGTGGGCGGAGGTTCAACCCCGTTCCCGGGGGAGATCTCATTGGCCCACCATGGGGTTCTTTTCCTGGATGAGCTTCCTGAATTCAAACGATCGGTACTGGAAGTAATGCGACAACCCATGGAGGAAAGAAAGGTGACGATCTCAAGAGCCAAAACAACTGTAGACTTTCCCGCAGCCTTCATGCTCGTGGCTTCCATGAATCCTTGTCCCTGCGGCTTTTATAACCATCCTGAGAAAAGCTGCAGTTGTCCCCCGGGTTCTGTGAGCAAATATTTGAACAGGATATCAGGGCCTTTGCTGGATAGGATCGACCTGCACGTGGAAGTAACACCGGTAGGCTTTTCATCCCTTTCCGCTGACAACAGATCAGAATCCTCTGGTCTTATCCGGAAAAGGGTGATCATGGCGCGAGAAATACAGATCGACCGTTTCAGGAAAACACCCGGCATTCACAACAATGCACAAATGGGACCTTCAGTATTAAAAAAAATTTGTTGCCTGGATGAAGCGAGTCAACAACTGTTGAAAAAAGCAATGCAGCGGCTTAACCTCTCAGCCCGTGCCTATGACCGGATCCTGAAAGTTTCAAGGACGATTGCCGATCTGTCCGCTTCCCATTCGATTCATCTGGAACATGTTGCAGAAGCAATACAATACAGGAGTCTTGACCGGGAAGGATGGGGCAGCTGATCAATTGTCGTTTGCTTCCTCCACTGTTGCAGTGGGAGCAGTTGCAGCAGGAAAAAATTTACCCTGGAAAAGCAAGATGGCAAATACACCTCCGGAGATGGCGGCGTCCGCAATATTGAAGACAGGTCGGAAGAATACAAAACTCTCCCCTCCCCATATTGGGAACCAGCTGGGGAAGACGCCATCTTCAATGATGGGGAAATAAAGCATGTCTACCACCCTTCCATGCAGGAAGCTTTCGTACCCTCCCATGAAACCCTCTGTCCAGAAACCCCTTGCCAGGTTTTGAGAATAGGTATCACTGAACTCAAAAGCGAGTCCGTAAAAAAGACTGTCGATCAAGTTGCCAATTGCACCTGCATAAATGAAGGTCACACAGATGATGTATCCATAATGGTACCCTTTTTTCAGGATACCCATGATATAATAGGTGCCGAAGCCTACCGCAACCAACCGAAACAAGGTCAATGCGATCTTTCCAAAACTGCCTCCGAGCTTCCAGCCATAGGCCATTCCCTCATTCTCGAGAAAATGAAGCCTGAACCAAGGAATCGATTTGAAAGGAATCAACTCTTCCTGCATGTAAAAATGCGTCTTGATATAGATCTTGACAGCCTGATCAACAAAGAGGATCAAAAGAGTTATGAGCAATACATGTTTGAACTTCACGCTCCGCAGTTTTTGCAAATATAATGATAAGGGCAGTAGCTGCCATAACCCATCTAAGCCGATAAATACAGTCTTGGAACCCTTTGTGAGATGCCTGTCATGATCTCATAGGGAATGGTTCCAGCATCTTTGGCTACCTGAACGATTGAGTGCATAGGACCAAATATCAAGACTTCTTCTTCCAAACCAATCCCACTGCTTTCGGTAATGTCGATCATGGTCATGTCCATGCAAACATTGCCAATGACCGGATAGGTTTTGCCTGCGATCCAAACCCTGCCATTTCCATTGCCCAGTGTTCTTGGAAATCCATCTGCATATCCAATCCGAATGGTGGCAATGAGAGAATCCTTGTCCACAAGGGCCTTTCTACCATAACCAACAGACTCGCCTTTGGCCACCTTTCTGATCTGTGCGATGGTTGTTTTCAACGATACCGATTCCTGCAAGAGCAAACCCGACTTGCCCGTGTCAATTCCATACATCCCAATGCCCAGCCGAACCATTTCATAGGCAGCTCTTGGATGCCTGACAGAAGCAGCCGTATTGGCAGCATGCCTGATAAAATGATAGCCCAGTCCCGCTTGTATCATTCCACACATCTGTTCAAAGCGATCCAACTGCTGATGGGTAAAATCATCACTTGCCGGATCTTCTGCTGCCACCAAATGCGTAAAAACAGATTTTATGCTGAACTCCCTTGCATGGGCATATTTTTCCAAAAAGACAGTGCAGTCGGCAGCATCCAGTCCCAGTCGATGCATGCCCGTGTCCAACTTCAGGTGAACAGGAAAAAATGATATCCCCTCAGCCTTGAGATAAGCATGCAACGCCGCTATGATCTCCATTGAATACAATTCTGGCTCGAGGTTATGGTCTACGAGTGACTGAAAACCTTGCAACTCTGTGTTCATGACCATGATGGGCACGGTGATACCGGCCTTGCGCAATTCAACTCCTTCATCTACATATGCCACCGCGATCTGGTCTACATGATAGAATTGCAAGAGATTGGCCACTTCAAAACTACCGGCTCCATAAGAGAAGGCCTTGACCATCGCCATGATTTTGGTATCCGGACCCATTGTTTCCTTGAACTGATTAAAATTAGATGCGATGGCAGAAAGATCTACTTCCAACCGGGTTTGATGGTTTTTGCTTTCCAACCGATGGCTTATTTGTTCCAAACCATATCTCCTGGCACCCTTGATCAATACCAATTCATTTCTCAGGGATAACAAGGCAGGATCTTTAAGCAGGAATGCTGTTTCTTCATGGAAACTGACTTCCATCCCGGCCTCTCTGAAAAAATGCAAGTGTTCGGAGAACGCTTTGCCTACAGCAAATAATTTTCTGACTCCTTTGAGCTGCAACAAACGTGCAATTTGTTGATAAGCCGCCGAAGGGGAGCCATTGATGCCGGATATGGCTGATAAAACAACCGTACGTTGCTTGGTCTCTTGCTGCAATGCCATGTATTCTATGGCGGAGACCACCCCGGTGAGATCGGCATTGTAGCTGTCATTGATGAGTGTGCAACCTTGCTGCCCCTCTTTCAGTTCCAATCTCATTTGAAGGGGTGGAAGATCTTCCAGCGATTTTAAACATGCCTGGTCCATTTCAAGCAAACTGGCCGTGGCATAACAGTGCATGGCATTTTCAATCGCAGCCTGATCCTGAAAGGGGATGGAAAACTGTGTGCGAACACCCTTCTCTTCTACATGCAATATGGTTTGTACACCCTTGGTTTCTGTATGGCACAAACGTATGTTGGCACCCGCTTGTTTCCCCCATGACAGCAGCTGCTTGATCTTCCCTGAAGCCAGCATGGCGTTCAATTGCTGATCAATGTTTGCGTGATCCTTGCAATAAACCACTGTATCAGCTCCTTCGAAGAAACTGCATTTTTCTTCCAGCTTCTGTGCAAGTGAATCAAAACCTTCGCTATGAGCGTCTCCAATATTGGTCATGATCCCGATAGTAGGCCGGATGATGCTGTTGAGGTTTTGCATTTCGCCCTTCTTGGAAACACCGGCTTCAAAAATACCCAACTCATGTTCTGGGGACAATTGCCAAACACTCAAGGGCACTCCCAACTGTGAATTATAACTTCTCGGACTTCTGACAATATTTTTGGCTGCATGCAAAACATGGTAGAGCCATTCTTTGACGATGGTTTTACCATTAGAACCAGTGATGCCAATCACAGGAATGTCAAACTGCATCCGATGAGTGGCCGCAAGTTTTTGCAATACCTGCACCACATCTGAGGTAAGATAAAAAGACGCTTCGGGCAGGGTGGATAGCTCCGGAATTTTTTCTACCACAAAATGCCTGACCCCCTTTCGATAAAGATCCTCGACATACAAATGACCATCTCCTCTATCTGTTCGAATGGCAAAAAAGAGAGTGCTTTCAGGGAAAAGCAGCTTTCGGCTGTCGATAAGCAAATGTGAAATACTGCCCTCTGCAAGGGAGCCCACCCTTGTGGCGCCTGTATACCGAGCGATATCGTCAACCGGTAAATGATTCATGCCTATAAATCTTCTGGAACTGCCTTTTCACGCTGGGTCCTCATGGAATACAGGATGGAACCTGCCAAACAAGCAACGATCACACCCAGTGAGATGCCAATATGAATATGGATTCCAAAAAATTCGATCAGCATCTTGACACCAATAAAAATGAGTACGATGGCAATGCCTTGCTGCAAATAATCAAATTTGTCCACGGCCCCTTTTAAAAGAAAGAAAAGAGAACGCAAGCCCAGTACAGCAAAAATATTAGACGAGTAGATCACCAAAATATCATCGGCACTGAAAACATCGGAAGCCTTTTCCCTGACCAGTGAAACCACAGTAGGTATTGAATCCAGCGCAAAAGCTACGTCAACAGCAGCCAGCATGAAGACAACAACAGACAAGGTTGTGAAATATACTTTTCCGTGCAGGGTGATAAAATACCTCCCATTGGGCTCCAAAGCACTTACCCTGAAAAGCTTGTTGATGATTTTATACACCTTTGTCTCCCCCGGATCGAACTCTGCTTCATCCTTTTTGAAAAAAAGCTGATAGCCGGTATAGAGCAGGAAAAAGCCAAAAACGTAAAGGATCCAGTGAAACCTGTTGATCAGTTCAATGCCCAGGGCAATGAAAATGATCCTGAAAACGATGGCCAGTAAGATGCCCACCAGCAAAGCCCTACCCGCATCAGACTCTTTCACCTTGAAATAGGTAAAAATGAGGATGAAGACAAAAATATTGTCAATGCTAAGCGACCATTCCATCAAATAGGCTGTGAAAAATTTGGTTGCAACAAGCGGCGTTTTTTCAAACCAGAGAAAAAGGCAGAACGCAATAGCCAAAGAAACCCAGAAAAGGGTTTGCCAAAGCGCTTTTTTCATGCTGATGGAACTGTTCTTTTTGCTCATCAATCCCAGGTCCAGCATCAAAGCCCCCAGCAGTACTATGCCAAATGTGAGATAAGTAATCTGGTCTACCGTCATGTTCATGCAAATCTTAGGCGTCAAAGATATAGAATCCCTTTGGGCTTAAGCAGTGGGACGGGCATATTTGTGTTTTCTCAGCATCCCAACCATGAAGTACAGAAGAGCTGGGAATGCCAATGGAAGCAGGAGATTGAAAAGGCTCCAAAAGTTTTTACTTTGGTCCAATGCTTCCTTGTCAAGCAAGCGAAGGCGATAGGTTTTTCCCCTTGCCGCAACAATGGATTTGCCTCCGGTGAGGTAGAAAAGACAATTGGATATGAAATCCCGGTTGGCAAATTGCTGGCGGGTATAGCTGTTGGTGCCCATGGGCAGAGGACCGTCTTGCTGACTCACTGCATTCAACACCAGGTCTGCATCTGAAACAACGATCATGCTGTTCTCCTCTTTGACGGAAGACAGAAAGGGAGCGCCCAGTATTTCCTGATCAGCACTTGTTACCCTGTTGGCAAAGACAGACCTGAACTTTCCTTCTAGCAAAACAGCCACAGCAAGCTGTGAGCGATTGAAAAGCTTTAGATCCGATTCATTTCGGATGCTTCTCCATTCGACCAAGGCAGGTGTCTGCAGGCTTCTTGCATACCCTGAACTTCCCAATAATACCTGTTTGGTGATACCAGGTGATTGAATGGTATCGATGGTCTGGGGAAAAGAGGAAAGCACATGATCAAGGTTTCTGGAAATAGGATGCCCTCCTGCATTCCTGAGCAAGGGTGCATAGGGCCAGGGCAGGAGCTCTATCTGGGGTTTGTCGCCAATGTTTCCGATCACCGAAGGAACCTTGTCGCATTCCAGGTCCTGCAAGAGATCCCGGTTGATGCGAACTCCATATTTGAAAAGCATATCATCCAATCCCAGACCCAAATCAAACGCAACAAAGGATCCACTGCTTCTTTGGAGACTATCCATATTGGCAAACAGGTTGTCCATCGCCCAAATCAGCTTCCCTCCGTTCATGACATATTGATCGATCTTGATTTTTTGCAGGTTGGTGAAAGCAGTCATCGGTTGAACGATCATGAGAGCATCAAAATATGCCGGAATGGTTTTGACTGAGTCGATGGGAACGATTGAAAACCCGTAATCCTTTCTGACAACTTTTTCGATCAGATCATAAACCCGCAGATCAAATGGTTCGCCATTTCCGGTAAGGTATCCGATCACCGGAATTTTTTCCCTGGTCAGGCTCAACACTGCCTTGGCCAACTTGTATTCCATCAGGGCTTCTGCATTGTTGAGTGATGCAAGGCCATTCAGGTTGCTTTGTCCCTCCAAAAAATCAATCCCAACCTGTCCATTCTCGCCCTTTAAAATAGCCCCTGGAAAAACAAGGGTTTCCTCGGTCTGTTCTCCTTCCCGTTGCTGAGCACGAACATTGGTTGGATGGATACCCATTTGTTGGAGCGAATCAAAAAGCATGGCCCTTGCCGAATCTGACAATCCTTCACCAGGGCGTTCAAAGGCAACTTCTATCCTACCTCCACTGATCGATCGAAATGCCATGGCCATGTCACTGGCAACATTGCCCAGTCGCTTGAAACCTGCCGGCAGATCCCCCTTCAAATAAATGGTAAGGGTCATGGGCGACTTCAAACCGGCAATCATCTCTTTGGTGGGCTGAGAAAGGGTGAAGCGCTTCTCTTCGGTCAAATCAATCCCGCCATAAAAATAGGATGCCAGCGCATTGATCAACAGCAATGCCAACAACGGCAGCACCCAGCGACGCATAGGATGGAAAGTTTTTTTCATTTAGCGTGATCTGACCTGTTGGATGGTGAGGTATAGAAAAAAAACAATGATTGAGAGGAAGTAAACAAGATCACGGCTGTCGATATATCCCTTGCTGATACTCTGGTAATGCTGCAGGATACCCGCCTGACCGATATAGTAGGAAGCAACATGCGGAATGCCATCAATGGCCGACAATGAATCAAAAACGGAATAACCCAAAAAACAGATCAAGGCTCCCAGCAGAAATGCTGTAACAGCATTTTGATGGAGACTGCTGGTAAAAACACCAATCGATGCATATACCGCGCAGAGCATCAGGAGTCCGACATAGGACCCTGCCATCCCTCCGACATCGATGCCGTCGGTTGACAAATAGGCCAGTGAAAAAGGGTAGACGAATGTGAATACCAGTGCCAAGGCTGCTACGCCCAGGCTGGCGATGAACTTACCCAATACCAGTCCTCTTACTTCCAGCGGAGTGGTTCGCAGCACTTCAAACGTTCCTGTTCTGTATTCATCACTGAAAGAGCGCATGGTAATGGCAGGAATGAGAAAAAGCATGATATAGGGAGCGATGCTGAAAAAAGGATCCAGCGATGCATACCCGGTATCGAGCACTCCCGAATCGGGCAGGACAAATACAACAATACCTGTGATCAACAGAAATATACCGATGGTGATATAACCCAGCAAACCGCTGAAATACTGGCGCCATTCTTTTTGGATGATCGTGATCATTCGTTCTGCAAGATTACAAGAAGCCGTGAAAATAACGGAAAAATCAGGGTGAAAAAACCTTTTCATCTAAAAGGCCTGTTAATAACTTGCCGGGGAGGAAAATGAAGAGCATGAAGAGGTGGATTTGGACTTGCGCACTGCTTTTGTTTGTTGGCATCCTGCAGGGCAGGTCGCAAAAAAAATGGGATGGGGAAGGCGGCGATGGGAAGTGGCAGAATCCACTGAATTGGGTCCCTGATGGAATACCATCAGCAACAGATGATGTTGTACTCGATCACCAATATGTAACGGCTGCCTTTACCATCAGCATAATAGACACGGCTACCACAAAGATCAAAAGCTTGACCATCAAAGCCGAATCATCAGCGCCGATTCAGGTTTGGATTCCTCCCCAAAATTTGACGGCCCCCGCGCTGGATCTTGCTGATCCATTTCAATCACTTGTCATTGGCCCTTATGGTATTTTGATCAACCAATCAGGTGCTGCTTCCGGAAACTCCATCAACATGACAGGCAAGATGGTCATACAGAACAAGGGTATATACCGGCATGCTACGCTAAGGGGAAATACACTCCTTGTTTCCAGGCTGAGTGAAACAACATTAAACCCCGAAGGCATATTTGAATTTGATGTTCCAGGAAATGGAGGTTATATCATATCCGTATCAGGCCGACAATTCCCGACATTGCAACTGTCTTCAAGACTGGCCATTAAAAAAACATACAATGGATCGGGCAATGGGGAATTGAGCATTCTCGGTAACCTGATCATAGCAGACAGCAGCACCCTAAACCTTTCCATCAATGGGAACTTGCTCCTCAAAGGCAACCTTCAGGTCAACGGCAAATTGCTATGGCAGCCAACGCTGGCAGACACAACAGGAAGAGAATTCCGGTTTTATGGAGATTCCAGTCATATTGAAACCCAAGGACAATTGAAACTGGGTGCCAATTTCAGAAAGCTGGTGGTTTCAGCTAACAGGCTCAGGTTGAAAAGCCATATCGCATTTGATTCAAATTATCATGTTCTTCAACTGAACCCCAATGCAACACTCGATCTTGATACTTTTTCGGTGACGGGACCGGGAATATTTCAAACGAATGGCATGAGTAAAATAATCATGGCCAGAGAAGAAGGAATATCCAATTCATCGAAGGGGAATATTCAGTTGCCAACCTTGCAATTAGACCCCAGCACCCTCTATTTTTTTACTGGCAAAGGAGACCAGTTGACCGGTTCAAGATTTCCTCATCAGGCAGGTGCACTGCTGATAGATAAGCCACTGGGAAAACTTCAACTGTCTCGCCCGATCAAGGTCCTGGATAGCATAAGGCTTATCAGGGGAAACATCCTGTCGGCTGAAACGGCGTTATTGGAATTCAGTGGGAAAATCATCCATGGCACTGCAGCTGGATTTATTCAAGGACCGCTGAAAAGAATGGGTAAATTCGGAGGGGACTGGCTATTCCCATTGGGACATGAAAGCACCTACGCCCCCACCATCCTTTCGGTAAAAGACAGCAGTATGGTGGAGAGCTATACCATTTCCTATCATCCATCACCCGCTCCGGAAGTGGACAGCGCAAGAAAATACCCGGTAAAAAAATTGAGCCGCAATGAATACTGGACATTGAACAGGACCCTCACCCATAACAGCTTGGAGCCAAATGAAACCATTCATTTGCCGATAGGAGTGAACAGCTTACAAGCATTGTCAGGACAACCCAACCTGGTGAATTATGACAGTAAACAAAACATGTGGGTCCAGCTGCCGCTGGTATTGTATCCAGCTTATCCTGGCTGGCTATCGACAATACCCGTCGCATGGCAAGATGGCAACTATACTTTCGGCGAGATGGAAGCGATGGCCCTTTCCCATGAAAGACTTTATTTATCCTGGACGCGACAGCGTGAAGACATTGAATTGTCCTGGAAGTCAAGCGGAGACCCAAAGCTGCAATCACTCTTTCTGGAAACAAGCCAGCACCATGATTTCAAGTCATACAGCTCAACAGGGTCACAGGTATACCCAAACAAAATCATGTTGGGGAAGAACAAAGTACAGAGCATCCTATTTGTTCGACTGAAGGGGATTACACAACAAAATACCAGGCTTTACTCCAATATTGTCAGCATCCCTACCACCAGCACTACCCTGCATAGCTTCCCCAATCCGACATCCTCCCGGCTCTTCATGGAAAAAACGGAAGAACAAAATCTGTTATTGATCCTGCAGGACGGAAAGAAATTAATCAAACCACTTAACCATGGTGAAACCCATAGTTGGATAAATGTAGAGGATCTGCCCAAAGGGATGCATCGACTGTTGCTGAAAAAAAAGGAAGACTCAGCATGGATCCTGTTTTTCAAAAATTGATCAGACAGAAAAACTTTCTCCACAGGCACAGGTTCTGCTGGCATTCGGATTCATGAAATGAAATCCTTTGCCATCCAGACCGTCGGAGAATTCAAGTGTTGTATTGAAAAGATACAAGATGCTTTTTCTGTCGGTCACCAACTTCATCCCACGATCCTCAAATACCTGGTCACCTGCTTTGAGCTCATTGTCAAAATCCATTTTGTAAGTCAATCCGGAACATCCCCCGCTTACCACACTCACACGAACAAAATAGTCAGCACCCCTGCCTTCCGCTGCCAGCAGTTGCTCTACCCTGTTTTTCGCCTTTTCACTGATGAAGATTCCTTTCATCATGGTTCCTGTCTCCATACCATCCAGTTTTCTTCTGCAAAATTAGGATTTCCTGCATTGAAATGAATTGTACTTTAGTGCTGCCCATAAAATACTGCCATGAACAGGATCGAACACATTGCTTTTGCGGTTTCTTCACTCAAAGACTCGATCCCTCTTTTTGAGAAACTATTGGGCACCCCCTGTTACAAGACAGAAGAGGTTGCCACAGAAAAGGTTAACACTGCCTTTTTCAAAACGGGTGAAAGCAAGATAGAACTACTGGAGGGAACTGACCCCAGCTCTGTAATCGCTGCCTTTGTAAACAAAAAGGGGGAAGGAATGCACCACATAGCCTTTGGGGTAGATGACATTGAAGCGGAAGTAAAACGCTTGAAAGAGGCGGGATTTGTTTTCATCAATGAAGATCCCAGGCCAGGCGCTGACAACAAAAGGGTCTGTTTTCTTCATCCCAAGTCCACCAATGGTGTGCTGATTGAGCTCTGTCAGGAAATCTCCAATCCCTGATATCAGTTGATGTTCAGTTTCTCAACTGCCTGTTGCGCCGCGATCTGACTGGCATCTTTTTTATTAAAGGCTTTCCCCTGGGCAATCACTTCCCCATCCACCACTGCCGCCACAGTGAAAAGTCTTCTACCGTTTTCCATGCGCTCATCCAGGGTTTCAAACTCAAGTTGTCTGCCACCCTTGTTGGCCCAGCTGTACAATTTGTTTTTCTGGTTGATCTCTGTATTTTCCAGGTCTTCCATGAAAAGATGCGGGATGATCAGTTTCTTCAATACCCATTGCTTGGTCGCAGCATACCCTTTGTCAATATAAATGGCTCCCACAAGGGCTTCCAGGGCATTGCCAAAGATCTGACTTGACTTGAGTGAGTTGTCATGCCGGTTGAAAGAGGTAAGCTTTTTCAATCCCATCTTAATGGCGATATCATTGAGCATTTGGCGGTTGACCATTTTGCTCCGCATTTCTGTCAGAAAGCCCTCGCCTTTGTAGGGATATTTCTTGAAAAGATAATCAGCAATGATGCCACCCAAAATGGCATCCCCCAAGTATTCCAAACGCTCATTGTTTTCAGTGGCCTTTTCTTTGACTGATCGATGGGTCAAGGCAGCTTCATAAAGACTCAACTTCCCGGGGATAAAGCCAAGGAGATTACAGATCTGTTGAAGGTAAACCCTTCTTTTTCCACTGCTGAAAAGATATACAAGACGATATAGCAAAGCTTGAATTATTAACGCATCAAGGGATGGGGATGGAGAGACCTGATGATCCTAAAGATACTTCTTTACGATGACAGATGCGTTATGACCCCCAAATCCAAATGTATTGCTGAGGGCAGCACGAACGGGGCGTTCCTGGGGCTTCCAGAAAGTAAAATTCAGTTTGGGATCCAATCCATCGTCATCAGTAAAATGGTTGATGGTAGGGGGCACTATGTCATGCATGACGGCTTTGACACAGGCAATGGCTTCTATGACACCAGCTGCACCCAGGAGATGGCCGGTCATGGATTTGGTTGAACTGATGTTCAGGTTATAAGCGTGATCACCAAAAACACCCAGGATGGCCTTGGTCTCCGCAATATCACCTAACGGTGTAGAAGTGCCGTGTACATTGATATAGTCAATGTCCTCCGGATTCATTCCTGCATCCTGCAAGGATACACGCATCACATTCAATGCACCCAATCCTTCAGGATGGGGAGCCGTGATATGATGGGCGTCTGCAGTAGCACCACATCCTGCAATCTCTGCATATATGGTGGCGCCTCTTCTGACGGCATGCTCATATTCTTCCAGGATAAGACATCCACTTCCCTCACCCATGACGAAACCATCACGGTCTTTGTCAAAAGGACGGGAGGCTGTTTTGGGATCATCATTGCGCTCGCTCAGGGCCTTCATGGCATTGAATCCGGCAACACCCGCATCGGATATGACCGCTTCACTGCCACCAGCTACAATGATATCTGCCTTGCCCAACCGGATATAATGAAATGCCTCGATCAGGGCATGGGTGGAGGAGGCACAGGCACTGACAACGGCGAAGTTGGGGCCCCTGAATCCATGTCTCATGGAAATATGCCCAGCGGCGATGTCCAGAATCATTTTGGGAATGAAGAAAGGATTGAAACGAGGCGTTCCGTCCCCTTTTGCATAGGCCATTACTTCCTCCTGAAAGGTGATCAAACCACCGATTCCGGAAGAAAAGATCACACCGGCACGATCTGGATCAATATTGTCTTTGTTGATTCCGGCTGCTTGTATTGCCTGATCGCTGGAAACGATGGCCAACTGAACAAAACGGTCCAGTTTCCTGGCCTCTTTTCTGTCCAGGTAGGCAACAGGATCGAATCCCTTTACCTCACAGGCAAAACGGGTCTTGAATTTACTTGCATCAAAGAGGGTTATGTCATCCGCACCGGAAGTACCATTGAGGAGACCATTCCAGTACTCATCAACAGTATTTCCAATGGGGGTGATGGCACCGATACCGGTGACAACTACTCTCTTTAATTCCATATTCAAGAATAAAATGGAGAATATTTAATTACTTGGAATGCTCTTCCAGGTATGAAACAGCCTGACCAACAGTTGTGATGGTTTCAGCTTGCTCATCAGGAATAGAAATGTTGAATTCTTTTTCAAATTCCATGATCAGTTCCACAGTGTCGAGGGAATCAGCACCGAGGTCATTGGTGAAAGAAGCCTCTGGGGTCACTTCGTTCTCATCAACACCGAGTTTGTCAACAATAATTTTCTTTACTCTTGTTGCAATGTCTGACATGATTGTATTTTTTGGTTTAATGGGGGCAAAAATAAACTATTTGCGAGAAAAACAATTTTTCCGATGAATTTATCAGCATTTATTTTTAAACAAAACAATATTACATCTCCTTGATAATCAATGGTTGAAAAGAAACCGTATGAAAAATATTTTTAAAAAATATTCGCCGGTTGGTTCAACGAACGATTGGTTTTACTTCTGGATTTTTATTAACTTGAAACATGGCGTTGAGATTCATCGATTACGGATCCCCCGAGTACCAGGAAATGATTGCACTCCGAATGGAAATTCTGAGAAAACCTTTGGGACTTTCCTTCAACGAAGAGGACCTAGCCAAAGAGAAAGACGATATCCTATTGGGTGCCTTTGAGGATGATCAGTTGGTTGCCTGTTGCATCCTTACCAAGGTATCAACAGAAACCTGTAAACTTCGACAAATGGCTGTGCACGAAAAAATGCAACGCAATGGAATTGGAGCAGCCCTTATGCACTTTGCAGAAAACGTTGCCCGTGATGCAGGCTTCAAGAGCATGATCATGAATGCCAGGAAAACAGCCCAGGGATTTTATGAAAAATTAGGATACAAAGCGGATGGGAATGAATTCATTGAGGTGACCATTCCACACTATGAAATGAGAAAAAATATCATCTAAGCCTTGCTGATATGGGTGCGGAAAATCTCTCTTGCTTCATCCAACTCTTCCTGCCCCCGTAAAGCGTCCTTGGGAATCAGAAAAAAACTTTTGTTATCAAAATAAAGGTGGAAGAATCCGGGCGTTTCATAATAACTGCTGAATTCCCGCCAGGCCCAGCTTTGGGTACCATTGGACGTTTGAATAAAAAAATGTTGGGGCGAGATGGTCACTTCAAAGTTGTCCTTGAAGGTTTTGCTTTTCCGGTAAATCAAAGCGGGCAACCAAATCCAATAGGCACCCATCATCGACAACCATAAAACAGAACTCATCAAAAAGGGCAAGGGCTGAATGAGTTTCAAACCGAAGAGAACACCTGCCAACAGCGCAAAAACATTGACAAGAATCATCATCAGCTTGATCTCTCTCCTGGAAAAGAAATGGTACCGCAGTGCCTGCAGTACCTTTCCTTTGTTATAGCTTATGTTGATTTTCACACCTACCGATTAGCTGCATCCCATGCTGTTACCACAGTTGAGACATTTGTAACAGGTGCCGCTTCTGACGGTGATATGTCCACAGGTATTACAAGCCGGCGCATCACTCTGCATGCTCTTCATGTATTCCTGTGTGCTGTTCTCTGCCTTCACTGCCACGGGGGCCTTGCTGGCTTTGGGGGCAGCCGCTGCTGCAGGTGTGGTAGCGACCACCCTTACATCAGAGAGTTCAGGACCCGCGTCGTCCCATTCATCATTACCGGTATTCATCACTTCTGGCCTGTCCAATACATGAACGAGATCTGTTCTGTCAAGGTACTCGTATGCCAGGCAGCGGAACACAAAGTCAACAATAGAGGTAGTAGACTTGATGTTCGGATGGTCTACCATTCCTGCAGGTTCAAACTTGGTGAAGACAAATTTCTCTACAAATTCTTCGAGAGGAACACCATATTGGAGACCTACAGATACTGCGATGGCGAAACAGTTCATGAGGCTGCGAAGGGTGGAGCCTTCTTTCGCAAGATCGATGAAGATCTCACCGAGGGTATTGTCACCATATTCACCGGTACGAAGGAAGATGGCCTGTCCGTTGATCTTGGCTTTTTGTGTGAAGCCCCTGCGCTTGGTAGGCAACGCTTTTCGTTCTACGATCCTGGAGAGCTGGCGCTTCAATTTGGTATCAGGGGAAGCCTGCATCCGCTTGTTGAGTTCATTGAGCAACTCATCAACGGTAAGCTTGCTTACGTCAATAAAGGGACTGTCTCCTGCTGTAGCTGATGCTTCTTCCTCTTTGGATTCTTCCTCAGTAGCTTTGCTGTCGCTCTTGTTGCTAAGCGGCTGGCTGAGCTTGGAACCATCGCGGTACAAAGCACAGGCCTTGAGCCCCAGTTCCCAGCTGAGCATGTAGCAATCTGCAATCTCATCGATGCTTGCTTCATTGGGGAGGTTGATGGTCTTGGAGATGGCACCGCTGATGAAAGGCTGTGTTGCACCCATCATGCGGATATGTCCGTGTGCATGGATATAACGCTCTCCTTTCTTGCCACATTTGTTGGCACAATCAAATACAGGATAGTGTTCAGGCTTCAGGTGTGGAGCACCCTCGATGGTCATGGTACCGCAGACATAGTCGTTGGCAGCATCGATCTGTGCACCAGTGAATCCAAGTGCCTGGAGCATGTTCCACTCGAAGTTGAAATATTGCTCTGGTTTGAATCCAAGGCGTTGCAGACACTCTTCACCCAGCGTATAAACATTGAAAACGAATCCGATCTCAAATGCTGACAACACCGCTGCATCAAGCTTTTGGATCTCTTCTGCGATAAAACCTTTTTCACTCAGCGTCTGGTGGTTGATGAAAGGCGCACCCGCAAAGGAGGCAGCACCTACTGCATACTTGATGATGGCATCCTGCTCAGCAGCAGAATATTTCAGGTTGGCAAGGGCTTGGGGAACGGACTGGTTGATGATCTTGAAATAACCACCACCGGAAAGCTTCTTGAACTTCACCAAAGCAAAATCAGGCTCAACACCGGTTGTATCGCAATCCATCACGAGTCCGATTGTACCAGTAGGAGCGATAACAGTAGTCTGCGCATTGCGGTAACCATATTTCTCACCCAACTCTACAGCGTCGTCCCATGCCTTGCAGGCTGCGTTCAAAAGGTAATCAGGACAATCCTTGGCTTTGATTCCCTGAGGCTTGATGCTCAATCCCACATAAGCGCCTTCTGCATCGTAGGCAGCGGCACGGTGGTTGCGCATAACCCTGAGCATGTCTTCCCTGTTCTCTTTGAAGCGGGGGAAGGGACCGTGAATCTTGGCAATTTCAGCTGAAGTTTTGTAGGATATACCGGTCATGATCGCAGTGATAGCGCCGGCTATGCCTCTTGCTTCGTCACTGTCATAAGGAATGCCGCTCACCATCAGCATGCTGCCGAGGTTGGCATAACCCAAACCAAGGGTGCGGTAATCATAGCTCAGTTGCGCTACTTCCTTGCTGGGGAACTGCGCCATGAGAACGGAGACCTCCAGTACAGTGGTCCACAACCTTACGGTATACTCAAAGCCTTTTACGTCAAATGAATTGTCATCTTCATTGAAAAACTTCCTGAGGTTGGCGGAGGCCAGGTTACAAGCGGTATTGTCGAGGAACATGTACTCGCTACATGGGTTAGAAGCCCTGATGGGGCCGCCTTGGGGACAGGTATGCCATTCATTGATCGTAGTATCATATTGGGTTCCGGGATCAGCACAACGCCATGCAGCATAAGCGATCTTGTCCCACAAAGCCTTGGAGGAGACTTTTTTCATCACCCTTCCATCCATTCTTCCGGTCAATTCCCAATCTTCCCCTTTTGCCAATTTTGCAAAGAAGGCATTGGGGATCCTAACAGAGTTGTTGGAGTTTTGTCCGCTTACAGTACGATAGGCCTCTCCCTCATAATCGCTGGAGTAACCTGCAGCAATCAAGGCAGCTACTTTCTTTTCTTCCTCTACTTTCCAGTCGATGAAAGTCTCGATTTCCGGATGGTCAAGGTCCAGACATACCATTTTGGCGGCACGACGGGTGGTACCTCCGCTTTTGATTGCACCGGCAGCACGGTCACCGATCTTCAGGAAGCTCATCAATCCTGAAGAAGTACCACCACCGCTCAGTTTTTCACCTTCGCCACGGAGGTTGGAGAAATTGGTTCCTACGCCGGATCCATATTTGAAGATCCTGGCCTCACGCACCCAAAGGTCCATGATACCCCCCTCATTCACCAGGTCATCGTCAACACTGAGGATGAAGCAGGCATGGGGCTGGGGACGCTCATAAGCGGAAGTTGATTTTTTCAGCTGACCGTCTGTTTGGTCAACATAATAATGGCCCTGTGGTTTTCCTTTGATACCATAGCTCTCATGGAGACCTGTATTGAACCACTGGGGGGAGTTGGGCACACAGGCCTGGTTGAGGATACAATAAACCAGCTCTTCATAGAATACCTGTGCATCGTCGGATGAAGCAAAATATCCATAGCGCTCGCCCCATACCCTCCAGCAGTTGGCCATGCGGTGGGCCACCTGCTTGGCAGATGTCTCCCTTCCCAAGGAACCATCCGGCTGAGGAACGCCGGCTTTCCTGAAATATTTTTGTGCCAGGATGTCTGTGGCAATCTGGCTCCACTGCTTGGGAACCTCCACATTGTTCATTTCAAATACAACCTCACCACTGGGGTTGCGGATCACCGAGGTCCGGTAATCATAATCGAACATTTCATACACACTCACTTCATTGGAAGTAAAATGTCTGCTGAATTTCAGCCCCTGGCTGGATGCAGTGTTTCTAGTCTTGTTGGCCATTAGTCCTGTATGTTAAGTTTGTATAAATTCTACCTTAAAAACGCAAAGAGGCAGAGTACGAAAATATCCCCCCCTTGCGGCATGGCAAACCCCTAAATATCAACACCCTGTTGATAACCCACAGCAATCCGCTTCTGCAAAGGTTTTGGCGTTTTATTCACCCTGTATGCAAAAAAAATTTTGGCAGGATACCGGAAATTCAATAACAAAGAAAGTACAACGGATAAAGAACAAAAGATGATTAAAATCATGTTAAGGGAACAAACAATATTTAGATTTGTAAATAGAAAATAATTATGCAAAAAATTCTTGTTGCGTATCTCTTCATCATTTGTTTCAACATCAGTACAAATCCTTTGCAAGCCCAGGTCTCTAGATTCAGTGGATGGGGCGCTCTGTTCAATAACATCAAATTGAGCAAATCGATCAACTTCATCTTTGATGCACAAATAAGATCTGCTGATCAATGGCACAACTTTGAAACGACAATCATAAGGCCGGGAATCTCATTTGCAATCAACAAAAAATCATCCCTTTCATTTGGACTTGCACTCATCAAAAACAAAAAAAGTGTGACAGGAATTGAAGACATGGTGTCCGACAACAGGGTCTGGCAACAGTGGCTGTTGAATCAGCCTCTTGCTGTCAATTCCTTGCAACACCGTATCCGACTGGAAGAAAGGACCATACCAACAATTTATGCTGAGGGAAATGAACTAAAGAAAAAAAATGAAAAGTTCAATACAAGGCTCCGGTATTTCAACCGATACGCTTCCGGGTTCACCAAAAAGGTTAAGCTTGAAAATGGTCCCTACTGGGTCATACAAAATGAATTCTTTTTCAATATAGTCGGAGGCAGATATGCGAATGGAAAAATATTCGACCAAACCAGAACATTCGCCGGAGCCGGATGGAGATTATCAAAAGCGATCGACATTGAAATGGGTTACATGTTGCAGTATATCGAGGGACGAGGCAAGAGTTATACCAACAACCACATCATGCAACTCTCCTCATTCCTCAGATTGTAAAAAGTTTTTCGCACTTTTGCAGGAGAACGAACCTGATGAAGACAGCCGTTTACAATAGTATCCTGAACCGCAAGAAAGAACAATCAAAATCTTTCGCGGTTTTGGTTGACCCTGACAAAATCCGTCAGGAGCAAGTAGGACACCTATTGGATCAATGCAACAAGGCTTCTGTAGACCTAATCTTGGTTGGGGGCAGCTTGGTAGTGAGCGAACAAATGGAAAGCCTGGTAACCCTTATCAAAAAAGAATCCTCCATGCCTGTGGTTCTTTTCCCGGGCAGTCCCTCCCAAGTCACCCCTGCAGCCGATGCGCTGCTTTATTTGTCTCTTATCTCAGGCAGAAACCCGGAACTGCTTATCGGACAACATGTAATATCTGCCCCAATTGTTCGCAAAAGCGGATTGGAAATCATGTCAACCGGTTACATGGTCATCGATGGTGGTGCCCCAACAACCGTTTCTTACATCAGCAATGCAACTCCGATTCCGAGCGACAAAAATGAAATAGCCGTCTGTACCGCCATGGCTGGTGAAATGCTAGGCATGAAACTGATATACATGGATGCCGGTAGTGGTGCAAAAAATCCCATTGCGACATCCATGATCCAATCCGTCTCGCATCACATCAGCATCCCGCTGATCGTTGGAGGCGGAATACGGGATGCTGAACAGGCTTTCAAAAGTGCAAGTGCCGGTGCAGACATCATAGTCGTAGGCAATGCCATCGAAAAGGATGATTCGCTGATCCTGGAAATAGGGAATGCCATACACAGTGCTTCCTGACTGCTCCCCTAGACCCGCCCACACAAATTATTGGGTTATTTTGACCGGTTATTCTGGAAAATTCAGTTTATTTGTAGTCTAATTTTTCATACTTACCAGACAGAACAAGAAAAATGAAAAAAAACCTGACCTCCTCATCAATAGCAGAAACGCTTCCTGCCGTTTCCATGCGTTGGGTTTTTACTGTGCCTAACGGAACAGTTTTTTTAAGCCGACCGGTTCCATTTTTGGTACGACGTTGATAGATACCACCCCCAGCATTTCGACGAAGTCGCATGACCGGAAGAGCATCTCAGGTGTTCATCAGGCCCAATTAATTTTTTCAATCTCCCAAAATGGACCAAGCACAAAAACAGGAATTCGATATCATCATAGCTGATGCCTCACACTTCAGGTATGCAGAAGAGATCTGTCTTGAAATGGAAGAGTCTGCCAAGGCCAGGGGCACGGGCATTGCAAAAAGAAGTCCGGATTATATCCGTCAAAAAATGGAAGAAGGCAAGGCAGTAGTGGCCCTTACGCGCAGGGGAGAATGGGCAGGCTTTTGTTATATCGAAACCTGGAGCCATGGTGAGTATGTAGCCAACTCGGGGCTTATTGTAAAACCAACACTAAGAAAGAGTGGCTTGGCCAAAATGATCAAGAATAAAATTTTTGAACTCAGCAGGACTAAATATCCTGACGCCAAGATATTCGGTCTTACCACTGGACTTGCAGTAATGAAAATCAATTCAGACTTGGGATACGAGCCTGTCACCTATTCAGAACTGACACAGGATGAAGCATTCTGGGCAGGCTGTAAGAGCTGCATCAACTATGAGATCCTGATGAGCAAAGAAAGAAAAAACTGCATGTGCACTGCCATGTTGTTTGATCCCAAAGACCATTACAAACCAGAAGAAACCAAACAGTATTTCGAAGAAAACTCTAAAGGTTTCGAAAGACTTTTCAAAATCAAAGAGTGGCGCCTGCTCAAACCTTTCCTGAAAAAGGATGAGAGCAAATCCAAGATCATTAAATCCTTTTTCTCAGGCTTCATCAACATATAAAGCAAAAGATATGTCAAAAAAAATTGTATTGGGTTTCAGCGGAGGATTGGACACCACCTTCTGTGTGAAATATCTTTCAGAAGACAAAGGATACGAGGTTCACAGCATCATTGTCAATACTGGTGGATTTTCAGATGATGAACTCGCTAAAATTGAAGAACATGCGCACAAGTTGGGGGTTGCATCCCATACAACCGTTAATGCCGTTAAAACCTATTATGACCGCATCATCCGCTACCTGGTTTATGGCAACGTTCTCAAAAACAATACTTATCCCCTGAGCGTCAGTGCGGAACGACTGAGCCAGGCCATTCACATTGCAGAACATGTTCAAAAACTGGGTGCAGATGCTGTAGCCCATGGAAGTACCGGTGCAGGAAACGACCAGGTAAGGTTCGACATGGTATTTCATATCATGATACCTGGTGTGGAGATCATCACCCCCATCCGTGACCTGAAATTGAGTCGTGAGCAGGAGATTCAATACCTCCAGGACAAAGGGGTGAACATGAATGCTGAAAAAGCGCTTTATTCGATCAACAAAGGACTTTGGGGCACCAGCGTGGGTGGAAAAGAGACCCTTTCCTCAAAAGGCATGTTGCCTGAATCCGCCTGGCCAACGCAAGTGACCAAACAAGACGCAGAAGAAGCAGTCCTTGGTTTTGAAAAAGGAGAACTGAGCAGTGTCAATGATAAAAAATTTGAGCACCCATCACAAGCCATACAATATTTACAGACGTTGGCCGGACCCTTCGGTATCGGAAGAGATGTTCATGTGGGAGACACCATCATCGGCATCAAAGGAAGGGTTGGATTTGAGGCAGCAGCACCCATGGTGATCCTGAAAGCGCACCACGCATTGGAAAAACATGTTTTGACCAAATGGCAATTGCAGTGGAAGGATACACTCTCTCAATTCTATGGCAACTGGTTGCATGAAGGCCAGATCCTGGATCCTGTCATGCGCGACATTGAAGCTTTCCTGGAACATTCACAGCAAAATGTTTCAGGAAAAGTATTTGTCCAACTCATGCCCTATCGCTTCCAGATCATCGGCATCGAATCATCCTTTGACCTGATGAACAGCAAATTTGGCAAATATGGCGAAATGAATTCCGGTTTCACCGGCGAGGATGTGAGAGGCTTTAGCAAGATTTTCGGCAACCAGACCATCATCTGGAATGCAGTCCAACAAGAAAATAAAAACCAATAAAAATTCTTTTATGCACAAGGGTATCAGGTTAGGCATCATCGGTGGAGCAGGGTATACCGGCGGTGAATTGATCCGCCTGCTGCTCCTGCATCCGTTGGCGGAGATTGCCTTCGTTCACAGCAAGAGCAATGCTGGTAATCCTATCCATCAGGTGCACCAGGACCTGCTCGGATCGACCGATCTTCAATTCACCCATGAAATTAATCAAGATATTGAGATACTCTTTCTTTGCCTGGGCCATGGCGAGTCCACAAAATTTTTACAAGAAAATTCAATAGACCCGTCTATCCGCATCATCGACCTGGCCAATGATTTTCGTCTTGAAAAAAATGCCAAACAATTCAACAGGGATTTTGTCTATGGCATGCCCGAGTTGAACCATGATGCCATCCTCCAGGCGCATCATATCGCCAATCCGGGCTGTTTTGCCACGGCCATACAACTGGGTTTATTGCCCTTGGCGCAAGCTGGTATCTTAAAGAATGTCTACACCACCGGCATCACAGGATCCACTGGAGCGGGACAATCTTTGACGTCAACCAGTCATTTCAGCTGGAGAGCCAACAACATCCAGGCTTATAAAACATTGACCCACCAGCATGTTGCAGAAATACACCAATCGCTTTCTCAACTACAAAAAAACGATGTTGCAGCCGTTCATTTTGTTCCCTGGAGAGGAGATTTTACGAGGGGGATTTTTGTTTCATCAACCATTGAAACAGCACTTGACCTCAAGGCACTGAACACTCTATACAAGGAATTTTATCAGGACCAGCCCTTCACCATCATCGCCGAACAACCCATCTCCCTCAAACAAGCAATCAATACCAACAAATGTCTCCTTCATATTGAAAAAGAAGGAAACAGAGCAGTGGTGCACAGTGTCATCGATAATCTTTTGAAAGGAGCCAGTGGACAAGCAGTACAGAATATGAACATCATGATGGGTTGGGAACAGACTACAGGCCTTCATCTCAAACCCCTTGCGTTTTAACAGGCTACCCTCAAATCAGGCATCATGAAACTTTTTGACGTATACCCACTCAACAATATCACCATCACCAAAGCCCTGGGCTCGAGGGTATGGGATGACCAGGACAACGAATACATGGATCTTTATGGAGGCCATGCCGTCATCAGCATTGGCCATACCCATCCGCACTGGGTTAAAAGAATTGAAGAACAATTGCACAAAATTGCCTTCTACTCTAACTCCATCAAGATACCCTTGCAGGAAGCCCTTGCCCTCAAATTGGGTGAATTGTCTGGAAAGCCCGATTATGACCTGTTTCTCTGCAACTCTGGAGCAGAAGCCAATGAGAATGCCCTCAAGCTGGCCTCCTTCCATACCGGCAGAAAAAAAATCGTTGCTTTTAAAAAAGCATTTCACGGAAGAACTTCATTGGCGGTTGCGGCAACCGACAACCCTGCCATCGTAGCTCCGGTAAATGCAACCAACAATATTCAGTTCCTGCCTTTCAACGATGTGGACTCCCTGGAAAAACATTTTGCAGTGGAAGGAAATGAAATCGCTGCTGTGATTGTAGAGGGCATTCAGGGTGTGGGCGGCATCAATGTTGCGAGCAATGAATTTCTTCAGGCCATTCGCAAATGCTGCGACGAATATGGAGCGGTATATATCGCTGATAGTGTACAATGTGGTTACGGTAGATCTGGAAAATTTTTCAGCCATGACCAGGCCGGCGTACCTGCAGACATCTATTCAATGGCAAAAGGGATGGGCAATGGATTCCCCATCGGCGGTATCATCATCTCTCCCAAATTCAATGCCAAACACGGCATGCTGGGAACCACTTTCGGTGGCAACCACCTGGCCTGTGCAGCAGCGCTTGCGGTTTTGGAAGTGATCGAAAAAGAAAACCTGATGGCAAATGCCGCCAGGGTAGGAAATTATCTCATGGATGCCTTGAAAAATATTCCTGAAATAACTGGTGTCAGGGGATATGGTCTGATGATTGGTTTCGATGTTCCTGAGACGCATAAAAATCTTAAAAAGGATCTTCTTTTCCAATACAGGATATTTACCGGTGAAGCAAAACCCAACGTCATCCGATTGCTTCCCTCTCTTGCATTGACCATGGAAGATGCCTCCCAGTTCATTGCCACCCTCAAACAAGCGATCGCAGCCTACCAACCTTAGCCCCATGAAACAATTCATCTCTGCCCACGACGTTGACAATATTCCTGCATTGATTCAAAAAGCCTTGGATTACAAAGCCAATCCCTGGAAAGATGAACAGTTGGGAAAACACAAAAGGATCGGTTGCCTGTTTCTGAATCCAAGCATGCGCACCCGCCTGAGTACACAGGTAGCCGCAGAACAGCTGGGGATGGAGTCCGTGATCTTCAATGTGGGCAGTGAAGGATGGGCACTGGAATTTGAAGACGGTGCCATCATGAATGGGACAACTGTTGAACATGTGAAGGATGCTGCACCGATCATGGGCAATTATTTTGACATTCTTGCCATCAGGACATTTCCGGGACTAAAAGACAAAGAAGCCGACTATAGCGAACACATTATTCAACAATTCATCAAATATGCAGGCATTCCCGTACTCAGCCTAGAAAGTGCTACGCTGCATCCCCTGCAAAGCCTGACAGACCTGATCACCATTACGGAAAACTGGCAATCGACTGAAAAACCAAAAGTGGTCTTGACCTGGGCCCCTCATGTCAAGCCCCTGCCACAATGTGTGGCCAATAGTTTCGCACAATGGGTGAATGCATGGGGCCAAGCAAATTTTGTAATCACACATCCTGTAGGATACGAACTGGATGATCGCTTTACCAAAGGCGCAACCATCAATCATAACCAAGATGAGGCGCTGGCCGGAGCCGATTTTATTTATGTAAAAAACTGGAGTGCTGTCGAGCCCTACGGAACGCTGCCGCCTTTCGGAGGTGATTGGATGTTAGGAAACGAAAAAATCAGGCATACACGCAATGCCAAAGTAATGCACTGTTTGCCTGTACGCAGAAATGTAGAACTCTCAGAAGAAATTCTTGATGGTCCCCATAGCCTGGTCACCCAACAGGCCTCCAACAGGGTTTGGGCAGCACAGGCAGTGATGGCGGAGATGTTGAGAACGAAACGTTAGATTTTGGTAGTTTAACATGATCGTTGAATAGTAAAAAATACATGAATAAAAATATAACCATCATCAAGGTCGGCGGAAACATCATCGATGATGATGCCAAGCTCGACGCTTTTCTTTCCTCCTTCGCCAACATGAAAGGACAAAAAATCCTGGTTCATGGTGGCGGAAAACTGGCCACGCAACTGGCAGCTGACCTTTCCATTCCACAACAAATGGTGGATGGCAGAAGGATCACCGATGCAGATACCCTGAAGATTGTAACCATGGTTTATGCGGGACTGATCAACAAACAGATTGTGGCCAGACTCAATGCACAAAATTGCAACTCCATAGGCATATGTGGTGCCGATGCCAACAGTATCAGGGCCCACAAAAGAAAGCACCCGTCCATTGATTTCGGATTTGTTGGTGATGTGGAAGCTGTTGATGCTGACGCATTGCTAAATTTTCTGGACAATGACCTCACGGTTGTGATGGC